>OIZO01000011.1_pt1 | contig 167500 bp, 105 predicted proteins | sample 1588551 | NCBI WGS metagenome assembly OIZO01 (sample SAMN03283271) | human gut metagenome | biome: human-associated habitat; material: feces | host: Homo sapiens | place: Peru | collected 2012
AATGGAGATGTTCATATCGTTTTTTACTGGAAAGGTAATGCTTTTCTATGGAATAACACTGATTATGAAAGAGAAAAGTAATGCGTCGGCCCTGGTGCTGGATGCGCTGACAGGCATAGGGAATGAAACAGCGGCGAGAGTTCCGCAGTTTTCGGCGTATGCGCTAAGAGGGCGTTCTAAAGCAATAGGTTTTAGAACGCCCTCTTAGTCATTATTAATATCTGAGTTACTCTATCTTTTGGGGCAATTTGCTTGAAGTCTTTTCTATTTTCTTCTCGTTGCTTGCCACTCTACGCTCCACCTTCTTTATATCCTCCGCAGGAGGGAGATTTTCGGGTTTTATACCTCGTTGCCCGAGCATTTGCCTCACACTGACATTATTTTGTATGTGTTCGGTCGTTATGGTGCCTTCCCCATAAAGATTCTTTTGCTCCACATTATAGTTGGTCATCTCTGTTGCGAGATTCTTGGCTGCAATGGTCAATGTGGGAAGAAAGTCGGCCAACGGACGTGTTGCCTTTATGCCAAGACGGAGTTTCATATCCTCCGTCGTATGCCCTCCAAACAAAGCAGTGTCACCCTTTGAACGTATGCGCCCAAAGCCCTTATCATCAACACCACGCTCATATATATTGCGCGACAACTGTTTCTCTGAAGCACGCAGACGGTCGCGTGTCTCCAAACGAGATATTTGCTGCAAATGCTCAGCAATAAGTTCTGCCCGTCGCGTCTGCAAAGCGAAATAGCCCTGTGCAAAAGCGATTTCTTCTTTCTTGGGGTCACCGTTCTGAGCTATAAGATAACAAGCAAAGCGTGTCAACATATAGTCCTTGATTTCACGCTTGGCACCCTTTGCCAAACTAATCATTTTCGTGACGTCACGAAAATGATCATCCACATTGATATTCTGTGACTTGCATGATTCTACCGCTCTGCTTATTGCTACCGTAAAATTCTCCCAACGGGCATATCCAAGCACTGATTGAAGTTCGCGTGCGAACCAAACTTCAACCTTCTCTTTACCGTTCTCACTTTCTATGAAATGCGTAATCTCATTGAATGCGGACGTATGCTGGTTTATTCTCTGGATGTCCATATTATATCGTTTTTTAGCCAAAATCACTTTGAGTCGACCTATCTCTTAGCTGGCCTAATTTATTAGATAGGTACTTGCTTACAAAGGTAAGCATAAAAAACAATAATCCCGTATGAGCGTATCGAATTTCGCAATTGTTCGGCAACTTGATATTCTCACTGTTTTTACCAAACAAACCACGCTGGCGCAGTTCCTGGCGGTTTTCTTTTGTGGCGTTAAAACAAAAAATGGCACACGGCATGTAATGGATTTTCTTTTAAAGAAGCCATTATATGTCATGTGCCATTTTCCCGGAATGGTTCTTTCCAGTTTCACTCAATTACAAACCATTTGCTCTCCCTCAGAGCACCTGTTTGAGGCGGCTCAGGAAATCGTCGGCCTCTGCCTTGGTGAGGCTGAGCGGCGGAAGGAGGCGTAGTATGTTGGTTGAAGCGGCGCCCGTGAAGACGTGCTGCTCCTTCACCAAACGCGTTCTCAGCGTCTTGATGCTGTCGGAAAACTCGATGCCTATCATGAGGCCCTCGCCACGCACGTCAACGATGGACGGGGTTTCGGCGACCAAAGTTTTCAGCTGGGCAAGGAGGTAACTGCCGACGCTGGCGGCGTTTTCAACGAGGTGTTCTTCCTCGATGACATCAAGCACAGCCAGGGCTGCCGTGCAGGCCAGATGGTTGCCACCGAAGGTGGTGCCGAGTTGACCGAAGACGGCTTTAAACTGGGGGGAGATGAGCACCGCGCCCATAGGAAAACCGTTGCCGATGCCTTTGGCGCAGGTGATGATGTCGGGACGGACACCTGTGTACTGATGGGCGAAGAATTTGCCGCTACGCCCGTAGCCACATTGTATTTCGTCGCAGATGAGCACTGTTCCGTTCTCGCTGCAGGCTTTGCGAAGCCCCTGCATGAACTCGGATGTGGCAAGACGGATGCCACCCACGCCTTGAATACATTCAACAATGACTGCCGCCACATCGCCCTTGGCGAGTTCGCTTTGGAAGGCTTCAAGGTCATTGAGCGGAAGGAATTGCACATGACCGTTGGCATTGACGGGAGCAACGATTTTTGGATTGTCGGTGGCTTCAACCGCCAGGGAGGTGCGGCCGTGGAAGGCTTTTGAGGCGGCGAGAATGCGCTTGCGTCCCGTGTGGAACGAGGCAAGCTTCAAGGCGTTTTCGTTGGCCTCGGCACCGGAATTGACGAGGAAGAGCTGATAGTTGTCATAACCACAGGCTTTTCCAAGGCGCTCGGCGAGTTGCTCCTGCAAACGGTTAATAACGGAATTGGAATAGAATCCAAGCGTGTTCAGTTGCTGGGTGAGTTTCTCGACATAATGCGGATGGCAATGACCGATGCTGATGACGGCATGGCCGCCGTAAAGGTCAAGATATTCCTGGCCTTCGCTGTCCCAAACGTGGCAGCCTTCGCCCTTGACGATGTTTATGTCGAAGAGCGGATATACGGGGTATAATTGCATGGACTTAAGTTGGTAAGTAGTTGGATTTACAACGGGCGCCAGCCCTCCAAAGAAAGGATCAGAAGGCAAGGGGTTTGAGTCGCAAGCCAGCGTCTTCCTCAAGTTCAAACATGAGGTTCATGTTTTGTACGGCCTGTCCAGAAGCGCCCTTGAGAAGGTTGTCGATGACGGAAGTGACAAGGAGTTTGTTGCCGTGGCGCTCCGCATGGATGAGACATTTGTTGGTGTTGACCACTTGCTTGAGGTCGACGGCGCGGTCCACATAGTGCGTGAACGGGGCATCGCTGTAGAAGTCGCGATAGAGGTCGGCGATTTCTTCTTCGGGAGCGTCGCAAGTGATGACCTCTGTGGCGAATATGCCGCGCGGAAAGTCGCCGCGATAGGGGATGAAGTCGATGGCGCCTTCAAACGACGGCTGGAGCTGCTGCAACGACTGCACGATTTCGGGAACGTGCTGGTGTTGGAAGGCCTTGTAGATGCTCATGTTGCCCGAGCGCCAGGAGAAATGGGTGGTGGAAGAGGGTTTGACTCCTGCTCCCGTGGAACCCGTGATGGCGTTGACGCTGACGTCGCCTTGCAACAGTCCGGCATCGGCCAAAGGCAACAGGCCGAGCTGGATGCAGGTGGCGAAGCAGCCGGGATTGGCCACGTGTTGCGCACCGAGAATGGCGGTGCGGTTGAGCTCTGGCAAACCGTAAACATAGTCGTTGCCTTCTGCGGCCAGACGGAAGTCTTGCGCGAGGTCGATGATGCGAACGTCGGCAGGAATATAGTGGTCGGCCAAGAACTGGGTGCTCTTGCCATGACCGAAACAGAAATAGACGACATCAACGTCCTCAAACGGGAGTTCGTCGGTGAAGCGCATATCGGTTTCTCCATAAAGCCCTTCATGCACGTCGGTGATGAGATTGCCAGCGTTGCTCTCGCTGTTGATGAAAACGATTTCAGCCTCGGGATGGTTTAACAAAAGTCGGCAGAGTTCGCCTGCGGTATAGCCTGCGCCGCCAATGATGCCTATGCGAATCATGTGTTGCTGTTACTGTTTTGTGGGATTGTCAACAGGCGGGCGAAAGCGGTTTACACCATTGGTGGTGCCGCTTCCCCAACACCCGTCATATATAAGTACAAGTTGTTAAGTAGGTGTGATCGTTTATTTCTGTTCGTCGCTCTGGTGGTTAGCATAGAACACACGCAGCGGCGTTGAAAGCACCTTGATGAAGCCCTTGGCATCGTCGGCCGTCCAGCCCTTCTGCGTTTCGCCATATTCGCCAAACTTGGTCTTGACCAAATCGTCTGCGCTGTCGACACCAACGGTTGAGAAACCGAGCGGACGGAGCTCGAGGGTGACGGTGCCATTGACGTAGCGCTGCGAACTGGTCAGCATGGCTTCGATGTCGCGCATGACGGGCTCGAGATACTGGCTTTCATGAAGAAACATGCCATACCAGTTGGCCACTTGGTCTTTCCAATATTGCTGCCACTTCGAGAGCGTGTATTTCTCCAAGAAGCGGTGGGCGCCAATGATCAGCGCGGGGGCTGCGGCTTCAAAACCGACACGGCCCTTGATGCCGATGATGGTGTCGCCGACGTGCATGTCACGGCCGATACCATAAGCCGCACCGATTTCTTCCACCTTGCAGATGGCAGCGATGGGGTCGTCGAAGTGCTCGCCATTGACTGCTTTGAGTTCGCCTTTCTCGAAGGTGAGGGCCAACTGCTCTGTACCGGTCTTGGTCACTTGCTTCAGATAGGCAGTTTCCGGAAGTCCCTGTTTTGAGTCAAGAATTTCGCCACCGCAGATACTGGTGCCCCAAATACCCACGTTGTAACTGTATTTCAGTTTGGTGAAATCAGCACTGAAGCCGTGGCTGTTCAGATAGTCGACCTCCTCCTGGCGCGAGAGGTTGCTGTCGCGCGTGAGGGTGATGATTTCCATGTCGGGACACATCACGAGGAAGGTCATGTCGAAGCGCACTTGGTCGTTGCCAGCACCCGTTGAACCGTGAGCAATGGCATCGGCACCGATTTCCTTGGCGTAACGCGCAATGGCCATGCCTTGGAAAATGCGTTCTGAGGAAACGGAGATGGGATAAACATTGTTGCGCAACACGTTTCCGTAGACCATGAATTTCAAACTCTTCTCGTAATATTCATGCGTCACGTCGAGCGTCACGTATTTCGTGGCACCGAGCTTGTAGGCGTTTTCCTCGTTGGTCTTGAGTTGCTCTGCACTGAAACCGCCGGTATTGGCGCAAGCGGCATATACTTCATAGCCTTTTTCCTTGGCCAGATACATCACGGTATATGAGGTGTCGAGACCGCCGCTGAAGGCGACGACGACTTTTTTCTTTTTCTCTTCCATGTTTGTTATGTTATTGGGGTTGTAGATGTCGGTATGGTTTGGATTTTTCTTTTCTGGCAGGACGCTCTTAAATAATAATTTAAAAAACCTGAGCAATTACTCAGCGTCGCTGCCTTCCGCCTTCTTGATGAAGTCTATCACATCTTGCGGAATGGGCTCAGGCAAGGGTTCGCCAACGTGGCGGGCTGGATCGTAGAGCATGCCGGTGCAGACGCAATATTTTCGGCCAGTGCGGGCCAAGACATCGCAGTTGATGCAGCATGGCGCATCGGGCGTGCCGCAACCCTTCCAGTATTCATCGTCTTGCGTGAGCTCGGCAAACGGAACTGGCACGTAGCCCAAGGCGGTGTTGATGCGCATCACCGCACCGGAACTCGTAAGGCCGAACAATTTGGCATGCGGCCAACGCGTACGGGAGAGCGAAAAGGCCAGACGCTTGATGCGCGTGGCGAGATGATGACCGCGAAATTTCGGAACGACAATCAAACCGGAATTGGCAACATAATGCTTGTTTTCCCAACTCTCAATGTAGCAAAATCCGGCAAACTCGTCGCCATAAAGAGCAATGACGGCCTTTCGCTCTCGCATCTTCGTGGCCACATATTCATGCGTACGGGAAGCGATGCCCGACCCACGCACCTTTGCTGAGTCAGTGATTGTTTGAAGTATGGTGTCTACATACTTTTCATGTGATCCGTCGGCTACAATAACCCGGATGCCGTCGTTATATTCTTCCATTTTATCTTGTGTGTTTTGATTTTCTCTTACATGAGAGCGGAGTTGATAAGTAAGTGACTACAACATGACGCTTTTGATGGCCGGAATGACCGTGGCAAGCGCATCCACAAAATCCTGACGGGAGACGTCTTCTGCTATGACAATCAAGATGGCATCGTCACCAGCGATGGTGCCAACCACCTCAGGCAGGCGGCGGGCATCGATGTCGGAGGCCAAACCTCCGGCGTAGCCCGGACGCGTGTGGATAACGGCCAGATTGCCTGAAAACGCCAGCGATTCGAAACCCGTTGCACGCAGAAAGTCTGAGAGCGTGGAGGGCTGGGTGTTGCGCTGATAGTGGGGATGTTCAGGCAGGATGTATCGGTAACTGTCGCCATAAGGCACCTTCACAGCCTTGAGCTTTCGCAAGTCGCGCGAGAGGGTTGCCTGGGTCACATCGAAGCCCATGTGCGTGAGCTGACGCAATATGCTTTCCTGACTGCCGGCCTCACCGCGCGAAAGGATTATTCGTAATGTCTCTAAACGATCGTATCGTTGTTTCATGAATATCTATGTTATAATTATGCGGCAAAGTTACAACTATACACGCATATATGCAAGGATATTGCATAAAATTATAGGCAAACAGATTATTTATACATAAAACATGGGCTTTCTATGGAAAGCGCGGCGAGAATGGACGTTCCCTCTGATTGCCTATCCCAGAAAAAATGAGTAAGTTTGCATACTGAATGCAGGACCACCTACGTTCTTAACAATGACTACACCTACTAAATAACCATACATATTATATGAGTTCTAACAAATGGGCTAAAAACGTCATTCTTGTTGACGCCGTTTTCCTCGACAAGATGGGATATATATTCAGATCCAACTACGAACGCCTTCTGAAACGCGACATCAATAAGGCCGACTTGGCTATATGGCTGGAATCGGCCATGCTCGACGGCGGTTTGCGCGTGGGAGACAACACTGTTCAGGTGGTGGTGCTCTTTGACGAAAATGCGGAAGGCTTCGACAATTTCCTGCCGTCTGACTTCAACAAGGAATTAAATGGCAAAGGCTTTAAAGGTCCGCTCGGAGAATTTCGTCTGGCAGCGTTCCCCGCGTTCAGCAAGGTGGTGAGTCTGAAGTCTTTCTTCCTGCAGACGCTGGAAAATATCTTGCAGGCAGAGGAAGTGGAACGCCTGGTGGTCGTTGGCGACAATGAAGAATGCAGAGAAGAAATTGCCGACCGTCTGACAAAAAAACCAGACAAGGAAGTCACCATTCTCACCACAGCACCGATTAAAGGAGAAGGTTTCAAACAAGACTTGTTAGGCTATTCGCTGACTCGCGCATTGGGCATTTCTCCAGATGAAATGCAATAAGTAATGGTAAAACAATAATTAAAATGCTTCAGATATACCCCAAACTCATCACTGACGCTCTGGCAACAGTGCGCTACCCCGGAACAGGCAAAAATCTCGTTGAAGCCAACATGATTGAAGACGATCTGCGCATCGACGGTATGAATGTTTCTTTCTCCATTATCTTTGAGAAATCGACTGACCCGTTTATGAAGTCGGTGGTCAAAGCAGCCGAAGCTGCAATCCATACATACGTTGACAAAGATGTCAACGTGACTGTCAAGACAAAGACGATTCAGGCGGCACGCCCTGAACCTGGCAAAATGCTACCACAGGTGAAAAACGTCATTGCTGTCAGTTCGGGCAAGGGCGGCGTTGGCAAAAGCACAGTGGCTGCCAATCTGGCTGTGGCATTGGCGCAGGCCGGATATAAGGTCGGACTGCTCGACGCCGACATCTTTGGTCCTTCTATGCCAAAGATGTTCCACATGGAGAACGAGAATATCTTTGCCGAAATGAAGGACGGACGACAAGTGCTGATTCCTGCCATGAAATATGGCGTGAAACTTCTTTCAATCGGTTTCTTCGTAAATCCGGAAACGGCAACGCTCTGGCGCGGCGGTATGGCATCAAACGCCCTCAAGCAACTCATCGCTGATTGCGACTGGGGCGAACTGGACTACTTCGTGCTCGACACGCCGCCGGGAACGAGCGACATCCACCTCACCTTGCTGCAGAATCTGGCCATCACTGGCGCCGTCATCGTTTCCACTCCGCAGCAAGTGGCACTGGCCGACGCACGCAAGGGCATTGACATGTACCGCAACGAAAAGGTGAACGTACCTATTCTTGGGCTGGTGGAAAACATGGCATGGTTCACTCCGAAAGAGTTGCCGGAAAACAAATACTACATCTTCGGCAAGGGCGGTGTCAAACAGCTCGCTGAGGAAATGCAAGTGCCGCTTTTGGGGGAAATCCCCCTCGTTCAGGGTATCTGCGAAAGCGGCGACGAAGGCGAACCGGCAGCGGTTCATAGCGACACCATCACTGGACTGGCCTTCCGCACTTTGGCTGAAGCAGTCGTCAGGGAAACGGAACGCCGCAACCGCGAACAACCACCAACGCACATCGTTGAAATGAAAAAATAAGCAACCTTCATCGGGCAGACATTCAGATTTTGTTCTGAACGCCTGCCCGATTTGTTTAGGTTTCTTTAGTTTGATTCTCAGCAACTTCTGATAAAACATTTGCAGATTTGAATAATTCGTTTTAAATTTGCAATGGATAGGCGGTGCGCCGGAAAAACAGGCAACACTTTATGGCACACATCTGTCCCTCACAGACAACGTCGAAGCCATAAAAATATTCCACGCCTGGTTCTTACATTAAAAAGCGTTTGCCATGACTGAAAGATACATCAATCCACATACCGACTTCGGATTCAAGAGATTGTTTGGTTCGGAGTTCAACAAGGACCTGCTCATCAGTTTCCTCAATGCCCTCTTTGTCGGAGAGCAGACGGTCAAGGAGGTCACATTTCTCAATTCGGAGCAGCTTGGGGAAAGGCGGGACTCACGTCGTGCCATCTTCGACGTGTACTGCCAGAACGAGCAGGGAGACAGGTTCATCGTTGAAATGCAGAATGTTTACCAGGAGTTCTTCAAAGATAGGACTGTCTACTACTCCACTTTCCCCATACGAGAACAAAGCAAAAGGGGAGAAGAATGGGACTATCATCTGGACAGCGTATACACCGTGGGGCTCCTCAACTTCGTTTTCGACGAGGACAAGGACGACAAGGACTGCTTTCACCACGAAGTCAAACTCATGGATGTCGTAAAGAAGACTGTGTTCTACGACAAACTGGCATTCATCTACATCGAGATTCCAAAGTTCAACAAGAAGGAGGACGAGCTCGTAACCATGTTCGACAAATGGATGTACGTGCTCAAAAACCTATCAAGACTGATGGAACGCCCCGCCGCCCTGCAAGAGCGCATCTTCACGAAACTCTTCGAACAGGCGGAGATTGCCAGATTCAACGCAGAGGACCTCAGAGAATATGAAGACAGCGTTAACGCCTACCGCGATATTCTCAACGCCATCAAGACCGCAGAGAGGATTAAATATGCGGAAGGGAAGGCAGAAGGTATTGAAGAAGGAAAGGCTATGGGACTTGAGGAAGGGAAGGCAATGGGAATCGAAGAAGGAAAAGCTATGGGCCTTGCCGAAGGGAAAACAATGGGAATCCAAGAAGGAAAAGACCTGCGCAACCTGGAAGTCGCCAAGAACCTGCTGGACATGGATATCCCCATCCCCGCCATTATAAAAGCGACTGGGATTTCTGCCGAAGATATTGCCAAGCTCAAAGACGAACGTCATCAGGAATAAGGCGCAGACCATCATCTGCGCCATAAAAAAACTATACCGAAAGAAGCAGCCGGACAAAATCCAGCTGCTTCTTTCGGTATAGGGGAATATTTCTATAAGCCACGTATATGATATGCCACCATTCACGTGTGAGACGTCAACACATCAAGCGTAACCACCCACGCAATGGACGCACCTCAATAAATGGCAAACTATGCTTTACTTATTAGTCAGAGCCACCTCCACATTGTTTTGTATCACTTCATTGCCAGGATAGCCACCCTGCTGCAAATTGCTATAGGCCACAGAACCATCGGCATTTAAGATCAAATAGACAGGAATGCCAGGGATGCCGAGACTTGAGCAGAGTTCACCCCACTGCTTGTTGGTCAAGCGGTAGTGAACGCCAGCAATATTCTTGATCATGCCTTCCCAAGCGGCCTGCGGAGAGGTTTCGCCTGTGATATACACAAACTGCACACCTTTCTTCTGCAAATCAGGTTTGATGGCATCGATCTCCTTCATAGCCATACGGCAAGGGCCACACCATGTTGCCCAAAAGTCGATGACCACCACAGAGCCCTTAAATTGGGCGGAAATCGTCTTCAGCACGTCGGCACCAGGTACGCTGGCATCGATGGTATTGATTTTATAAACTGCCTTAGGTTCATCCGCCGGGGCAGCGTTCTCAACATTTTCTGTTTCAACAGCCGTCTTCTGGTTGGCTGATGCAGGGGCATTCTTGCCCGTACAACTCATAGAGGTGAATGCGGAAGCAATCACACAAAGGGTAAAGATTTTCTTTATCATGTTTTTAGTGTTTTGGTTTCGAGAAATCATTGTATGTGAGACGGCAAAGTTATCAAAAAAAACGGAGCGAAGCATACAAATTTCTGCATATCGGATGAATAAATCTGCTTTTTAATGAATATACAATTATTTATACAGATTTTCTTTGTATTTTTGGATGCTGGCAAACAGGGCGTACCCTATACATGACTGCAATTCACAATACAACAACCATAAAAAGACAAGCATCATGAGAGAATTCTTACATGTCAACGATATCGGCGACTTGAATGTCGCCCTTAAGGAAGCACAGGAAATCAAGCAAGACCGTTACAAGTTTGAACACCTCGGGCATCACCACACGGTTTTGCTCATTTTCTTCAACAATAGTTTGCGCACGCGTCTGTCAACGCAGAAAGCGGCACGCAACCTCGGTCTGGACGTTGTTGTGCTCGACGTGAATCAGGGGGCATGGAAACTGGAAACGGAGCGCGGCGTGATCATGGACGGAGACAAGAGTGAACACCTCCTGGAGGCTATTCCTGTGATGGCATCTTACTGCGACCTCATTGGTGTACGTACGTTTGCCGGACTTTCCGACCGCGAGGCCGACTATACGGAACGCATTCTCATGCAGTTTATGAAATATAGCAACCGCCCTGTCTTTTCGATGGAGAGCGCTACGGCACACCCATTGCAGGCCTTTGCCGACCTCATAACCATCGAGGAGCACAAGGAGAAGAAGCGTCCGAAAGTGGTCTTGACTTGGGCGCCACATCCCCGCGCCCTGCCGCAAGCCGTGCCCAACAGTTTTGCCGAATGGATGCGCGCTGCAGACGTTGATTTCGTGGTGACACATCCAAAGGGTTACGAGCTTGACCCGCTGTTTGTGGGCGACGCCACGGTGGACTACGACCAGATGCACGCACTGGAGAATGCGGATTTCGTCTACGCTAAAAACTGGAGTTGCCCAGGCGTCAGCAATTTGGCTGACTATGGAAAAATTCTCTCCAAGGATATGTCGTGGACCATTGATGAAGCCCACATGGCTGTCACCAACAATGCGCAGTTTATGCACTGCCTCCCCGTGCGCCGCAATATGATTGTAACCGACGAGGTCATCGAATCGCCGCGCTCACTGGTCATCCCGGAAGCGGCCAACCGCGAAATCTCGGCCACCGTGGTTTTGAAACGGATGCTGGAAGGACTCAAAACGCTGTAAGTCCCGGTTCGTAAATCCGCAACGCTGCCGTCGCTCTCGCTGGTTTACACGGATGCGCCCTCTTGCAACCGGCAACTGAAACAGAACAGAGGTGCTCAGAATTTTCAACACTCTGAGCACCTCTGTTTTGTATTGTCTGCACAAGCGGCCAACAGGTTGTTTGCAAAGAAACCGCTGAAAGCATGTCACATCGCCACGAAAACGGCAATCCACTTTCTTCCGTTTCCACAAACGCCTTACATTGTCATCTCCTCGCGGCCGCAGTTCGCGCTACTTGCGGCCGCGAGGAGCACTGCCTGCGGCCGCGAAGAGCGCGAACTGCGGCCGCAATTCGATAATCTGTCAAGGTCGACCGAAAAAACGCTCACTTCACCTCTGTTTCAACATTGCCAAACGCAACCCTTTACACAAAGGCTATCGGATTTTAAACAAACAGTTAAGTAATTTTGAAAGTATAAGTTGAGCAATTTTGACCTGTATTTTTGTTGGTTTTGGCATTTAGAAGAGGAAGCATAGTGGACTATGTGACCGATTACAAATTCCAAAAACAGCAAAATTGCGGAAGTTATTTTTCACCATTACTTATATTCAATTGCCACGACATTCACGCCATCAACATCTCCACTCTCCTGCCCATAGGCATCCATAGCCCGCACGATATAGGTATCGTGGCAGAGTGAAGGCAAAGAGGGGGTATAAATCCATTGTGTCGCGGAGATTTTTGAAGCGACCAAACACGGTTCTTCCAACGATTTTTTCAGCACAAGCGTGTCCTTCGGAGGCCGAGGCGCACCAATAGTAAGGAGGGAAACACGGCTGACGCTTGTCGCGCTTTTGGAAATGCGGTAGATATTATAGGTTACTGGAACGGCAGAGGTGACTGCCTTCCACGACAAGTGCAACGTATTTCCTTCTCTTTTGATGCTGACGTGCGGCATCTCGGGAGCTGCAACGCCCGATACCTTCATGGGCGGCGTCAGAACGGGCTGGCGATAGAAATCCTTCTGAAGAAAATCATAAAGTCCCTTGGTGTTGTCTGTCAGGAACTTGCTCCGAAAAAAGGCCGTGCCTCCCATATTGAGCTGACGCGCGAAATGCATCTGCCGCGCGATGACCGACAAAGACCAATTTTTCTCGCGCGGAGAAAGGAAGTAAATACCCAAACCGGGAACGACTGGGCGCCCTCCGCTCTGTTCTGTCCAGTCTTGTGCGAAGGGATAAAAGTGCTTACCATCGAAATACATCATGGGAAACAACACGTCCATCAGTCCCTGCTGCAACCATTGTGCGGCATCTTGATAAACGGCCTCACGCGCATTCCAGCCATAGCTACTCTGACGGGGCAGATCGGCACGTTTTCCAACTGGCGAGCAACTCAGTTTCACCCAAGGGCGCACAGACTTGACGGCGTCATGCACCTCCCGAACAACGCGCGAAACATTCTCGCGCCGCCAGTCTCCCAGGCGCTTTCCGTTGCCGTATTTTCGATAGGTGGCCTGGTCTTTCCAAGCCACAGACTCTTCTGGATATCGTATGTAATCTAAATGTATGCCGTCCACATCATAGCGTTCCACAATTTCCCGACAGATGCCAGCAACGTATTGCGCCGTGGCTGGAACGCCAGGGTCCATAAACCAGGCATCGCCACAGCGATGGCAGAGCTCGGGATGTTTCTTTGGCAAAGCTTCCGCCCCGAGCCGCCGCGCCAACGTCGCATTGCAAATGGGAAAGGCCACGACCCAAGCGTGCAGTTCCATGCCGCGCTTATGACATTCTCTGAGGGCAAAAGCCAACGGGTCGTAACCCGGACCGCGCCCCGGCGTTCCTGAAAAGGCGCCATCCCACGGTTCGATGTTTGAGGGATAAGCCACAGTGGCCCGGATGCGCGTTTGGAAAATCACGGTATTGATGCCAGCCTGCTGCAGGCGGTCAAGTGTCTGACGGAGCGCCTGCTGTTGGCGCAGGGTGTCCGAAGGAACACTCACCGGACGCGAAGGCCAGTCAAGTCCGCTCAACGTTGTCAGCCAAACGGCACGATATTCTCGTCCCACAAAGCGCTCGCCAAGTATCTGCGCCTGACCCTGCGATGCAGAAAGGAGCATAAAGACAGCGAGCATGAAAAACACCCGCAGCGTTTGGCTTCTATATAGATTGTGTTTTATCATGTGATAAACTGGTAGTTATTTTTTAAAAAAGGCATTTCTCCTGTCCTTCCATTATTTCTTCAACTGCTGATAATACGCATTGAGCATCCCGCGCGGAATGCCCAACGCCACTGCGGCATCCAAATCCTTTCGGGCAGCCACAAAACGTTTGAGTTGCAAATTGGCCTTGGCGCGGCCAATGAAGAGCTCTGGATTTTCCGGCGCGAGAAGAATGGCAGCATCATAGTCCTTCACTGCCAAATCTGGCACCGTCAAGCGCATTTCGAGTTCGGCTCTTGCCAAGCGTCCTTCAACATTCTCAGGATGGGCCTCCACAAAGGCATCGAGTTTGTGGAGCGCATTTTGCGATTGTCCGAGCGCTTCGAGCGCCCCAGCTTCGAGCAAATGCGCATTCTGGTTGTCGGGGTCAAGACGTATGATTTCCTCCACGTCGGTTTTTGCCAGATGAGGCTGACGGCTTTTCATGTGAATGCCAGCTTGCAGGAACAAGGCTTTCACGCGCAGATGCGTTGCCGGATTGCCATTCAGCAACACGGAACAGTCTTCAAGCGCCGCCTGCTGGTTGCCCATCTCATAATAGCTTACCGCGCGTTCGTAACGCGCCTCGCCCACTTCCGGATGCTCTTTCAGCACCTCACTGAAACGCGTGATGGCTTCCCGGTAACGTCCTTGCGCGAGATAGATTTCTCCAAGATTATGCCTAACGATGTAATTCGACGGAGCTTCCGGCCGAACACGCAGTGCTTCCTTGAAAAGCTGTTCTGCTTGTGCCAGAGAATCGCGCCCCAACGCATTGAGTGCACGCGTCAGATGGTCAACATAAGCTAAGGAATCGGCTGCCAACCGCTCCTTGACCTTGGCTTCCTCGCGATAGTCGTCAATGGTTTTGGCACGCACGACACCGCCACGCTTAAGGTCGATCACGGTTTGTGCCCTCAAGGCTGTAAACGAGAGAGCAAAAAGACACAGGCCGACAAGGGCCACATTCTTAAAGACTTTCATTTTATTCTGTTTTGCAAGCAGGTGGTCTGGATTAACTGATGGCAAAAAGCCGCATCATTTGTTGATTTGAAAACGAACCGTGTCGCCATAGCTCGTCCCCACCCCGTTGCGAGCATAAGCCACGGCGTAATAGTTTCCATTCTGCAGCGAGTCGGCGTAGGCCGAGAAAAGCAGAGAGACTTCCTCACTCTTAAGCTTCACGCGCAAGGTGTCGTTGCCATAAAGGAAACCACACTCGAGCACATCGCTGTTGGGGGAATCAATCACGCGGCCATTGAGAAGCACACCGTCGCCCGCCGCCTCTGCCGCCAAAGTTTCCACCGTCGGCGCAAAGGGTTGCTCGCCAGAACGGTCCACACCGTTGCACGCTGAGAGGAGGATGAATGAGGGAAGGATATAAAGGAGGGTATGTAATTTCATTTTTATTGAGTAATACATTTTATAGGTTTCGCATTATTTCTGGCCAAACCACACTGCCCGACAGTGCATTATGCCTCAAGTTTCAAGAGCAACACTCGCTTTGTGTCGGGAGAAATGGCCCCGCGCTGGTCAGGACGGTGCCCCACAAGCCAGAGTATGCCGCGCGAATCGGCCACGACAGCCGTCCATAGGCGCTGTATCTGCGAGACGTGTCTGTTTGTCAGGAAGTCGCTCACAAGTTTGCTGCCACGCAGACCGAAGGGCGTGAAGCGCTCTCCGTTTTCCGGACGGCGCAACATCAAATCTCCCACGATTTTGTCGGCGTCAAGCGCCACTTGGTCGGCGCGGCGCGGAATCTCGGTCAAAGCTTCGCGGGGAAGCCATTGCACACTGATTGTCCGACCATCGGGCAAGGTGGCCCGCACGACATCGGCAAGGCTGACGGGGCGGTATTTCGCTGGACGACGGCTCACCTCCAGATGGTCGCGATAATAGGCCGCGAGAAAATTTTCCGACTGGAAGAGGGCACGCTCGCCACAACGTTCTGGCTGAGAGAGCAAAGACACGACATCGTCGGCGAAACCGAAACGCCTTCCGATGGCATCGAAATTGGCGCGGAAGCGCAACATCGAAACAGGAAAGACGTAGCCCGTCGGCGTTGGGCGGGCAGGAGCGTCGAAGGTCGACGCCATGACGGCCTCGTAAGCCTCTTCCGCCGATTGCAGTTTTCTCATGTCGCCAACGAGGGTCTGCTCCACCGAAGGATTCATCTCCCTCAACAAAGGCAGGAGACGATTGCGCACAAAATTGCGCTTATAGCTGGTGTCGGCATTCGTGCTGTCGGTGACATAATCCTGTTTCCTGCGCTGCAAAAAGCGGAGCAAGGTCTCGCGAGAGACGTTCAGGAAAGGGCGGATGATGCGGTCGCGCTCAAAAGCCATACCTGTCAGTCCGCGGATTCCCGTGCCACGCACGAGGTTGAGCAAGAGGGTTTCGATGTTGTCGTCACGGTGGTGGCCAACGGCGATTTTGTCCAATTGGCGTTCCTTTCGCAACGTTTCAAACCAGGCGTAGCGCAAGCGGCGTGCGGCCATTTCGATGCTCTCGCCGTTGGCCTGCGCCTCCTTCTTTGTTTGGAAATCAACGACATGGAGCGGCACCTGCAGGCGCTCGCACAGATCTCGGCAGAACATTTCGTCGCGCAGACTCTCGCTGCCCCGCAAATGGAAGTTGCAATGCGCAGCCTCCACGCGAAAGCCCAGTGTCTGCAACACGATGAGCAACGACACCGAGTCGGCACCGCCGCTCAATGCCACCAAACAGGCGTCGCCTTCGCGAAGGAGGTGCTGCCGCTTGATGGTCTGGCCCACCAGCTCCAGCAATTCGTCTTTCATTGGAGTCATCACAGGCTATCAATAAGAGGCGGAAGCCGGAATGCCACATGCTTTCACGCGGGCGACAATGGCATCGAGTTCTTCATGCGTGGCTTTGAGAAGGGCCTGATCGGGGGTCTCACGGTCGATGGTGTAAACCATCACGCTCTGCGGCGCAATGGCCTTGACCGCCTCAATCCAGGGGCCGACATATTCCTCGCCGGTGTTGTCGACGCTCACGCCGTGCATGTCACGTCCTTTCATGAACATCGTTTGGATGATGACGTGACCATGATAGCTCTTCAGAGCCTCAACGACTTCACCGACATCGTAATGCCCCGTCGGGGCATTCACGCGCCGAATGTATTCCGCATTAACCGTGTCGAGTTTCAAGATATTATTGTCCACCATAAGCAAGGCCTCTCTTACACTTGGTTTGGCGGCCAGCGTGGCATTGCTCAAAACGCTCACACGGGCCTCGGGACAATGGCGGTTGCGCAACTGTATGGTGTCTTCAATGATGGCTTTGAAATCGGGATGCGCCGTCGGTTCACCATTGCCGGCAAATGTCAGCACATCTGGCAAACGCCCTTCACCCGCCATCTTAACGAGCTGCTGCTCCAGTTTTTCGCGCACCTCTTCGCGCGTCGGACGATGGAGGCGTGGCCGATGGTCGGCATTGAAGCCACACTCGCAATAGATGCAATCGAACGTGCAAATCTTGCCGTCGGCAGGCATGAGGTTGATGCCCAAAGAAACTCCCAGACGGCGACTGTGGACAGGACCGAAGATGGGAGATGGATAGATAACCGTTGACATGATAGATATATTTGATGTTTGGATGGAATGAATACCCACTTATAAACCACTGGCCTTTAAAAAGGAGCATTCCAGCGCATAACTTATTACAAATGAGGGCATGTTCCATCGTCAAGAACATGCCCTTCATTGTTATTTTTGCTTCAACGACCAGAGGAAGCCTCAGGCGTTTGAAACACGATTATTTTTCTGCTTTGATTTTCTCGTTAACCGCCTTGATTTTCTCCTCGATGAGCTTGAGGTCTTCTTTCAGGCGTTCAATCTTTTTGGAAACCTCTCCCACGAGCGCGTTGGCACCCTTCGACTTCATAGAGAAGAAAGAAAGGTTCGTCTCGTAGTTCTTGATTTCCTGCTTCTTGGCTTCAAGCGCATTGTTCAAGCGGGCACGTTCGCGCGTCAGTTCGTTGCCACCCTTTTCAGCCACATTCTTGCGGAAGCTCTCCAGATTACGGCGCCCTGCGCTCAGGTGCAATTCCTTATACACCTTGTCGCAAGCCTCGTGGTAACGCTTGTACATCTTTTCCTTCTTGCGGAAAGGCACGTGGCCCGTTTCGTTCCACTGTGCCTGCAAGTCGCGCACCTGCTGCTGCACGTTCTCTCCTGGATTGGTCAAAAGAGCCTCCAGCGCGGCGATGATTTCATTCTTCTTCGCCATGTTGGCCTCTTCAGCTTCGCGCTGTCCGGCAGTGGCGGCATTCTTCTGCTCGAAGAAATAGTTGCAAGCATCGTTGAAACGCTTCCAAATGGTTTCAGAAATCTTGTGAGGCACAGGACCCACCTTCTTCCATTCCTTCTGGAGTTCAACAAACTTGTTGGTCACGTTGTTCCAGTCCTTGCTGTCTTTCAACGCCTCAGCCTGTTCGCAGAGCGCATTTTTCTGAGCGAGATTAGCCTGGAGCGTTTCGCGCGTGGCCTTATAGTAATTGGTCTTAGCCGTGAAGAACGCATCGCAAGCACTGCGGAAGCGCTCAAAGATTTTCGCGTTCATCTTCTTCGGCGTGAAACCGATGGTTTTCCATTCTGCCTGAAGCGCAATCACCTCCTTGGTCTTGCCTTCCCAGTCGGCAGCATTCTTGAGCGTTTCAAACTGCGTATTGATTTCCTCAATTTTCTCGCAGAGCGCCGTCTTCTTCGCGAGGTTTTCCTCTTCGCGGTTTTTCAGTTCCTCGAAGTGCTCCTGATGGCGTTTGTTGACAACGGTTGAAGCATCCTTGAAACGCTTCCAGATTTCCTCGCGCAACTCTTTGGCAACAGGACCCGTCTCGCGGAACTCCTGGTGCAGTTTCTGCAACTGATGGAAAGCCGACACAGGGTCTTCCACCTCGGCCAACTTCTCAGCGGCCTCGCAAAGAGCGGTTTTGATTTCAAGGTTCTTCTTGAAATCGTAAGCGCGAAATTCGTGGTTCAGACGCAATTGGTCGTAGAACTGCTCAACATACAGTTGGTAGTTTTTCCACAGTTCCGTCGCACGTTCAGCCGGCACCTGTTTGATTTCCTTCCATTCAGCCTGCAAGTTCTTAAACTCATCATAATTCTTGTCGGCCTCATCCGGTGTTGCCGACATTTCCTTGATGCGTTCAATGATGGCGAGTTTTCTTTCCAGTCCGGCCTGCTTTTCCTTTTCAAGTTCCTCAATGGCCTGCGCACGCATTTCGCGAATGCGCACCATCTGCGCCTTGAAGTTTTCCTCTTCGGGATCAGGAGCCGGCATAAATTCTTCCACCTTTCCGCCGTTGGCCAAGAAAGCCTCTCTTGCGGCAAGGATTGAAGCATTGTGGAGTTTATAGTAAGTCTGCTTCAGCAGTTCTATTTCATTGCGGTCAACGTCTTGTCCTTCGGCCACGATTTCCTTCAGACGCTCGATTACGCCCTCCTTCGTGGTAGGCAATGCACGTGCAGACGTGTTTTCAGCGGCAGCAGCCACCTGCTCCACCGTTTCCTCATTAGCAATGTTTGCCGTTTGCTCCGTAGCTTCCACAGGAGCTTCTGCAGCGTTCAATTCGTTGATTTTCTCTTCGCTCATAGGAGTTTTTTTCTTCTTAAAGGTCGAGCTCTGCTTCGCGTTGTCTCTCTGCATGGGAGACACAGCGCTAACAAGACACCACCTTCACAATAGTACAATAATGTTTCGATACTTCGCAGCCACCATCGCCTCTTTGGCGTTCTGATGCCGCACACGTTAATTTGCCGTCTGACTCAGCAAACGGCTTATTCGTTTGCAAATGAAGTTATTTTTATCGGGATAGCCAAACGTTTGCCAACAAATTTTCGTCAGCCCTGGCGCTCTGGGCCTTTTTGGCACAACTTATCCCTTGGTTATCCTCTGCGGAGGGTTAATTATTCTCTGCGAAGGACGAATTATTCTCTGCGTGAATTATATCCAAGCCTTCTTGCGGAACACACCATAGCAGATGAAAGTCACCACGATGGTGAAGACGATGGTGATGGGGAAGCCCCACCACACTTCTTCCATGCCCGAAATCAAGTTCATACCGAATATACTTGCCACGAGCGTCGGAATCATGAGGATGATATTGAGGCTCGTCATCTTCTTCATCAAGCCCGACATATTGTTGTTGATGACGTTGGCATAGGTTTCCATCGTCGAGTCGAGGATGTTGGTGTAGATATTCGTTGTCTCCCTCGCCTGGTTCATCTCAATGGTGACGTCTTCAATGAGGTCGGCATCGAGTTCATCGACGGGCAGTTTAAACTTCAGTTTTGAGAGCAGTGTCTCATTTCCACGAATAGACGTGATGAAGTAAGTCAAACTGTCTTGCAGTCGCGACAGCCCCACGAGGTCTTCGTTGTTGATATTGTTGTCGAGCTTATGCTTGGCTTCCTCTATGAGAATGCTGATTTGCTTGAGTCGTTTCAGATACCAAACGGCCGAAGAAAGGAAGAGACGGAACACAAGGTCTACGGAGTCGGTGAATCCCAAATTGCGCTTCTGCTGATACGACACGAAATCAATCATCATGTTGGTTTCGTAGTTGCAGACCGTTACGCAAACCCCTTTATTGAGGATGATGCCAAGCGGCACCGTGGTGTGGGGCGTGCGCGACCTGACTTCCTTGACATAAGGGATACGCAAGATAATGAGCGACCAGCCCTCATCGTAGTCGTAACGTGAGCGCTCGTCTTTATCTCGGATGTCGTCAAGAAAATAATCGGGGATGTGCAGTTCGTTGAAAAGGAAATTTTCGTCGTCCGGCGTTGGGCAAGTCACCTGCACCCAGCAATTGGGCTGCCAATTCTCAAGAGTACGCAGTGTGTGGTCGATGTTCCAGTAGGTTCGCATGTCAAGTTTCTCCCATGTTTAAAAGGACGGGGAAACCTGCCTGATGCTCTTTCCCTGTCTGTTAATCAATATTTTCCGCGTGATAGTCGTCCATTTGGATGATACAATAATGGTTTTCGGCAGCAAAAATAATAATTTATTTTTCGCAGGCAAAGCGTTCCCCCTAAAAACGGACGGAAAATTGTTTGCTTGTCGTGTTGCTTAATGAACTTGAACACCCACTTATTAAATGGCTAAGACAATTGTTCTCCTTACAAATTGCTAACTTTGCAACAGATTTACAATACCAACAAGCACATGAACAAGATTTTTACGGTCAACGGCATGAGTTGCGCGGCCTGCGCAGCGCACGTAGACAAGGCCATACGAAGAGTGGATGGCGTGAGAGAGGTGAACGTCAACCTGTTGATGAACCAAGCACAGGTGGATTTTGACGAACAGCAATGCTCACCAGCCGACTTGAAAAAGGCGGTGGACGACATGGGGTTTGAACTAATCATTGACGCTCCGAAGACAGACGCGCCCTCCAGCACCGCGGCAACGGAAACGCCCTCCGACACAGCGGCAACGAAGACGGCAGACAACGAAGAAAGCCGGGAGGCGGCGGATACGGCCAGCGAGAGCAAGTCGAAACACGGCCCGATGTTGCGCCGCGCCGCTGGAGCAATTGCCGTTGCCATTCCGCTGGTGGTCTTGAGCATGGCGGAAGGACTCTTTGAAGGCCAAGGACTGGCGGTCTGGCTGCTTGCCACCATATCGCTGGCCGCGTTCGGCCGCGTGTTTTATGCCAACGCCTGGAAGCTCCTGCGTCATGGCACATCTAATATGGACACACTGGTGGCGCTCAGCACAGGCGTTGCCTATCTATACAGCGTTGCCAACCTATTGTTTCCACAATGGTTCATCAGCCACGGCCTCACGCCGCGCCTTTATTTCGACAGCGCCGGCGTCATCACGGCCTTCATTCTCTTGGGCCGCGCCCTTGAGGAACGGGCAAAACACCGCACGACATCGGCCATCCGCGCCTTGATGGGCTTGCAGCCGACAATGGTGCAGGCCGTCGGTGCTGACGGAAGTATCGCCCCCCGCGCCATCACGCAGGTTTCTGTTGGCGACTTATTGCTGGCCCGCGCCGGCGACCGCATCGCGGTGGACGGGGAAGTGGTGTCGGGAGCGTCGCAGGTGGACGAAAGTATGCTAACGGGCGAACCCATCCCCGTGGAGAAAACCGTCGGTAGCCAAGTGAGTGCTGGCACGATTAACGGCAACGGAACGCTTTCCTACCGCGCCACTCGCGTGGCCTCCGACACCACGTTGGCCCACATCGTCCGCATGGTACAGGAGGCGCAAAGCAGCAAAGTCCCCGTGCAAGCCCTCGTCGACCGCATTGCCGCCGTCTTCGTCCCGACCATCATCGCCATCGCCCTACTCTCTCTGGGCGTTTGGCTACTATGCTCGCCAACCGACGGACTGACCCACGGCATGGTTGCCCTGGTGTCGGTGTTGGTCATCGCCTGCCCTTGTTCGCTGGGCCTGGCCACGCCGACGGCGCTCATTGTCGGCATCGGCCACGGTGCCAAAAAGGGGATTCTGATAAAAGACGCGGCGGCGCTTGAAACGGCACGTCGCGCAGACACGATTGTGTTTGACAAAACGGGAACGCTCACCACGGGCCGTCCATCGGTGGTGGCTTCTTCCTTCACCGATATTCAGAGGGACGCCGCCGCGCTCTGTGCCTTGGAGCGCCGCTCGTCGCATCCTCTGGCGCAGGCCATCGTGAGGGATTTGCAGGAAAATGACGCGCCCGACCAGCCGGTGGCAGACTTCAAGAACCTGCCGGGCAGCGGTCTGTGTGCCACGGTTAACGGCCACCGATACGTGGCGGGGCAGCCAGAAAGGGTGGTCACGCAGAATGTCGGCATCAGCGACGAGCAGAGAGCAAAGATTCGTCAGTGGGAAGAACAGGCCTACACAGTTGTGGCCGTGGTGCGCGATGAGACGGTTGTGGCCGTGGTTGCCATCACCGATGCGATGAAACCGACATCGGCCGAGGCGGTGGCGCGTCTGAAGCGTTGCGGACTGCACACCGTTATGCTGACGGGCGACAGCCAACAGGTGGCAATGCGCGTCGGGAAATCTCTGGGCATCGACGAAGTGAAGGCCCGCCTCCTTCCAGAAGACAAAGCCGCCATCGTCAAGGCTCTTCAGGAAGAAGGCCACGTGGTGGCGATGGTTGGCGACGGCATCAACGACAGTGCGGCACTGGCACAGGCCGACCTCAGCATTGCGATGGGCAGCGGCAGCGACATTGCCATGCACACGGCGCAGATAACGCTGCTCTCCTCCGATCTCCTACGCCTACCGCAGGCGCTCCGTCTCTCGTCTGTCACCATGCAGACCATCCGCGAAAACCTCTTCTGGGCTTTCTTCTACAACGTCATCAGTGTGCCCGTCGCCGCAGGCATTCTCTATCCCTTCTGCGGCTTCATGCTCAACCCGATGGTGGCGGGAGCGGCGATGGCGCTAAGCAGCGTGAGTGTGGTGGCCAATTCGCTGCGGAGCGGAATGAAGGGATTGGACTAAATTATGGTACCACCATTACGAACCGAGGGAACCGCCACTTACAACGATAACTCCAACGCCCCTTTGGCCCATTCAATAAAAGTACTTATTTTTGTAGGAAGAAATCTTTGATTAAGTAGGTGTTCATAATTAGTTTATATTGAATTGTCGTATTATTTTGTTCCTACAGCTGTCTTGAAGAAGGAGCGTAGCGGGCTACGTGACTGATGAAAGACAGTTGTAGGGGCAAAAGAATGCGGCAAGGCAATATTAAACTGGCTTATCCCTACATGGATAGTATAAACTAATTTTGAACACCTACTTAAGTAAAAGCCCCAGAAAAGGCTTCTGCCAACGCTCTGTAAAGACGCGCTTGGGGCATACAACCCGTTAGCGCCCTGTGGCAAGTACGCAATTTTTGATAGAAAAGATTGCGTACTTGTTTTTTTAGTCTTATCTTTGCCCAAGATAGGCTGCGGCTCGGCAAAGCATTCAAACAAGTTTGATGCTCTGCTCTCGCCTTGCACTATCTTTGCCCAAGATAGGCTTCACCTCGGAAAAGCGTTTAAGCGAGCTTGACGCTCTGCGCTCGTTTTCCTCTGCTATCAAAACACCAGGCTGCAACGTCCGCCTTGAATGTCAAAACCAACCAGAGAAAGCGGGCGGGCTTGTCCCAAATATGCCGCATTGCGCGAAACATCAGAAAACAGATAATCTTATAAAACCGATTTTATTTTATGTGTAAAACATTTTTTGGCGTGAAACGCCTGTGCACTCTGGCACTGTGTTGCATGGCTTTTGTTGCCTCTTATGCAGATGTCAATCCAAAGCCCTTCGTGATTCCCGAAATCCAGTCATGGAAAGGCGCAGAAGGGCAGTTCGTACCTTCTGGTCGCATCGTAGTAAAAGGAGGCCCGAAAGCCAAAGCTGTGGCCCAGCTGTTTGCCAGCGATTATAAAGCCATGTTTGGCAAGACCCTGACAATTGTTAGCGGAAAAGCCAGCAAGGGCGACTTCGTCATCCAGTTGAAGAACAACAAGAAAATGGGCAGTGAAGAATACGCCCTCGACATCGCCGAAACCGCAACCGTCACCGCCTCCACCGAGCAGGCATTGATTTGGGGAACGCGCACAATTCTGCAAATCTCCGACAAAAATAGTGTGGCCGCCAGAGCCTTTGCAACGGAACCCGCCAAAAGCGCTGATTTGGCCCTGCCGAAAGGCCAGATACTCGACAAACCCGAATACGCCTTGCGTGGCTTCATGATGGACTGCGGACGCAAGTTCATCCCTATGAGCTATTTGCGCAACCTCGTGAAAATGATGTCATACTATAAGATGAACACACTCCATGTTCATCTGAACGACAACGGCTTTCGCCAGTTCTTCGGTGACGACTGGAACAAGACGCAGGCTGCCTTCCGCCTCGAAAGCACCACTTATCCCGGTCTGACCGCCAAAGATGGATCCTATTCAAAGGCCGAATTTATCGACTTCCAGAAGCTGGCGGAAGAATACGGTGTTGAAATCATTCCCGAAATCGACGTACCAGCCCATTCTTTGGCCTTCACGCACTACAAGCCCGAAATCGGCTCGAAGGAATACGGAATGGACCATCTGGACCTCTTCAATCCCGAGACCTACAAGTTTGTTGACGGCCTCTTTAAAGAATACCTCGAAGGCAAAGAACCCGTCTTCCGCGGCAAGAAAGTGCACATCGGAACCGACGAATATTCAAACGCCAAGAAAGACGTCGTTGAGAAATTCCGTTACTTCACCGACCGCTACATCAAATACGTAGAGAAATTCGGCAAGCAGGCCGTTGTTTGGGGCGCATTGACACACGCCAAGGGCGACACCCCCGTGAAATCGGAGAACGTCATCATGGACTGCTGGTACAACGGCTATGCCAACCCCAAAGACATGAAGGAACAGGGTTACAAACTCGTGAGCATCTCCGACGGGTTGATGTACATCGTTCCCGCTGCCGGCTACTACTACGACTATCTGAACTGCCAGTACCTTTACGAACACTGGACGCCCGCCAACATCGGCGGACAGGTGTTTGAGGAAAACGACCCCGCCATCCTCGGCGGCATGTTTGCCGTGTGGAACGACCATGCAGGCAACGGCATCTCCGTCAAGGACATCCACGACCGTCTCTTCCCAGCCCTGCAGACCCTCTCTGTCAAATGCTGGACAGGTAAAAATACCACGCTCCCCTATGCAGAGTTCAACAGCCGCCGTGCCCGTTTGAGTGAAGCCCCTGCCGTCAACGAATACGGCCGTTTTCCAAAAGGTGCTGAATACAAATTGGCAGAGGTGAAACCCAATCAGAAAAATGCCGTTGAGGAAGTCGGTTATGGCTACACCGTAGAGTTCACCGTTGAAGGCGCAGCTGAAAAGAAAGGCACCACATTGTTCACCTCCGAAAACGCCAAGTTCTATTTGGCAGACCCCGTAGATGGTAAGCTCGGCTTTGAACGCGACGGTTATCTCAATACCTTCAACTACAGAATCCCCGCCGGACAGAAAGTCACCATCAAGATTCAGGGCGACAACACGATGACCCGCCTCTTCGTCAATGGCGAGAAAAAGGAAGAACTCGGCCCTCTCACCATCTATGCCATGAAGGCATCAGATAAGACGCGCTTCCAAGACACGGACGCCAACGCGTGGAAGCCCGAGATGTACAATCCTGGCACCAAGATGTTCTATCAGCGCACACTGGTCTTTCCGCTCAGAAATTCGGGCGACTTCAAGAGCAAGGTGTCAGATTTGAAGGTCAAGAATACACTGTAACGATAAAAACTGAATACACCTGCGGGCGCACATTTATTGTGCGCCCGATTTTTGTCTGCAGAACCATGCCACGGTGCTTTATGGAGGAACCGAAAGCACTGGCGGGTTGGACAGCGGCATACGCGGCTTATAAATCAATGCTTCGGCATTTCGCATCATTCTGATAGCCTATTAGAAAGGGGCGAGACAATAGGTCTTGCCCCTTTTTAGTAATGTTGAAAGAATAAATTCCACAATTTTGTACCTGCATTTTTGAGCTATTTTTGAGCTTATTCTCAGTCACAATGCGAGCATTGTGACTGAGAATAAGTTCGAAAAGAGCCGAAAAGGCAGGTGAGGAAAAAATATTACTTGCCATCGGCAAAATTGTGGAAGTTATTTTTTCAACATTACTTAGGCTACAGGAAAAGTCAGTCAGTATAAATGAGTTTAATCTGTCAGTTTGGTGAGAGAAGAAAAACATCCTGTTTTTCAGAAGTGCCTTACAAATTATCTCCTCGCGGCCGCGATTCGTGCTCCTCGCGGCCGCAGTTCGCGCTACTCGCGGCCGCAGTTCGCGCTACCTTCGGCCGCAGGCAGCAAATTTTCAGCGGCAATGAAATGACTTTGCAAACTTGAAGCAGTCTTCCCGATTTGCCTCCAGCTTTAGGTTTGATGCGGCTCTTTTTTATCCCTCCTCCATCTTTTTTTAAAAAAACCGAATGCCGCCGCTTCCCCCTGCAATCCCGCTGAATCCGTCGCGTTCAGGCGGTTGCTTTTTGGGAGAACTGTAAGTCCGAAATGAGCGCATAAAAAAAGAGCAAGCCTCCACACCTGTTCCCTATGGGTGTGGAGGCTTGCTCTTTTTTTAATGTGCGTGGCGCTGGCGAAGCGGGGCGGCAAATAAGGTTGCGTGCGGCCTGCTTGCCGTATGTTTTATTTCTTATAGCGCTTGTTGAGCCCCGCTGCAACCTCGTCCGTTATGTCCATGCCCTTCTCGGCATAGAGCGTAACGGCCTTGTTCAGAATCAGCGTGTAGTGCTTTGTCTTGTTGTATTCCGAGAGGAAGTTGTCGAGGCTGTCTTGCAGGGCCTTGCTAAACTGCGCCTCCATCGCGTCTTTCTCTTTTTGCGCCTCTTCGCAGTATTTGGCGTAGGCCTCCTGCTGGCGCTGGATTTTAGACACCTCCGCTTTGTATTGCGCTTCGCTCGTGATGCTTCCGTTTTGCATGCGTTGCTGCAGGCTGACTTGCATTTGCTGCAGGGCCTGTTCCCTTTGTCGGATGACGTCTTGATATCCTTTGACTTTTGCTTCCAGTTGGGATTTCGCGTCGATGTAATACTGGTATTTGTTTTGCAGGGAATCTACGTCGACGTAGGCGATTTTTGTCGCTGCGCTGGAGGCCGTGGCGTTTGCCGCCTCAAGGTTGTTCTTTTTGTCGCCTCCGCAGGCCGCTGTGAGGGCGGCGAGGGGGAGGATGAGTAAGAATGGTTTGATGGTCATGTTTTTGCTGTTTTTTATGGGGTAGGCAAAATGGCTTCGGCCTGCCTGCCTGTTTTATGAATTTTTTTCGTTAACTTTGAATCTGTTTTCGCGGCGTTCCTCCGCGTCCAGCGATTGGGCGCAGTGGATGCCGCGTGCGTGCATGGCTTTGTTCCCGTCAACGTGTGTGTGAACGAATTTCCGTCCGAAGAAAAGACGGACGCACAGAAAGATGAGACTGATTGCAATTATTAACAATGTAAGGATGAATATGTGCCACATTTCTTTATAATTTTGCTGATGAATGCCGTGTGCGTGTTGCTCTTGTCGCTGGCGATCAATGGCACAAAATTAGTGCAAAGCTGGCAAAGGAGCAAATAAATTGCGATGGTATTTGCATCGGCTACGGTTTTCCGGAGATACGTATGGGCTTTTCGGGAGATTCTGCTGGCGGACTGGCCTTCGTTTTGACGTGTTCTGCTGGCCGTGCCGCACGTGTATAAAGCTATTTAAAAATAAAACTCATGAATAATTCGATTAAGTTAGAGCCTCAGGCTGTGTTTGAATGTTTTAAGGAAGTCAATGGCGTGCCGCGTCCGTCAAAGCATGAAGAAAAGATGATAGCATTTCTTCAGGATTTCGGACGTAAGCACGGTTTGGAAACGGAGGTGGACGAGACTGGCAACGTAATTATCAGAAAGCCGGCCACCAAGGGAATGGAGCATTTGCCGATGGTGGCTGTTCAGAGCCACATGGACATGGTGTGTGAATCGAATGACCCGAATTTTGATTTTGAGAACTCTCCGATTGAAACTTATATTGACGGCGAATGGCTGAAGGCCAAAGGCACGACGCTGGGCGCAGACGACGGTATCGGCGTTGCCATGGAAATGGCGTTGCTGAAGGCTGACGACATCGAGCACGGACCGCTTGAGTGTGTGTTTACACGCGACGAAGAAACGGGACTGACTGGCGCAATTGGCATGAAGCCAGGATTCATGAAGGGAAAACTGCTCATTAATCTCGACTCGGAAGACGAGGGGCAGATTTTCGTGAGCTGCGCGGGTGGTGCCAGAACAACGGCAACTTTTCCCTATGAAAGCGAAAGGCTGCCAGAGAATTATTATTTTTTTAAAGTGACTGTTGACGGCTTGAAGGGCGGACATTCTGGCGACCATATTAACAAGAAACTTGCCAACGCCAACAAGATTCTCGTCAGATTCCTCTGCGACGAGATGGAGAAGATGGATTTGCGCTTGATAGACATCCAGAGCGGTGGCAAGCATAATGCCATTCCTCGTGCGGGCTATGCCGTTTGCGCTGTGCCGTTCGAGAAGAAGGAGGCGGTTCGCATGGATCTCAATCGCTTTGCTGCCGACGTTGAAGAGGAATTCCAGCAGACGGAAAAGAATATCTCCATCGACATGCAGAGCGTGCCAGCCGTTGAAACTGGAATGGAAAAGCAAGCCGCGCGTCGTATGTTGCTCGCCTTGCGTGCTGTTCACAACGGCGTGTTTGCCATGAGTCAGGATTTGGACTGGCTGGTGGAAACATCCTCAAATCTGGCAAGCATCAACCGCAAGGGGGATGTTGTTGAGGTCGTGACCAGTCAGCGCAGCAGTGTGGCCAGTGCGCGTGAAAATATGAGTGCCACGGTGCGGGCAGCCTTTGAACTTGGTGGCGCGGAAGTGGTGACTAACGAGGGCTATCCAGGATGGAAGATGAATCCAAACAGTGTCCTTCTCAAAGTGGCAAAGGAAAGCTATGAGAGGGTGTTCAACAAAGAACCCCAGATTTTGGCCATCCATGCCGGTTTGGAGTGCGGCCTTTTCAGCGAGAAATATCCCGAGCTCGACATGGTCAGCTTCGGACCAACGCTTCGCGGCGTGCACTCTCCTGGGGAGCGCCTGCTCATCCCGACAGTCAAGATGGTTTGGGACCACTTGCTGGATATTTTGAAGCATCTCCCGGTAGAGTAATGATTACTTATCCCGTTGCGCTTCGATGTGTGAAAAATAATGACGGTCGGAGTGCATGGGTTAATCTGTTTTGAACGTGTACTTATACAAACATTTGCCACACAATGTGATGGAGCTGAAGCTGTCCTTCTTTCAGAGGGGTGGCTTCTTGCTCGTATTATGTGGAATGCTGCTGGGCGCGTGTATGAACGACGATGAATACTCCATGTCGCCCGCCGATCGTTTGGCTTTTTCGGCAGACACCGTCAGTTTCGACACGGTGTTTAGCGGCCAGCCAACCACGACGAGCTCTTTTGAGGTGTATAATCCCACGAGAAAGTCGATTCGACTGAAAAATGTGTATCTGGAGGGAGAGGGAAATTCCGTGTTTCGCGTGAATGTTGACGGTGTGTTCCTGGAAAACGGACGTCTGTCGGGCTCGGAGGTGGAAATTCCTGCAAGGGATTCCATACGCATTTTTGTCATGGCGAACATCGCTGACCAGGGTACGAGCGATGTAAAGAAATGGGAAGACAAACTGGTGTTGCAAACGGAAGGCGGTGCGGAAGACCGTATCGTGCTGGAGGCATGTAGCCAGGATGCAAGGCGCCTGAATGCCCTCGTGCTGGACAAGGATACGGTGTTTTCCAGTGTGTTGCCCTATATCGTCAAAGACAGTCTGGTTGTCGACGAGAACGCAACGCTGACTTTGCCCGCGGGATGTCGGTTGTTTTTCAGTGCTGGCGCGTCGCTGATTGTTCGCGGCACGTTGCATGCCGAAGGCACTTTGACCGCGAAGGTTTTGATGCGCGGTGAGCGCACTGACTATATGTTTCCCAACCAGCCGTACGACCGCGTACCTGGACAATGGGGTGGGGTGGTGTTTAAGGCGGAAAGCCATGACAACCGCTTGAACTTCTGCGACATCCACAGCGGAGAGAACGGCATCAGATGTGAAGGTGGGGACGATATTTCCCAGGAAAAATTGCGGATGGAAAACACCATTCTGCACAATATGAGCGGCGATGGCTTGTATGCCAAGGCCTCGAAGGTGTTTGTCGGGAACTCCCAGATAACCAACTGTGGCGGGAACTGCGTCACGCTGTTGGGGGGCGATAATACTTTCGTTCATGCCACCATCGGCAATTTTTATGTGTTTGCGGGCGGCCGCGGCAAGGCGCTTCATTACTCAAACTACACGGGCGAGGAGGTGGTGCCCCTGAACAAGGCGACTTTTCTCAATTGCATCGTGACGGGCTATTCTGATGACGAAATCATTGGTGACGCCTCTGTGGAGCATGCCGATGCACCCTTTGAATTTTTCTTCCAGAATTGTTTGCTTGACACGCCGCCAGTTGAAGACGAGAGAATCGTCAACTGCTTCTGGGATAGGAAGGAAGAAGGAAATGAGGTGTGGCGTGAGGACAATTTTTCGCCGGCGTTCGACCTCAAGCGTCTTATCTTCAGTTTTACGCTGAACGCGAAATCCCAGGCTGTCGGCAATGCCGATGTGGCAATAAGCAGGCAGTATTATCCGACGGACATGAACGGGAAAAGCCGACTGGACGGCGATGCTTCTGATATCGGATGTTTGCAGCATCTGGAGGCGGAGGAGGGGGGTGAAGACAAATGACTGATATATTCTGACCCTCTGCTTGGGCAGGCTTATCTACTTACGAACAACAACAAGCATAACAATGGCAGGACCAAAAACATATACGGCAAACTATAAATCTGGCAAGGGGCGTAAAAACGCCGTTCCGGAAGAAGACGGTTACGGACATCTGCAACCGCAGGAGCCCGACTTGGAGAAGGTGGTGTTGGGCGCCTTGATGATAGAGAAGGACGCTTATTCTCTCGTGAGCGAGATTTTGCGTCCGGAGAGTTTTTATGAACCCAGACACCAGCTGATATATGAGGCCATCCGAAAGCTCAATATCGAGCAGAAACCCGTTGACATCCTTACCGTTACAGACGAGCTGAAGAGGAGCGGACATCTGGAGGCCGTTGGCGGGCCATTCTATGTCACGCAATTGAGCGGTTTGGTGGCATCGGCCGCCCATATTGAGTATCACGCGAGAATCATCGCACAAAAATATCTGGCGCGTGAACTTATCTCTTACACGAGCAACATCCAGACAAAGGCGTTCGACAACACGCAGGATGTTGACGAACTTATGCAGGAGGCTGAGGGAAAGCTCTTTGAACTTTCTCAGCGCAACCTGAAGAAGGACTATACGCAGATTGACCCCGTCATCAACGATGCTTACAACATGCTGCAGAAAGCGGCGGCGAGAAGCGACGGATTGAGCGGTATTCCGAGCGGATTCCACCAGTTGGACAAAATGACGAGCGGTTGGCAAAACTCCGACCTCGTCATTCTTGCGGCACGTCCTGCAATGGGAAAGACGGCCTTTGCGTTGAGCATGGCCAAGAATATTGCCGTTGACCAGCAGGTGCCGGTGGCTTTCTTCTCCTTGGAAATGTCGAACGTCCAGTTGGTGAACCGTCTGATTGTCAATGTCTGCGAAATCACTGGCGAGAAAATCAAGAGCGGACAGTTGGCGCCTTATGAATGGGGACAGCTTGACCACAGGATAAAGAATCTTTACGGCGCCCCGCTGTTTGTTGACGACACACCCTCGCTTTCCGTTTTCGAACTCAGAACAAAGGCCAGGCGACTGGTGAGGGAACATGGCGTCAAGCTCATCATGATCGACTATCTGCAGCTCATGAACGCTTCAGGCATGAGTTTCGGAAGCCGTCAGGAAGAAGTGTCAACCGTGAGCCGTTCTTTGAAAGGGCTTGCCAAGGAACTAAATATTCCGATTTTGGCCCTGTCGCAGTTGAATCGTGGTGTTGAAAGCCGTGAAGGCAACGAAGGTAAGCGCCCGCAATTGTCGGATTTGCGCGAATCTGGAGCCATTGAGCAGGATGCGGATATGGTGTTGTTCATACACCGACCAGAATACTATCGTATTTTCTCTGATGACAAGGGGCGCGATTTGCGCGGAAAGGCTGAAATCATCATCGCTAAGCATCGTAATGGTGCTGTCGGTGATGTGCTTCTAACATTCAAGGGACAGTATGCCCGTTTTCAAAATCCTGACGATGAGATGGTTGTGCCAGTTCCAGGCGAGGAGACTGCCATGATCAGCCAGACGGCTGACGCAATACCTCCCATTGGCAACGAACAACTGCCGCCGCCTGACGCCATCCCCTTTGCGCCTCCAACGGAGGAAGCGCCGTTTTGATAAAGGGGGTGTTCAGATACAATAAGAACCTCTTTTTTTCGTTATAAATAGGTAGTCAGATATTTTGACCACTTACTTATACCCGATAGGACGTTATGTCCGTGAATTGAAAGGTCCTTGCGTTTGCCCGTTTAGGACGTTTAAAATTGAAAATTTGCTATGATTGATTATATAAAAGGTGTCGTGGATGACTTGAATCCGACAACGGCAATTGTTGAAGCTGGCGGTGTTGGCTACGAATTGACGATTTCTTTGGGCACCTATACTGCCATACAAGGCAAGGAGCAGGTGAAACTCTTTGTTTATGAGGCCATTCGCGAGGACGCATACCAGTTGTATGGCTTTGCAACGAAGTTGGAGCGTCAGTTGTTTTTGTTGCTAATCAGTGTGTCTGGCGTTGGTGGGAGTACCGCCCGCGTGATGCTGTCGGCCTTTTCCCCGTCGGAATTGGCGGAGATTATCCGCGATGAAAACATCTCCATGCTCAAAAGCATCAAGGGCATCGGCCCGAAGGCGGCAAATAGAATCGTTGTGGAACTGAAGGACAAGATTTCGCTTGACATGAGTGTGGCTGGTGACAAACCGGCAGGGGCGGGCGGTGCGTCCATGAGTAGTGCACAAAAGGAAATCGCCAACGAAGCCATTGCCGCGTTGACGATGCTCGGCTTCTCTCCGGCTCCCAGCCAGAAGGCGGTTCATCAAATCATTAAAGCCACCCCTGATATTGCTGTTGAGCAGATCATCAAGCAAGCGCTGAAAATGCTTTAGGGGTGTTGAATTACTAAGGCTGTCTGTTTCGGGGCAGAAATACTGGTTGCCCCATATATGCCGCTTCAAAAGGAAAATTTCCTTGGTGTGAAGGGGAAGGGGGTGCCTGTAATTATCTCGTGTATTCTTCAAAAGAATTGAATTTGAAATTTAGATCAAAAATACGTGTTCTTGCATTGCTGCTATTGACATTCTCTTTGTCGGTGGCAGCCAATATGGTTTATGGCGGACGCTTGCAGCGTTTGCCAGTTGGAGAATGCGCGGCTGCCCCAGCTGATGCCATTTCCCAAAGTGCTTTGGGACGCGCTCCGATCATCGCGCAGGACACCATCGTGCCGAAGTTTCCTGTGAAGGAAACGGTGTTGCAACAGGAGCAAGTGCCAGTTCAGCGTAGTGCCGACTTGAAAGACCCAGAGAATCTTAAAACGGATTTCTATTATGACGAGACCACGGGGAAATACCTTTTGGGGACAAAAATGGGCAATTATTTTCTGGATGTTCCTTATGCTCTTTCTGAGACGGAGTATGACCGGTGGATGATGAAGAAGTCCATGCGGGAGTATTATATGAACAGGAATTCCCAGGAATTTAAGTCGAAAGGGAAAGAGCAGTTTGATTTCACGGATATGCACTTCGACCTCGGACCGGCCAATAAAATATTCGGCCCCGGTGGTGTGCGTATCAAAACCCAAGGAAGCGCAGAACTGAAGATTGGAGCAAACACACGTTTCGTTGACGACCCATCGTTGGCGGAACGCAATCGGCGTGTCTTTGGTTTTGATTTCGACGAGAAAATCAACTTGAGCGTGAATGGTAAGGTCGGTGACAAGGTGAACATGGACTTTAACTACAACTCGGAGGCGACGTTTAATTTCGACACCCAAAATATAAAACTCAGATATGAAGGCAAGGAAGACGAAATATTCAAGCTCATCGAGGCGGGTAATGTCTCCCTCCCTTCCAACTCTTCTTTGATTCGCGGCGCTTCTTCGCTTTTCGGCGTGAGGGCTGATATGCAGTTTGGCAAACTGAAACTGCAAACGGTTGTGTCGCAAAAGAAATCGAGCAGCCAGAGCGTCAGTTCAAAGGGAGGCGTGCAACTCACAGATTTTGAGATAACTGCCGACAACTATGAAGAAAACCGCCACTTCTTCCTGGCTCGCTTTTTTCGCGACAACTATGATGCAAATATGTCGCAACTGCCCAATGTCTTTTCTGGCGTGACCATCAACCGCATCGAAGTGTGGGTGACTAACAAGAGCGGTGTGACGACAAACACGCGCAATATCGTGGCCTTTACGGACCTGGCCGAGCAGAAGAAAATCTCAGACCTTTGGAGCGCCAACGGTAGTGCAGCGCCCAACAATAATTCCAACACGCTCTATTCCAATTTAAATGGTTCGCTTTCCGGCGCGAGAAATATCACGCAGGCCACGTCTGTGCTTGACGCGGCAGGCTTGGTCGGCGGCAATGATTATGAGAAACTGGAGACGGCGCGTTTGCTCAATTCTTCTGAATATAAGGTGAATACAGCGTTGGGCTACATCTCCCTCAAGTCGACGTTGCAACCCGACCAGGTGCTCGCCGTGGCTTATGAGTACACCTATAAAGGGCAGACTTTCCAGGTCGGTGAATTTTCTTCCGACATCAAAGACAACCAGCAGGTGCTTTATGTGAAAGCGCTGAAGAACACGGCCTGTACGCCTCAGATGGGCAACTGGGATTTGATGATGAAAAACGTCTATTCCCTTGGTGCCACTTCTCTCCAGAGCGACAAGTTTCGTTTGAATATCAAATATCTGAGCGACACGACGGGCGTTTATCTTTCATATCTCCCTGAGCCGTCTTTGAAAAACAAGAAAATTCTGACGCTCGTTGGCCTCGACCGCTTGGACAACAACAACAAGAGAAACCCTAACGGCTATTTTGACTATGTTGATGGCTACACCATCGACGCAGCCAACGGCCGTGTCTATTTCCCTGTGGCAGAACCGTTTGGCGAGAACTTGAGGCGCGTTATCGGGGATGATGCCGTCAGTGGTAAATATGTGTTCCAGGAATTGTATGATTCGACAAAAACTGTGGCCAAGCAGATTGCCGAGAAAAACAAATATATCATAACGGGCCAGTATAAGGCTTCGAAAAACAACGAAATTCAGTTGGGCTCCATGAATATCCCTCAGGGTTCTGTGGTGGTCACAGCTGGAGGCATGACGCTGGCAGAAGGCACCGATTACCGTGTGGACTATAGTTCCGGAATCGTCACCATCTTGAATCAGAGCATCTTGGATGCAGGCACTCCCATCAATGTCAGTACGGAGAGCGACACCAATTATGGCATGCAGCGTAAAACGCTTGTCGGATTCAATTGGCAATATGATTTCTCAAAGTCGTTCACTTTGGGGGGCACCTTTATGCACTTGGGCGAAAAACCATTGACAACGAAGGTGGCTATGGGAAGCGAACCGCTCAACAACACGATGTGGGGGCTCAATATGTCTTGGAAGAAGGAAAGCCAGTGGCTTACCAATATCCTGGACAAACTGCCCGTGTTGCATTGCACGGCACCTTCCAGCATCAATTTCTCCGCCGAGTTTGCTCAACTCATTGCCGGACGCATTCAGGGCGCCCAGGGCAACGCTTCATATATCGATGATTTTGAAAACGCTAAGAACGAAATCGATATTTCGAATCCGACGGAGTGGACGCTGAGTTCCGTGCCGAGCATGTTCCCCGAATCGAAATTGACCAACGACCTCCGCTACGGCTACAACCGCGCCTTGTTGGCATGGTATTACATCGACCCTCTTTTCACGAGACGTTCCTCTTCTCTGACACCAGGCCATATCAAGAGCGATCTCAAACAGCTGTCTGACCCCCGCGTCAGGGATATCTATAAAAACGAATTGTTTCCCAACCGTCAGATTAATTTCAGTGAGGCTTCAACGCTGAACGTCCTCAACCTGGCGTACTATCCCAACGAGCGTGGCCCGTATAATCTCGACCCCTCGCTGGATGCCAACGGTCGTTTGCTTTCTCCGTCAAAAAGATGGGGCGGCATGATGCGCAAGATTGACGTTTCTGACTTCGAGACGGCGAACATCGGCTACATCGAATTTTGGTTGATGGATCCTTTCATCACCGCGCAAGACAATGCGGCGGCCTTCTCTGGCGACCTCTATTTCAACCTCGGAGAGATCAGCGAGGACATCCTCAAGGACGGCAAAAAATTCTATGAAAGCGGACTGCCCATTGATGACGACCCTTCGCAATACACGGAAACGGTATGGGGACGTGTACCAACGCAAAACAGTATCACCTATGCGTTCAACACCTCAAGCGGCGCACGCCAGAAGCAAGACGTCGGTTTCAACGGTCTCTCAAGCAAGGATGAAGCGGAGTTTCCCGCCTATAAGCAGTATCTCAACAGCATCCGCAATATTGTTCGTCCGGAAGTCTACGATTCCATCCTTGCCTCGCCTTCTGCCGACAAGTACCACTATTTTCGTGGCACAGACTTCGACAATGCACAGATGTCGATTCTTGAGCGCTACAAACGCATCAACAATCCCAACGGCAACTCCGTAGACGCTGAGCATTCTCCGGAAAAGTATAGCACGGCCTATAAGACCACGCCAGATGTGGAGGATATCAACCAAGACTACACGCTGAACGAATACGAAAAATATTATCAGTATCGCGTGCGCATTTCGCCCGATATGATGAATGTGGGGCAGAATTTCATCGTTGACAAACGTGAGAATACCACCACCACGCGTGATGGCAACCACTTGACAACCAAGTGGTATCTCTTCCGCATCCCTGTTGAACAATATGAGAAGCGCGAGGGAAACATCAGTGATTTCTCAAGCATCCGCTTCATGCGTATGTTCATGACGGGATTTGAGAAACCAGTTGTGCTCCGTTTTGCCACCCTCAACCTCGTTCACGGAGAATGGCGCTCTTATGAGCAGTCGCTTTATGCCAACCATGTGCCCGATGTGAGCGGTAACTTGAGCGTGTCGGCTGTGAGTTTCGAAGAGAACAACGAGAAAACGCCAGTCAACTATGTCATCCCGCCCGGCATCAGTCGCGTTGTCGACCCCGGCCAGCAGCAGATTCTTCAGGACAACGAGCAGTCGTTGGCGCTGACGGTGGAGAACCTCGCCTCAGGCGACGCCCGCGCCGTTTACAAAAATACGTCGCTCGATTTGCGTCGCTACCGCCATTTGCAGATGTTCGCGCATGCCAACAGTCTGCCTGGCGATGCGTCTCTGGAAGATGGACAGACCAGCATCTTCATCAGATTGGGCTCTGACTACAAAAACAATTTCTATGAATACGAAATCCCGTTGAAGGTGACTCCGGAGGGAAACTATCCCAATTCCGGAACCGGCCCTGCCAAGGTCTGGCCAGTTGAAAATATGCTCGACATCGACTTGACTGTGCTCACGAATGTCAAGAAAAACAGGAACAAGCAGAAATCATTGGGCCTGACGGGGTATGCCCAGCTTTATAGCGAATATGATGTAAACCGTCCGGCAAACAAGATTTCCGTGATGGGAAATCCTTCTTTGGGAGAAGTGCGCACCATCATGATTGGCGTCCGAAATAATTCCCGTTCCGTCAAGAGCGTGGAAGTATGGGCCAATGAATTGCGCTTGCAGAATTTCAGCAACAAGGGCGGATGGGCTGCGCAGAGCACGCTCAACATGCAATTGTCTGATGTGGCAAGTGTCAATCTCTCCGGCCATATCGAAACCGACGGATTTGGCGGTCTCGAAGAAGGTGTCAGCCAGCGTCGCGACAACGACCTCTTCCAATATAGCGTGACAACCAATGTTGAAGCTGGCCGCTTTTTGCCCGACAAAGTAAAGCTTAAAGCCCCCATTTATTACACCTATAGCAAGGAGAGAACATCGCCGCGATATAATCCGCTTGACACCGACATGAGCATGGACGAATCGTTGGATGGCCTCGCCACCAAGCATGAGAAAGATTCTTTGAAGAATATTGCCGAAACGGTGGTGATCAACAAGAATATCAGTATTTCTGGCCTGCGTTTCGACATCTCCACCAAGCGCCATCCGATGCCCTACGACCCCGCCAACTTCTCCTTCAGTTACGGTCATAGCAGCCGTCACACGTCGGGAGAGACAACAGCATGGGAGAAAGACCAGAATTGGAAGTGGAATTTCAATTACAATTATTCGCCCTCTTACAAGGCTTTCGAGCCCTTCAAGAAAATGAAGAGCAAGAGCCAATGGATGAAGATTGTAAAGGAATTGAATTTCAACTATCTGCCTCAGAACATCGGCTTCAATTCCGACATCACGCGCAACTATTTCGAATTGCAGGAGCGCGATATGGAAAACCTCGACAATACGACGTTGCCATTGACGTGGTCGAGCGATTTCTTATGGAACAGAAGTTTCACACTCCGTTGGGACCTGACAAAAAGCCTGCATGCCAATTTCTCTTCTGGCACGAACGCTGAGATTGAGCAGCCCTACACGGCTATCAACAAAGATTTGTATCCCGACCGCTATACGGCGTGGAAAGACTCTGTCTGGAGCAGCATCCGCAATATGGGAACTCCGCTCAACTATCAGCAGAGCTTCGATGCCTCATGGCAGTTGCCAATCAACAAATTGCCAGTTTTCGATTGGGTGACCTCAGACGTGAAATACGCCGCCACCTATAATTGGGAACGCGGAGCTAATCTGGACGACGGCACACAGATGGCAGGAACCATAGCTAATTCGAGAACCACTTCTGCCAATGTGCGCATGAAGTTTGAGACGCTCTACAACCATGTGCCGTTCCTGAAGAAGGTGAATCGCAAATTCGCTTCAAGTTTCTCCACGGTGAAGCCAACGGTGCCCAAAAAGTTCGTAAAGGAAATACAACTCAAGCAAGACACCACGCTTGTCGTGCAACATGGGCAAAAGTCGAAGCGTCTGCGGGTCGTGGCCATACGTCAGGATGGCTCACGCTATGCGTTGAAATATAAAGTTTTAGACAATAATAAAATTGAGATTTCTTCGCGCGATACCACACATCTGAAACTCACCGTCACATCTCGCCGCAACACGGAAGACCAGCGTTGGTATAAGGCGCTGCAATTCGGAACGAGAATGCTCATGATGGTGCGCAGTGTCAACGTGTCTTACACCAACCGCTACAACATGACCCTACCGGGATTCGTGCCGCGTGTCGGTGATTATTTCGGTCAGCACAGTGGCGGAGGGCTGCAGCCGGGACTCGATTTCGCTTTTGGATTCACAGGCGACAGCTATATCCAGAAAGCCATGTCTAACGGCTGGCTTAATACGGCCGACAGCATAGTGACGCCGGCCACCACCAATCTCAATGAGGATTTCCAAATCCGCGCCACCCTGGAGCCAATTCCGAATTTGAAGATAGACTTGAATGCGTCGCGCAACACCAACAAGACGCGCAGCATCCAATACATGTTCTCTGGTATGCCGACAACCGAGACAGGCTCTTTCACCATGACAACGATATCCATCCGCTCGGCTTTCGAGAAGGGTGGTTCTGTCAACAATGGTTACCGGAGCAAAACATTTCAGCGTTTCGTCAGCTCGCTCGATTCCTATCAGCAGCGGGTTGAAGCGCAGTATGCTGGTGCCGTTTATCCTGCAGGCTCCGCTTTGGCGGGCAAACCCTTCGACCCCGCCAACGGAACAGTTGGCAAATACTCGGCCGATGTCATGATTCCTGCGTTCCTTAACGCCTATGCCTCTGGCGGCACTTCGCTCGACCTCTTCCCGCGCCTCTCCAAATTGTTGCCCAACTGGACTGTCAACTACAACGGTCTGGCCAAGCTGAAACGCATGCGTCGTCTCTTCCGTGCCTTTACCATCACGCATGCCTATAAGAGCGTATATTCTGTAGGATCGTACAACACCTTCACCTCCTTCCAAGAATATATGGGCGGACTCGGCTTCATCAGCGACGTCTCAACCGGCATGCCAACGCCGAGCAGCAAGTTCGACATCTCAACCGTCAGCATCAACGAGAGCTTCTCGCCACTGATTGGTGTCGACATGACGTTCAACAACAATATCTCCACCAAGGTGGAATACAGGAAGACGCGCGTGCTGAACCTCAGTATGACTTCTCAGCAGCTCACCGAAACGCGCTCCAACGACTTTGTCATCGGTGCTGGCTACAAGATTTCTGGTGCGAAATTGTTCGCGCCGAAGAAAACCGTGAAGTCGCGTCGCCGCGGCAACCGTTCAAGTAATCAGCAAAACGAGCAAGCGTCCAGCAGTCGTGGTTTCTCCAACGACTTGAATTTGCGCTTCGACATTTCGTTCAGAAATCAGAGTGCCATCTGCCGCGACATCCTCACGGTGCTGTCACAGGCCACGAGCGGAAACAAAGCCGTCCAGGTGTCGTTTTCTGCAGATTACGCCCTGAGTCGCTATCTCACGCTGACGGCCTACTATGACCGGCAGATGAATCGTCCGCTCTTGACATCCTCATCCTATCCGACAACGACACAGGATTTTGGCGTGAGCCTCAAGTTCATCCTCAACCGTTGATTTCCTGCGTGATTACCACCACTAAGAACCCAAACGACAATGAAAGAATATCATCTTTTTTATGCGCCCGATTTTCCCCTTTCAGCGGCTTTGCCGTCTGACGACTCCAACCATGCCGTACGCGTGTTGCGCATGAAAGAAGGCGACGAGTTGCGCGTCACTGATGGCGTCGGGAATTTCTACGACTGCACCATCACGATGGCTTCACGTTCCAACTGCCTGCTGAAAGTCGACCGCGAACACCGCGACACGAAATCCTGGAAAGGGCAAATCCATCTCGTTGTTGCCCCCACCAAAAATATGGACCGCATGGAGTGGCTGGCGGAAAAAGCCACCGAAATCGGAATGGACCGCATCTCCTTCATCGATTGCAAAAACTCCGAGCGCCGCGTTGTCAAAACGGAGCGCATTGAGCGCATCGTCGTCTCTGCCATGAAGCAGAGCCATAAAGCATGGAAGCCCCTTGTCGATGAGATGTGCCCCTTTGTGCAATTCCTCAAACAGCCCTTTAGCGGGCAACGTTTCATCGCCCATTGCTATGATATGGACGACGGCGATTCGATGAACGACGCGGCGTTTATGCAGAGCGAGGCACGCCACACCGTCTTTCTCCCACAGGCAATAGACCCCGACAAAGACGTGCAGATCCTCATCGGGCCAGAGGGCGACTTTGCGCCGGAGGAAGTGGAAATGGCTTTCAAGGCAGGCTTCAAGCCCATATCCTTGGGCAAGAGCCGTCTGCGCACAGAAACGGCCGCTTTGGTAGCGGTTCATTTGGCCAATGTAGCAAAAATGCAGTAGGCGCTGCAGCCCTGTTGCGTGGGGAAGCGTTTTGCAAGCCAAGACAACATCTACTTACCAGATATGCAGAGATTGTTACAATTATATAAAACGTGGTGTGGGCAGGAACCTGCCGACATGGAGCAGATTCCTAAATCAGGGAGCAACCGCCATTACTTCCGGCTAACACGCCTTGGAGGAGGTAGCGTGATTGGCGTTGTCAACCACGACGTTGAAGAAAACCGCTGCTTCGTCTATTTGAGCAAGCATTTTTCGGAGCGCCATCTGCCCGTGCCGGAAATATTGGCCGTTAGCGACGACGGCAGTTGTTATCTTCAAACCGACCTCGGACGCCAATCGCTTTACGACGCGCTTAGAATGGGGCGCGATTCTGGAGGCAGCTATTCAGAGCGTGAAACAGCCCTTGTCTCCAGCGTCATCCGCCTGCTGCCGCATCTTCAGGTTGAGGGGGCCGATGGGCTCGACGAGCAATGCCTCCTCTCGCCCAACGTGTTCAACGAGCAGGCAGCCATGTTCGATTTGAACTATTTCAAGTATTGCTTTCTGAAAACCACCGATTTGGCCTTTAATGAAGTCGCCTTGCAGACGGATTTCGACCGCTTCGCCAGCGACCTCGTCTGCGTGGCTGGTATGCCCGCCGACTATGCGGGGCAGCCCATCAAGACCTTTCTCTATCGTGATTTCCAAGCCCGCAATGTCATGCTGCGGCAGGCAGACGCTTCACCTTGCTTCATAGATTTCCAAGGCGGACAGATAGGGCCATTGCAGTACGACCTCGCCTCCTTCCTTTGGCAGGCTTCTGCGCGTTATCCGCAAATGCTCAGAGAAACCATGATTGGAGAATACCTCGCAGAACTGCATCAAATCTGTTCGTTTGACGAAGATGCTTTCCGCTCCAAGCTCCATCTCTTTGTGCTCTTCCGCATCTTGCAGGTGTTGGGCACCTACGGACTGCGAGGCTATTTTGAGCGCAAGACCTATTTTCTCAACAGCATTCCCCCAGCCATCCAGAATCTGCGTCGCCAGTTGCTCGATGGCGTCTGCATCAGCTATCCTTATCTCGAAGGCGTCTTGCAGCGCATGGTCGACCTCCCGCAGTTTCAAAGCCCTGATGTCGCAAGAACGGGGAGGGGGGTAATGTATAATGTAAGCAGGTGTTATAAAACAGTATACCTTCCCTTCCCCTCCCATACACTTTATATATATGCCATTAAAGTTCAGATACAAATTCAAGCCGTTGCTGCTTCTGCTCTTTCTCTTCGCCGTCAGCGTTTCCGCGCAAAAACGGTGCAGGATATTCGGCAATGTACGCGACGAAAAAGGCAGCGCCATCGAATTGGCCTCCGTCCGCATACAAGGCACTTCCAATCTGACGGTCACCAACCTAAAAGGCCACTATGCTCTCCATGCCAATGTCGGCGATTCGTTGACGGTTGTGTTCTCCATGATTGGATATGAAACGCGCCGCCGGCAAGTCGTTGCCAGTGGCGATTCTGTACGCCTTGACGTCATGTTGCCGCAATATGGTGCCACCACCTTCGGCGAAGCCATTGTCACGGGGCAGGGCGTCCAAACCGGAACAACGCAGAAAATCAGGCCCGTAGATGCCCATCGCATGCCGTCAACAACAGGCAATGCCGTGGAGGAAATCATTGCCACGCAGGCCGGTGTCTCCACCCACAACGAACTCTCTTCGCAATACAACGTGCGCGGCGGTTCCTTCGATGAAAACTGCGTCTACATCAACGGTGTAGAGGTCTATCGCCCCATGCTTGTGCGTTCCGGCCAGCAAGAGGGTCTCTCCATCATCAATTCCGATATGGTCGAGGGCATCGCCTTCTCTTCCGGTGGTTTTGAGGCCAGATATGGCAATCGCATGTCCTCCGTTCTTGACATCACCTATAAGCGTCCTGAAAAATTCGAAGCCACTGCCACGGCCTCCTTTCTCGGAGCCGGCACCTATGTGGGGTGGGGAAATAAGCACGTGAGCCTCATGACGTCCGTGCGATACAAAACGACGGGCTATCTCCTGGGCACCCTCGACACCAAGGGAGAATATCGCCCTAAATATCTCGACTATCAGGCCTTTCTCTCTTGGCGTCCCAACAAACATTGGAGCTTTGATGCCTTGGGAAATATTTCCGACAACAACTACCGTTTCGTGCCAGAAGAGCGCGAAACAAAGTTCGGCACCATGAACGATGCCAAGAATTTCCGTGTCTATTTCGACGGACAGGAAAAAGACTTCTTCCGCACCTATTTCGCCGCCTTCTCCCTGACGCGCCATTTCAATGCCAACACCTTCCTGGCCTTGCAATATTCTGCCTTCACCACCCACGAACAGGAAAACTATGACATTCAAGGAGAATATTGGCTGAATGAGTCGCAGTCTAATGCGCAGTTGGGTGTCGGCACCTACATGGAGCACGCCCGCAACCGCTTGCAGGCGCGGGTGTCTGACGTTGGACTGCGTTTCAGAACCCGCTTCACGGCCCACACGTTGCAACTGGGATTCGACTATAAGCGCGAACACATACGCGAGAATGCGAGTCAGTGGGAAATGCGCGACTCTATGGGGCACTCCCTCCCGACAGACCCCGACCGCCTGATGCTCATTTACAGCGAACGCTCGAAAAACGAAATCACCACCAATCGCCTTGAAGCCTATCTGCAAGACACGTGGCGCATCAAGTCGGATATAGGGCTCTTCAACCTCAATTACGGTTTGCGCCTTTCCCATTGGGATTGGAACAAAGAGACGCTTCTTTCGCCGCGCCTTTCCTTGGGCTTGTTGCCCGCCTTCAACGACCGGTGGACCTTCCGTCTCGCAACAGGCTATTATTATCAGGCACCCTTCTACAAGGAATTGCGCGACACTGTCATCCGTGCTGGCCTTTCCACCGTCACCCTTCTCAAAGATATTCGCTCGCAGCGCTCCGTCCATTTCGTCATCGGAGGCGACTACACGTTCCGTATGAACAACCGCCCCTTCCGTTTCACGGCAGAGGCTTACTATAAGGCGCTCTCCAACCTCATTCCCTACACGGTCGACAATATGCGTATCGTGTATGCTGGTGGCAACTCCTCCAAGGGCTATGCGGCCGGAGTCGACTTCAAGCTCTTTGGCGAGTTCGTCACGGGAACAGATTCCTGGGTCACCCTCTCTCTGATGCGTACCAAAGAGAAAATCGGGGACCTGTGGGTGCCACGTCCAACCGACCAGCGGTATGCCCTTTCTCTTTTCTTTACTGACTATTTCCCCGGCACCGACCGCTGGCGCGTGACACTGAAGGCAGCTCTGGCCGACGGGCTGCCCTTTGGGGCGCCCCATTCCTCGAAGGAAAACTTCACCTTCCGTGCGCCAGCCTATAAGCGCATCGACCTCGGAATGAGCTACCGTCTTTGCGGAGGCGACAACCCCAAGCAGCGCAGAAGGGCATGGAGAAACGTCAAAAACGCCTGGCTCGGTCTTGACGCCTTCAACCTCTGGGGCATCAGCAACGTCAATAGCTACTATTGGGTGACAGATATCAGCAACACGCAATATGCCGTGCCCAATTACTTGACAGGATTGCTCCTCAATCTCCGCCTGAGCCTCGAGTTCTAAAAATGATTGTTTGTAAGTAGGTGTTCAAAATTATTTTATAGTAAACTAATTTTGAACACCTACTAAAAAAATGGGTAAGCCCATCTCTTCAACCAAATGTCAGAAAAAACATCCGAATCCGCCATGTCGGGCGTTGACATGCTGCATGGCCCCTTGTTGCTGAAAATCCTTTGGTTCAGCCTTCCGTTGGCCGCCAGCAGTCTTCTCGAACAGCTTTTCAATTCAGTCGACATCGCCGTTGTCGGTCACTTCGTCGGCAGCAATGCGCTCGCGGCAGTCGGCAGCAATGCCCCCGTCATCGGCCTGCTCATCAACCTTTTTATGGGTATTTCCATGGGCGCCAATGCCGTCATTTCCACGCTTATCGGCCAGCGCGACCACACGCGCATTCGCCATGCCGTGTCAACGGTGGCCGTTGTGGCCCTTGTGAGCGGCTTTGCCCTCACGGTGCTTGGCACCTCCCTGGCACGCCCCATCCTGAGCGCCATGTCCACGCCCCCCGAAGTTCTCGATATGGCCATCCTCTATCTGCGCATCTATTTTCTCGGCATGCCGTTCTTCATGATCTACGTCTTCGGCGCCGCCATCCTGCGCAGCAAGGGCGACACCCGCCGTCCCCTCTACATACTTTTCGTGGCCGGCATCGCCAACACCCTGCTCAACCTCCTTTTCGTCCTCGTTTTCCACATGGGCGTAGAAGGCGTGGCCATTTCAACCTCCATCGCCAACGCCCTCAGTGCCTTCCTCATGGTGCGCCTGTTGCGCCGCGAAGAAGTCCCCTTCCGTCTTGATTTTCATGATTTACACGTTGACCGTCGCGAACTCCTGCGCATGCTCAAAATAGGCGTGCCCGCTGGGCTCCAGGGCATGGTCTTTTCTGTGTCGAACGTCGTCGTGCAGTCGCAAATCAACACCTTTGGCGCCGATGCCGTTGCCGGCAGCTCCGCCGCCCTCAACTTCGAATATTATTGCTATTTCATCATCCAAGCCTTCAACGGTGCCGCCATCAGTTTCATCGCGCAAAACTACGGTGCCGGACTCATGCAGCGCGTGCGCCGTGTCTTCTGGATATGTATGGTAGCCAGCGTAATATTCTGTGGGATGATGAACGGAATCTTTGCCTGCTTTTCCCCCTTCTTCCTTCGCATCTTCTCCTCCTCAGAGGCCATCATTCCCTATGGCGTGACACGCATGCACCTCGTCTTGGCCTTCCAGTGGATAGCCTGCAGCTACGAAATTTCCGCTTCCGCCCTGCGTGGAATGGGGCGTTCGCTCCTTCCCGCCCTCCTCACGGTTGTCGGCACCTGCCTGCTCCGCATGGTGTGGGTCTTCGCCGTCTGCCCCTTGTGGCCTGGCTTCCATCGGCTCATGCTGGTCTATCCGCTCTCCTGGGTGCTGACAGGCGCCATGGTCGTCGCCGCCTACGTCCGCTTTATGAAAAAAGCTGGGAACGCGCCGCTTGCAGTGCGATAAACAAGTGGTGACATCCTCCCCCTCCTCCCAAGTCGTGAGGGCGTTAGTCCCGCTCAAGAAAAGAAAATACCTCAGGAAGGGGTGAACATCAAGAAAAAAATGCTACATTTGCCAAATAATGCAATCGGCCTCAAATCCGGTTCATCCAAGGAAAAACAGAAAAACGTTTAAAACATATTTTCAAGATGAAACAAATAGTTAATGGTCGCATCCTGACCCCTCAGGGATGGCTGACCGACGGCTCCGTTGTTGTCGAGGGAAACAAAATCCTGTCAGTTCTCAACAGCACCCTCCCCATCGAGGGCGCAGAACGTATTGACGCCAAGGGCGGTTACGTTGTGCCCGGTGGCATCGAAATGCACATTCATGGCGGCGGCGGACGCGACTTCATGGAAGGCACAGAAGAAGCCTTCCGCGTGGCTGTCGACGCACACATGCAAAACGGAACGACCGCCATCTTCCCAACGCTCTCTTCTTCAACGGTGCCCATGATTGAGAAAGCCATGGAAACCTGCGACAAGCTGATGGACGAGCCCGATTCTCCCGTGATGGGCTTGCATCTGGAAGGTCCGTACTTCAATCCCGCACAGGCCGGCGCACAAATCCCCGAATGGATAAAAGCCCCCGTGCCAGAAGAATACGTGCCATTGCTTGAAAAAGGCAAGAAATGTCTGAAGCGCTGGGACGAAGCTCCCGAACTGCCTGGCAGTGTCGATTTCGTCAAAGCCTGCCGCGATGCTGGCGTTCTGCCCGCCATTGCACACACGCGTGCGAAATACGAAGACGTACATGCCGCCAATGAGGCAGGTATGACACACGCCACCCATTTCTACAACGCCATGCCTGTGGTCTACAAAAACCGCGAGTTCAAGACCGCAGGAACCGTGGAGAGCATCTTTGCCGAAGAGAACATGACCGTTGAAATGATCGCCGACGGCATCCATGTGCCGCCCGTCATGCTGCGCATGATCTGGCAGATCAAGGGCGTAGAGAAAACCGCTCTTATCACCGACGCCCTTGGCTGTTCTGCCAGCAAGGACAACACGGCATTCGATCCCCGCGTCATCCTTGAAGACGGTGTCTGCAAACTCGCCGATCGTTCCGCCTTGGCTGGAAGCATCGCCACCATGGACCGCTTGATTCGCACCTGCGTCGAGCAGGCCGGCATACCGATGGAAGACGCTTGCCGCATGGCGAGCGAAACGCCAGCCAAGATTATGGGTATCTTCGACCGTAAAGGCTCATTGGAAAACGGAAAAGATGCCGACATCATCATGTTCGACAACAATCTGCAACTCACCTTTGTGATGCAGATGGGCCGCATTGTCCGCAACGAACTTTGATAACAGACTTTATATAAAGGGGGTGTCTGGATTCTCTGGACACCCCCTTCGTTTTCTTTCTACATTTTCAGGGAGAAGGCGAAGGTTGACTTGTCGGGAGTCAATCTTATTGCTGTGAAAAATGCAAATAACCTATTTCTCAATAGTTTGTCTTCAAATGGCTATGTGGGTATCATGCCCAAATACTTGTTGATTCGGAAATCAGGAACCTATACTTGTCAGCGAACGCGGGGCAGTGTGCATTCGCATCTGCCCCCATCCGCATCCGTTTCAGCCCCCATCCGCGTCCGCATCTGCTCCCATCCGCATTCGCATCTGCCCCCATGTTCGTCTGCGTCTGCCCCCATGTTCGTCTGCGTCTGCCACCATGTTCGCCCAATCTCCTGCTTCTTGAAACAGCGCTGCTTATGGCAGTTTTGTTGTCCACAAAAGCAATTGCGGGGCCCTTCTGGACGGAAATGCTGGGATGGAGCATAAAAAAACAGGGTTCACGATTATTTATAGGTGTAAAAAAATCGTATTGTGGAAAAATATTAATATCTTTGCCAATTATTTAAGAGGTGTTCTTGAAAAATGATGTGATGAGTTGTCTGTTGCATGCTGCGGGATGTCGCAGGTGTGTAAATGGGATATTGTCACATGTTTTTTGGCATTTTGGGAAACACAATTTAGCACCAGGTATGCGCCTGGGGATCAGTTAGGATTACAGAATGTCGGGAACTGCTTAATTCTGGCAGGGCGCTCCTCATGATCGGGCTGGGACTATCAAGAGAAGAACTGGGCTTTTGGACGGCTTCTGGATGCCCGTATTTTTGAAATGAACTTTATCTGCAAAAAAAACTAACCCTTTAATGGTTAATGGTATGACAAAAGAAATGGAATTGGAGAAAAAGGAAGAAGAAGGCTTGAACTGGGCCGACTATGGATTTATGTTCCTTTCTCATTGGTATTGGTTCGTCGCATCGGTTGTCGTTGCGATGGTGATTGCTGTCTACTATATAATGAGTACGACACCTATCTATACAACCAGTACCCAGTTGCTCATTAGAGATGACAAGAACAACAAGGGCGCATCGACCTCCATACAGGATTTCAGTGATTTGGGCTTGATTAAGTCAAACACCAATATCAAAAACGAAATCCTGACAATCAGTGCGCCTATCATGATGCAGGAAACTGCAAAGCGCCTGCATCTGGATTTGCAGATGGATGTTGATCAGGGCCTCCACAAGCATCCCTTGTATAACGATGCGCCCATTGTGCTTGATATGTCAATGCTCTTGGGCGATGATAACTCGTTTGCTTTCGAGCTGACGCCGTTGAGCCGTTCGAAGGTGGAAATTTCCTCGTTCGTGATGATGGGCGAGAAGGTTGCCGATGGCAAGAAACTGCTGGTGAACGTGGGGCAGCGCGTGAAAACCCCGGTTGGCGGACTGAGGGTTTCGCTGAGCCCTGCTTGGGACGACAGTTTTATCGGCAAGAAGATATATGTTAACAAATACCCCATTACGGCGGTTGGCAATGCTTATGCGGCACGTCTCAATGTGGCGCTGAGCGACAAGGAGGCCTCAGTTTTGGATTTGAGCATTTCTGACGAGAGTCCCGACCGCGCTAAGGACGTGTTGCTCACTTTGATTGACGTGTACAACGAAAAGTGGGTGAAGGACAAGAACCGCATGGCGGAGAGCACGTCGGAATTTATCGAAGAGCGCTTGACGAATCTGACGAAGGAACTGGAGAATGTTGACGAGAAAATCTCTGACTATAAGAGCGCCAATCTCCTTCCAGATATTCAGGCTTCTTTGGCCAAGGATATGCAGCAGAGCGGCAAGAATTTTGATGAGTTGCTGAAGCTTCACAACCAGCTGAGCATGGCTAAGTTCTTGCGCGAGCGTCTGGACGACAAGAGCAAGGACGACCAGTTGCTGCCATCGAACGTGGGCATTTCGGCCGGCGGCGTTGAGAGCCTGGTTGCCGAATACAACAAACTGATGCTGGACCGTATCAGCTATGTTGAAAATTCAAGTGTCAACGCTCCTGTGGTCAAGGATATCGACCGCCGTTTGTCTTCTCAGAAAATGGCCATTGTTCGTTCGCTCGACAATTATGTGGCGCAGATTCAGAAGCAGATTGACAATGTTCGCGCTTCCGACGATCAAATCAATGCGCAGATTGCCTCAAATCCGCGTCAGGCGAAGGTGTTGACCTCTGTTCAGCGTCAGCAGACAGTGAAGGAGGCTTTGTATATCTTCCTGCTCCAGAAGCGTGAAGAAAACGAACTGTCGCGCACATACACGGCGTGGAACACCAGTATCATCCAGCCGCCAACGGCTTCGCGCATACCTGCGGCACCCAAGAAGAACATGATCATGCTGATGGCCTTTGTTCTCGGACTGGTGGTGCCCGGTGGACTCTTGTTCCTGCGCGACACGATGAATCATACAGTTCGTGGACGCAAGGATTTGGATGGTCTGGGCGTTCCTTTGGTGGGCGAAGTGCCCGACATTTCCATCAGAAAGCATTGGTGGAGCCGACGGAGTCCTGTCAAGAGAGAGGTCGTTGTCAAGGCTGACAGTCGCGACTTGATCAACGAGTCGTTGCGTATTGTGCGAACCAATCTCGATTATTTCATCAAGAATCATAATGCGGGTAACGTGGTTATGTTTACCTCGTTTAACCCTGGTTCAGGCAAGAGTTTCATTACGCCCAACTTGGCAAAGGCTATTGCGTTGCGCGACAAGCGCGTTATCACCATTGATATGGACTTGCGCCACGCCTCGCTCAGTCACATGGTGGCACGTCGTTCGCCTGTTGGATTGTCGTCTTATTTGGGCGGTCAGGAAACCGATATTGATTCGCTCATCGTTAAGGACGGCATCGCCGAAGGCGTTGACTTGATTCCTGTTGGCGTGATTCCTCCCAACCCTGCGGAACTCTTGCAGATGGGCGACATGAAGACGCTGATTGAAAAGCTCCGTCAGGAATATGATTTCATTTTCCTGGATTGTCCGCCGATTGAAATTGTGGCAGACGCTTCCATCATCAAGGAATATGCCGACGTGACGATTTTCGTTGTGCGTGCTGGTTTGATGGACAGACGGGCATTGGGTCATGTCTCAGAGTTGTATAAAGAAAAGAAATTCAACAATTTGACATTGCTCCTCAACGGTACGAAATATGTCAGTGGCAAGTATGGCAACTATCGCTACGGCTATGGTTACGGATACGGCTACGGTTACGGAAACAGCTATTACAGCAAAGGATAAAAATGATGTTTGGTTAACATGTGAAAGGCAGTAGTGTTTGGATGCGGCGTCTTGTTGCATCGCGCTACTGCTTTTCCTTTTTAGTTATGCCATTGTATGGGATTGCTAAACGGAAATTCCGCTTGTGTGAGGATATGCGGGTTTTCTTTATGTCTTGCAGCTGTGTCTTTTTTTTGAGGCACGATGGCATTGCTTGGCTTCTTCGGCTGCAACATGCGGGAAAGTGTCTTCCTGTTTTTCGGAAACAGGTGCAGGGATATGTGGGCAATACACGGGAAAACATGTAAGAAAAGCAGGGGCCGCCATACAAAACCGTCTTAAAATTTTTCTCTCTCATAAAAAAAAGCGAATTTTGCAGTCAAATGGAAAATGTCGTAGATATACTTATATATATAATCAAGGGAATTGTTATTGGAATCGTCGCATCGGCACCGATGGGGCCTGTCGGAATTTTATGCATTCGTCGCACGATTAAGAAGGGGCGTGCGTATGGCGTGGTGACAGGCGCTGGCGCTGCGTTGAGCGACGTTTTTTATGCGTTGCTAACCGGCTACGGCCTGTCGTTGGTGTCGCCGTTGACCTCTCCTGCCAATGTCTTTTGGGTGAAGCTCGTTGGTTGCGCCATGCTCTTGGCTTTCGGGGCTTATATGTTCCGCACAGGTCCGCGCGTGGATGTCCACCCAGAATCCAAGAATAAGGGTTCGCTTTTCCGGAATTTTCTCACGTCGTTTTTCATCACGTTGTGTAACCCAGCAATCATTTTTTTGTTCCTCGCCTTGTTTAACATGATGGCCCCCTTCGCTGGTGCTGACAAATTCGTCAATGTGGTGGCTGGTTATGCTGCCATCATGGGAGGTGCGCTTTTGTGGTGGTTGGGGCTAACGTACGTCATCAACAAAATGAGCAACCATTTCGGAGAAAAGGGTATCAGGAACCTCAACCGCACAATCGGTGTGATTGTGATTTCCTTCGCCGTGATTTATACGCTGCTGACGATTTTCGGAGTATCAATCATTGGTCCCGACGGTTCGCATTGACGGCGTCAGACGTTTCAGAATCCGTGTCGACGAGCATAAATTCGCTGGAAAGCACTTCACGGCATCCATTTTACATTGTATCTACATTATACATAGTCGCCAGTATGGTTATTGCAAATCAACTTCGTGAAAAGAATAGGGTTGAATATCTGTTGTATTTATGGCAGGTTGAAGACATTCTGAGGGCTTTCAATTGCGATTTTGAAAGCGTGAGAGACAAGTATCTTCCGCAGTTTAAGTTGTCGGACGACCTCAAGAAACAGACAGAGGAATGGTATCAGAATCTGTGTGAAATGATGCATTCTGAGGGCGTAATGAAGGTGGGGCATCTTCAGATTTCCAAAAACGTTCTGCTTCAGTTGGAAGACCTTCATAAGCAGTTGATGGCTTCGGCAAGGTTTCCCTATTACCACCAGATGTATTATAAAGTGCTTCCCTATGTCGTTGAATTGCGCGGCCGAGGGGTTGATAATGGTGAAAGCGAGTTGCAGATCTGCCTGGATGCTCTGTATGGCGTGATGCTCTTGAGATTGAAGCGCCAGAGTGTTTCAGACAAGACCAATGCTGCCGTAAAGGATATATCTGTGTTTCTCGGGCAGTTGTCGGATTATTACTTCAAGGACAAGAAAGAACCATTGGTTTTTGAGTAAGGAATGGCGAGGAAGGTTTGCCGTTCTTTTTTTGTCAGAGACAGAAAAGGATTTAATACGTTTTTAATATGGTAGGTATGCGTAAAGCATTTATTTTTGACTGCCTACTTATAATCATAATTCAATCATGAAAGAAATTCTTATTACAGGATGTCGCGGACAACTGGGTAATGAAATTCAGTTGCTTGCTTCTGAGTATCCCCATTTCCATTTCTTTTTTACAGACAGAGAAGAGCTGGATATTACGAACGAGGAGCAGGTGATGGCTTTTGTGGAGGCCAACAAAATCACAACCATCATAAATTGTGCGGCATTCACTGCGGTGGATAAAGCAGAGAGCGAAGAAGCGTTGTGCGATTTGCTGAATCATAAAGCGCCTGGCTATCTGGCCGCTGCTATGGCTAAGGTGGGCGGCGAAATGGTTCAGGTTTCAACGGATTATGTTTTTGACGGTAATGGGCACCTCCCGTATGTTGAAACGGATGCGACTAATCCGCAGACGGTGTATGGACGCACGAAACTGGCGGGCGAAAAAGCTGTGATGGAGACGTGTGAGAAAGCTATGGTCGTTCGCACGGCATGGCTGTATTCCACTTTTGGCAATAATTTCGTGAAGACCATGATCCGCTTGGGCAGGGAACGCGATAACCTCGGTGTTATCTTCGACCAAATTGGCAGTCCGACGTATGCGCGTGATTTGGCGTGCGCCATCATGGCGGCAGTTGACAAGGGAATTGTTCCAGGCGTTTATCATTTCACCAACGAAGGCGTTTGCTCTTGGTTTGATTTCACAAGAGCCATACACCGAATTGCTGGTATAACGCAGTGCCACGTTAAGCCTCTGCATACAGAAGAATATCCCACACCTGCCAAGCGCCCCCACTATTCGGTGTTGGACAAGACCAAGATAAAGTTGACCTTCGGTATTGACATTCCTTGGTGGGAAGATTCCTTGGAGGCGTGCATTTCCTTGCTTGAAAAAGACTGACGGCCATACAGTGTCGGGCGGTTGCTTGATTTCGTTTAATTTGGTTGTTGGTAAGTAGAGGGTCAGAGTTTTGTAATGGGGAAAACGATTTGAGGAGTTAGGAAATCTGTTCCTATGCTCTGTCAAAATTGATCGGCTTATTCTTTCACCATTGCTTTAAATCAGTATAGCTATGCGCCAAAATGGTATTTCTGAATATAGGGCAGAATTGATGGCCATCAGTATGTTTGCCATCCTGCTGACGCATTTAAAGGCATCGTTTGGCGTTTACGCTTTAGACCGCGTCGCTCTGTTGTGTCAGGGTGGGGTGGACGTGTTCCTTTTCTTGTCGGGTTTCGGACTGTATTATTCAGGGATGAAGTCCGACAATCCTCTGCGGTTTTATTCCAAGCGTTTTAAGCGTATTTTTCCCTCATTTTGGGTGGTCATGCTGCTCACTTTTTGGCTTATCGACAAATTGCATTGGCCAAATGTGTTATGGGGAGGAAGCACCTTGGCGTTTTGGTTTCAGTCGACCAACAAATACTCCTTTGGCTGGTTTGTGTCGTTGATAGTTGTGCTCTATGCCGTGTTCCCGTGGTTTTTCCGTTTGTTTCGCAAGCATCCAAAAATCGCCACGTTGTTTGGTGTCGGGGTTGGCTTGCTGTTAACGGGGATGTACGTGTATCGTTATCAAGTGGTTTATCCCGGAGGGCAGAACCGTTTTATCCTCCCAGCGGCGAGAGTTGCGATATTCTTCTTAGGAGTGTATGGCGCTCATTGGCTGGAGACAGAAAAAGAAACATCGGAAACGGTGAAGCGTAAAGAAAAATGGCTCTTGGTGTCGGTGGCCCTTGTCGGCCTTTTGTTTTTGAATTTGGCGCTGAATGCCTGGGGCTTCAGAACAATGAGAAACACAGGCTTGCTCTATTGGTCTTACGTGCTGATAATCCCTGGCTTTCTCATTGCCTGTGTCTGGATGTTCCAGAAGATGAGGGCCACAAGCATCGGAAACCAGATACTGAATGTCTTGAAGCACCTGGGCGGTTGCACGCTCGAAGCCTATCTATTGATAGCTGTTACGTACAGCTATGTGCCGTTGGTGAGCCGGCAATTGGGTATTTCTCCCTTAGCCTCCAATCTGCTGTTGCTTGTCGCAACTGTTGTTGCTGCATGGATAACGCATAGGGTGGTGGATGGAATAATGCGTAAGGCCAAACTGCTTTGAATGTATTTCCTGCATGGATACAATATATTTGTGGATGCCACCTATAAATGGCACATTATCAATACGGAGTGCCAGGCATATCGAAGAAATTTAATAGAAACAATAATCTCATTCTCTGATGAATCAAGAAATAGAACGTAGACGAACTTTTGCTATCATCTCTCACCCTGACGCGGGTAAGACAACGCTCACCGAAAAACTTTTGCTGTTTGGTGGGCAGATTCAGGTGGCAGGTGCCGTTAAGAACAACAAGATCAAGAAGACGGCCACCAGCGACTGGATGGAAATTGAAAAACAACGTGGCATTTCGGTGACGACTTCAGTCATGGAGTTTGACTACGATGGATATAAAGTCAATATTTTGGACACCCCGGGACACCAAGACTTTGCTGAAGACACTTTCCGCACGCTGACCGCGGTGGACTCTGCCATCATTGTTGTCGATTCGGCAAAAGGCGTTGAAGCCCAGACGCGGAAACTGATGACGGTTTGCCGTATGCGTAAGACCCCTGTGATTATTTTCATCAACAAAATGGATCGCGAGGGTAAAGACCCGTTCGACTTGTTGGATGAGCTGGAAGAAGAACTTCAAATCAAGGTGCGTCCGCTTTCATGGCCCATCAACCAGGGGGCACGCTTCAAAGGCGTGTATAACATCTTCGAAAAGCAACTGAATCTCTTTGCGGCTGACAAGCAGAAGGTGACGGAGAAGGTGGCTGTTGATATCAACAGCGAAGAGTTGGAGGCGCACGTGGGCGAAACAGATGCCGCCCGTTTGCGCGATGACCTGGAATTGGTTGACGGCGTTTATCCGGAATTCAAAGTCAATGACTATCTCTCTGCTGAAATTGCTCCCGTGTTCTTTGGTTCAGCCCTCAATAATTTCGGTGTCAAAGAATTGCTGGATTGTTTCGTGAAGATTGCGCCCGCTCCACGTCCCACTAAGGCTGAGGAGCGTTTGGTCAATCCCGATGAAAGCAAGTTCACGGGGTTCATCTTCAAAATCACAGCAAACATCGACCCCAACCACCGTTCATGTATCGCGTTTTGCAAAGTCTGCTCAGGACGTTTCCAGAGAAATGCACCATATCTACATGTACGCAACGGGAAGACTGTTCGCTTTTCTTCACCAACCCAGTTTATGGCGCAAAGAAAGAGCACCATCGACGAAGCGTGGGCTGGCGACATCGTCGGCTTGCCGGACAACGGCGTCTTCAAAATTGGCGACACCCTGACAGAGGGCGAGCAACTCCATTTCAGAGGTTTGCCGTCGTTCTCGCCTGAAATGTTCAAGTACATAGAGAATGCCGATCCGATGAAGACCAAGCAGTTGAACAAAGGCATCGAACAGCTGATGGATGAAGGTGTGGCCCAGCTCTTTGTCAATCAGTTTAATGGCCGTAAGTTAATCGGCACCGTTGGTCAGCTGCAGTTTGAAGTCATCCAATACCGCTTGGAGAATGAATACAACGCCAAATGCCGCTGGGAACCGGTCAGCCTCTATAAAGCATGCTGGATTGAGAGCGATGACGAGGCAGAATTGGAGGCGTTCAAGAAACGCAAATACCAGTATATGGCAAAAGACCGCGACGGAAGAGATGTCTTCTTGGCCGATAGCGGCTATGTTCTGCAAATGGCCCAGCAAGACTTCAAGCATATCAAATTCCATTTCACGAGCGAGTTCTGATTTTCCATTCGATTATCGTGCGGGGCGCTCTCTGGAAGGCTCGGCTTTTTCCGTGAGAAATGGCATCTGGTGTTTCAAGGATGTCTCGGATATTTTCAGAAGAAATATTATTTGAAAAGAGAGTGTGTCAAAATGATGCACTCTTTTTGTGCTTCATGCGCGGTGGAGTGAATTTATTTATAATTGCCTAATGCGCCGCGTCAATATCTCCACTGTTTAATTAATGCAAAAATACCTATCTGAAATATGAAGTGAACTTGTAATCATGTAGTTCGCAATATTAATGATTCTTTGTTTCTGTTTTCCCGTCCTCAACTTTTTTTGCTTGACAGGCTGGTATGATACAAAGTTTTTTTGTAAGTTTGTGTTTGGATTCAACAAAACAACGGATGGCCTGCTGTTGGCAGGTTTAAATTGTTATTTTAAAACCTTTAAAAATAGAGAACAAGAATGCCACATATATCGCAACGTGCCATTGATATGCCAGCATCCCCTATTAGGAAGTTGGCTCCTCTTGCGTCTGCTGCCAAAGAGCGCGGAGTTCACGTTTACCACTTGAATATCGGACAGCCCGACCTCCCGACCCCGCAAAAGGGATTGGACGTTTTGCGTCATATTGACCGTAAGGTGTTGGAATATAGTCCGAGCCAGGGCTTTAAAAGTTATAGAGAAAAACTGACAGGCTATTACAAAAAATACGACATCAATCTGACGGCTGATGACATCATTATCACCTCTGGCGGTTCTGAGGCCGTGTTGTTTGCCTTCCTTTCCTGTTTGAATCCAGGTGACGAAATCATAGTTCCAGAGCCGGCTTACGCCAACTATATGGCGTTTGCCATTTCTGTTGGTGCCAAAATCAAAACAATAGCCACGACAATCGAAGAGGGCTTCTCGTTGCCTAAGGTCGAGAAGTTTGAGGAGCTGATAAATGAGCATACACGTGCCATTTTGATTTGCAACCCCAATAACCCGACGGGCTACTTGTACACGCGGCGCGAAATGAACCAAATCCGCGACTTGGTGAAGAAGTATGACCTATATCTGTTCTCCGACGAGGTGTATCGAGAATTTATCTATACGGGTTCTCCTTATATTTCAGCCTGCCACTTGGAAGGAATTGAAAATAATGTGGTGCTCATTGACTCTGTTTCAAAGCGATACAGCGAATGCGGTATCCGTGTTGGTGCTTTGATTACCAAGAATGAGGAGGTGCGCAGCGCTGTCATGAAATTTTGCCAGGCACGCTTGAGTCCACCGTTGCTGGGTCAGCTTGTGGCAGAAGCGTCAATTGACGAGCCTGAGGAATACAGTCGTGAAGTTTATGACGAGTATGTGGAGCGGAGAAAATGTCTTATTGATGGATTGAACAGAATCCCTGGGGTTTACTCTCCAATCCCGATGGGGGCCTTCTACACGGTGGCCAAACTGCCCGTTGACAATGCTGAAAAATTCTGCGCTTGGTGTCTGACGGATTTTGAATATGAAGGACAGACTGTCATGATGGCTCCGGCTGCGGGCTTCTATACTACGCCCAATGCTGGTATCAATCAGGTGCGAATTGCTTACGTTCTCAACAAGGATGATTTGCATAAGGCGCTCTTCGTGCTTCAAAAGGCGCTGGAAGCATACCCTGGACGCGTTCAGTGAATAATTGGCAGGATGTAATTCCGGAGGCAAGGTTCTATTGTTAATAAGCGTCTACTTATAATAAGGCATAAGTGTTTACGCTGCAAATGTTTTTTCGCAGCGTTTTCGCTTGTGGCTTATTGTTGTCTAATATAAGTAATGGTGGAACCATTACTAAGCAACTGTTGTTTCCTCAAGGAAGGTTGTAATATAACATCATCTGTCGTCGGTTTTGGCGGCAGGCACATTGAAACCCGATAAACATGTCTTTCACTTTATTCGTTGCTAAGAAACTATACAAAAGCACCCAGAAAAAGGACAAGCGCGGCGCTTCAAAACTTGCTTTACGGATTGCGACTGCAGGTGTTGCCATCGGTTTGGCTGTCATGATCATTTCCATTTGCGTGGTGAAAGGGTTTCAGACAGAAGTGCGTTCGAAACTTTCTGGCTTCACCGCACACATGGAAGTCCTCAGTCTGGCTTCGTTTGCTTCTCCTGAAGACCATCCGATTGCCGTGTCGCAGAATTATCTCGACAAAATTAAGTCAATCGAAGGCATCTCGCATGTGGATCCCGTTTCACTGAAAATGGGAATCATTAAAACGGATGATGCCTTTCAGACAATCGTGCTGAAAGGGGTTAACGAAAAATATGCCTCAGGCTTCATAGAGCGGCATATTGTTGAAGGGCGCAAACCCCGTTTTTCTGAGACAGATGTGTCGAATGAGGTCTTGATTTCCCGCAAACAGGCACAGAATCTTCACATCAAGGTCGGCGACAAGATTTTTGCCTATTTCATCTCAAACGAAATCCGCATGCGTCGCTTCAAGGTCGTTGGAATTTACGAAACCAGTCTGATGCAATTTGATGAGCATTTCGTATGGACTGACCGCGCCGCGGTTAATAAATTGAATAATTGGACCTCTGATAAGGCGACAGACATAGAAGTCCGTCTTGGGAGATTTGAGGACATAGAAAAAGTCCAGCCGTTGGTGAAATTCTTGTCAAAGGATTACAGGGATGCAAATGGCGGTAATTATGAGGTTTTGTCTGTAAAGGAAAATCCCAGGACGGCGGCCGTTACACAATGGCTCTCCTTACTTGACCTGAACGTCTGGGTGATTTTGGCTCTGATGATGGGAGTCGCCGGCTTTACGATGGTCAGCGGTTTGCTCATTCTCATTTTGGAACGAACTTCGACTATCGGTGTGTTGAAAGCCCTTGGTGCCACTAATAGGTGCATCAGACATATATTCATTGAGTATGCCGCTTTCATATTGATTCGGGGTCTTGTATGGGGTAATATCGTTGGACTTGGAATCGTGTTACTCCAAAAATACTTCGCGTTCGTAAAGCTGGACCCTTCCACCTATTATGTAGAGGCAGCGCCCGTTGAAATCTCTGTTTTATGGATTGTTGCCATCAATTTGGTTACGTTGCTGCTTACGACGCTCACCATGGTCGTTCCGAGCTACATTACTTCAAATATTCGCCCAACTAAGGCGATAAGATTTGAATAGTAGGATGAGGTAAACTTATTTTCTATAAATGGCCAGTTTGCCTTGCAGATGAAAATCTGGCTAAGCTGAATACTAACCGGCAACTCGCAAAACTCTACCCCTACGGCTGCCAGGGTGTACGCTATCCCAGAATCTCTGAAGATACATTCAAAAAGAATAATTTATGAAAAGAAACTATAATCCGCAGAATGACGAGGCTACTTCACGCCCTCGTAAAAACGTAACGCCGCTCCCTCAGGAGTTTAAAGACGACATCAGGGAGGCCGTCAACGTGATGAGGAGAGGAGGAATCATATTATACCCGACCGACACGATTTGGGGCTTGGGCTGCGATGCCACCAATGAAGAGGCCGTCAGACGCATTTTTGAAATAAAGCGCAGAGAAGATTCCAAGGCGCTGATTACGTTGGTTGACTCCGAAGCGAAGATACAGTTTTACGTTAGGGAGATTCCAGACGTGGCTTGGGATTTGATAGAAATGAGCAACAAACCGCTGACCGTTATTTACGACGGAGCCCGCAATTTGGCTAAAAACTTGATTGCACAAGACGGCAGTGTTGCCATTCGCTTGACAAATGAGCCGTTCAGTAGGGAATTGTGTATGCGGATGAAATGTGCTGTGGTGTCCACGTCAGCCAATATCAGTGGGATGCCTGCGCCGCATTGCTTCTCAGATATATCCGACGAAATAAAAAATGCCGTGGATTATGTTTGCACATCACGTCGCGATGAAAAAGAAAATCCGCCTGCATCGTCAATCATCAAGTTGGGGGCCGACTCTGAAATCAAAATCATCCGTTCTTGACAGCCTCAAAGCTGGGAGTGGATACTGAATTTAAGCAACGGTAAAAGTGCAGAGAAGAATTGCCAGCTTTCTTCCTCCATCGTTTCCTTAAAAAGAAAAGCCTGCTTATACTTAAAAAGAAAAATGCCAGAATTTTATTTCGAAAACGAAGCTACAAAAGATAAACTCAAAAACTCCTCCGCTTCATCCATCCGTGAAGAGGATGTAGAGGAAGCGGGTAGTGTCAGAGAAGGTGTGGCATCCAAGTTTTTTTCATACCTTTACAAACGGCTTAGCCCGCGCCAGTTCATCCTCCTACTGAGTTTTATCGTCGGCATCGGTGCAGCCATCGCCGCACAATTGCTGAAGTGGCTCATCCATCAGATAGAGCATATACTGACTTCGCAGTTTGACGTAACGAGCAGTAACTGGTTGTTTTTGGTGTACCCGATTATCGGTATACTTTTGACGGCCTTGTTTATCAAGTATATTGTTCGAGACAATATCGGCCACGGTGTGACAAAAATCCTCTATGCCATTTCTCGCCGACAAGGACATATCAGGAAGCACAACCGTTGGACGAGTGTCATTGCCTCCGCCATCACCATTGGTTTTGGTGGTTCAGTCGGAGCAGAGTCTCCGATTGTTTTGACAGGTTCGGCCATAGGTTCCGACTTGGGGCGCATTTGTCGTTTAGACCATAAGACGTTGATGCTCCTCATCGGCTGTGGAGCCTCGGCTGCCGTTGCTGGTATTTTCAAGGCCCCCATTGCTGGTTTGGTTTTCACCCTTGAGGTGCTCATGATTGACCTGACAATGGCTTCCTTGCTTCCTCTGCTCGTTTCCTGTCTCACCGCCACCTGCCTCACCTATGCCTTGACTGGTACCGAGGCCATGTTCTCCTTCGATCTCATCAATCCGTTCACGGTTGAGCGTGTCCCCACCGCCATCTTGCTCGGCATCTTTTGTGGTTTGATTTCGCTCTACTTCACGAGAACAATGAATAGTTTTGAGCAAGTGTTTGGCAGAATCAAGAACCTCTATGCGAAAGTTGCTTTAGGCGGTTCTGTTTTGGCCCTTCTGATCTACTTCTTCCCGCCGCTCTACGGAGAAGGATACGGCACCATCTCCACCCTTTTGAATGCAAGGAGCCAGGTGGACGTAGATAATGTCATGAACAACTCTTTGTTTTACGGACATTCAGAATACCTTCTGCTCTTTTTGGCGCTCATCATTCTCTTCAAGGTGTTTGCAACGACTGCCACTAACGGCGGTGGAGGTTGCGGTGGTACGTTCGCTCCCAGTTTGTTCTTGGGCTGTATCGGCGGATTTGTCTTTGCGCAGGTGTGGAACTATTACCAATTTTTCGGGATTTCCGTTCCTGCCACCAACTATGCCCTGTTGGGCATGGCTGGAGTAATGAGCGGTGTGTTTCACGCACCGTTGACGGGCGTTTTCCTCATTGCGGAGCTGACTGGCGGCTACCAATTGTTCATACCTCTGATGATAGTGTCAACAGCATCCTATCTGACGATTAACACCTTTGAGCCCCACAGTATATATTCTATGCGTTTGGCAAGAAAAGGAGAACTTCTAACTCATCATAAGGACAAATCAATTTTGACCCTTATGACGTTGGATGCTATCATCGAAAAAAACCGTCCTCTGCTTTCTCCAGATATGTATTTGGGGCACATTGTGCAAACTATCTCAGCGTGCAAATCTCTTCACTTTGCCGTTGTCGACAAGTCGGGTGTGCTCCTTGGCGTTATCAATATCAACAAAATCAGAAAAATCATTTTTCGTAGTGAACTCTATCGGGTGTACACCGCAGAGATGCTGATGCAGAAGCCACAGGTCACATTAAACACAGAAGACTCCATGTCCACCATCATGGACAAGTTTCAGAAATGTGATGCAGGAACCCTGCCCGTTTTGAAGTCCGACGGCAAATTTGTCGGCTTCGTCTCTCGCACACACCTCTATGCTTCATATCGTCAGATAATGAAAGATTTTTCAGAGGAATAAAATTCAGGCAGCACTCATCGGTAGGTTGTGAAAGGCAATGGAAGTCTGCTTCAGTCGGCCCATGTTCGCAGCCTTCTCTTGTAGTGCGGCAATGCAGTATTTCCATAGTCCTCAATTAAATATATAAGTAAACGAATGGACAAGTCATTAAGAATCGTATATATGGGCACTCCCGATTTTGCGGTGGAAGCCCTCTCTAAATTGGTTGAAGGAGGTTATAACATTGTCGGAGTCATCACCATGCCCGACAAACCTGTCGGCCGGCACCAAACGGAACTCCAGCAGTCGCCCGTCAAGAAATACGCTTTGGAACACGGATTGAAAGTGCTCCAGCCCGAAAAGCTCAAAGATGAGGCGTTTCTCGAAGAGTTGCGCAGCCTGCAGGCCGATTTGCAGATTGTTGTCGCCTTCAGAATGCTCCCTGAAGTTGTGTGGGCCATGCCCCGTTTCGGCACGTTCAATCTCCATGCCGCCCTGCTCCCCCAATACCGTGGTGCCGCCCCGATCAACTGGGCCATCATCAATGGCGACACGGAGACTGGTATCACCACCTTTTTCCTTGACCACGAAATTGATACAGGCAAAGTCATACAGCGCGTTAAAGTGCCCATTCTTGATACCGACAACGCAGAGGATATTCATGACAAACTGATGCACCTCGGAGCATCCTTGGTGGTCGAGACGGTTGACAACATCATCAACAATCGCGTCAATCCCATTCCGCAATCCGAACTGACCACTGACGAGCCTTTGAGACCAGCGCCAAAAATCTTTAAGGAGACCTGTAACATCAATTGGAATCTCGGCGTCAAGAAGGTCTACGATTTCATTCGCGGTCTTTCGCCATATCCCGCGGCATGGACAACATTGGTGCATGGTGGCAAGCGTCAGGTTGTGAAGATATACGCCTCCCATAAGGAATTTTGTGAGCAGACTGTTGAAACTGGAAAAGTTGTCAGCGATGGCAAAACCTTTTTCAAAATTGCCCTTCAAGACGGTTTCCTGCATCTCGACACAATTCAGCTGGCAGGTAAAAAGCACATGGAAATAGTGGATTTCCTACGCGGTTTCCACCTCTCTGGCGACGAACGCGTAGAAGCCTGACCCCCGTTTGTTGTCTCCTCCAATTCAATAGCCATCACCTAACCCAACAGACAAAAATGCGAAAAATAAGAATATGCCTTTTACTCCTTCTGGCAATGCTGTTCAGCCACAGTTTTGCAGGAACAAAAATAGAGTTCAGCAAATATTTTGAGAACAACACCCTCCGCGTCGACTACATTTTCAGCGGTGATTCCAAACACCAGAGCATCGCGCTTGACGAACTCTGCGAAATGCCAGGATGGGCAGGCCGGCATGTCAATCTGGATTCTCTTCCTCTCCACGGAATGGGACAGATCACGATGACGGACATCAAAAGCGGCCGCGTCATCTATAAGACATCGTTCTCAACGCTCTTCCAGGAGTGGACTGCCACCGATGAAGCGCTGCGCACCACTAAATCCTTTGAAAACGTCTTCCTTTTGCCGATGCCAAAAGATTCGGTACACGTCAGAATCCAGTTGTTCAACCACAAGGATGAGGTGACTGCGTCACTCGAACACATCGTGGCTCCTTCCGACGTTCTGATCCGTAAAATCAACTGCAAGCATCCGGCGCCCCACCGCTATCTCAAGAAGAGCCCCCATCCCGAGGCCATCGACGTGGCGATTGTGGCTGAAGGATACCGTCCTGAAGAGGCCGACCTCTTCTACGAGCATGCCACCGCCGCTGTGAAGAGCCTCTTCTCCTATCAGCCGTTCAAGGACATGGAGCAATATTTCAACGTCGTTGCTGTGGCCTTGCCATCGAAAGACAGTGGCGTGAGCGTTCCCCACGAAAACGATTGGAAGGAAACTGCGCTCTCTTCGCATTTCGACACGTTTTATTCCGAACGCTATCTCACCACGCTCCGCTTGCGTCAGCTCCACAATCTCTTGGCCGGAATTGCCTATGAGCATCTCATCATCCTTGCCAATACCGACACCTACGGCGGTGGCGGCATCTATAATTCCTATACGTTGACAACGGCTCGCCATCCCATGTTCAGCCCCGTTGTTGTGCATGAGTTTGGACACAGTTTCGCGGCCTTGGCTGACGAGTATGGCTACGATGAGTACACGCCAGAATATACGCCGGAAACCGAACCTTGGGAGCAGAACATCACGACGCTGAAAGACCTCTCGGTAAAGTGGGGTAACCAATTGCCCGCCAACGTCAAAATCCCTACGCCCGTTACGTCAAAAAATAAGAAGAAAATCGGACTTTATGAAGGAGGGGGAAATCAGACGAAAAATGTCTATCGTGCATACCAGGATTGCAGAATGCGCACCAATACCGCGCAGGAATTCTGTCCCGTCTGCCAGCGTGCCCTCAAGCGTTTGATACAATTTTACGTTACGGAAGGCCCTGCGGCAGAGTGATGTGAGCAGGCTGATTCTCCTCACAATCGCCCCTTTGCGTTGCACACACCTTTCAAGTAATGTTTCCATTACTAAATATCCCCGTCCAGGATAAATGCTTCCTGAATTGTTTCATTTTTCCATTATGACCACAAAAAAAACTAAGAGCACCCGAAGAAACGACAATAAGGGATTTAAACAAGCCATCATCAATAGTAGTTTGGCCTCAATGTTCCAAAGAGACAGTCTCCGCTTCGTGGTCGGTCTCTTCATCATCATCATATCGCTGTTCTTGATACTTGCCTTTTCTTCGCATTTCATGACAGGTTGGGAAGAACAATCGGCTGTGCAGAACGGAACTGATTTTGAGGAAGTTCAGAACTATGGAGGGCGACTTGGTGCATACGCTGCCTATTATTTCATGGACAATTGCTTCGGTGCAAGTGCCTACATCATCCCCATCTTCTTCCTGTTGTTGGGAGTGAAGCTGATGAATGCCTATAAAGTGAGACTCTGGAAATGCTTCATTCATTGCGGCATATTGCTCGTTTGGATATCAATCACCCTGAGCCTTCTCTATTCCTCTTTCGGCAAAGACTGCGACACCCAAATCACGTTCAACTGGGGAGGCAAGCACGGCCAAATAGCCTGCGATTTCTTGACCAACTCTATCGGCCTGATACCCACGTATGCTATCGTGGTGGTGGCTGCCATCTACTATATGATCTACTTGCGGCGTGAAACCATCTCCGTCATCCGTTCCGCCATGAAGCCACACGCGTTGGTGAAAAACGGCTATGAGAAACTCTCCGCAGCGAGAAACAGAGGAACGGAATACCGTGTAGACGACAATCAGATACAGGACCTTAATGACACAGACGACACGCAAAACGAAGACGACTACAACGATGATTGTCGCGTGAGCGTCGACTTTTCCAATGCAACAAACGAAGGAAGCGTTGGTGAACTTGAATTGGATGTCAACGACACCCCTCCTGTCTCCACTGCCCATTTTTCCGCAGCGCCGAAACCCGCAGCCAGTGTCTCTCTGGAAATAGAGAAGTCACACCGCGAAACGCCCTCCCTGCCCATTTCCAGCATGCCATACAATCCTCGTCTTGACCTCGAAAACTACAAGTTCCCTGGTCTCGACCTTCTGAAGAAATACCCCGACAACAGCCGTTCGGTAGACATGGTTGAGCAGAATGCCAACAAAGACCGTATCATCAAAGTGCTTCATGATTTTGGCGTGGAAATCGTTGGCATCAAGGCCACCATCGGCCCCACCATCACGCTTTACGAAATCACGCCGGCACCTGGTGTCAGAATCAGCAAAATCCGTAATCTCGAAGACGACATCGCCTTGAGTCTCAGTGCGCTCGGCATTCGAATCATTGCCCCCATTCCAGGCAAGGGAACCATTGGTGTGGAGGTGCCAAACAAAACACCGCACATCGTTTCCATGGAGAGCATCATCAATTCCAGGAAATTTCAGGAGAGCACCTATGAGCTCCCCATTGCCATTGGCAAAACCATCACCAACGAAGTCTTCATGGTGGACCTCGCCAAGATGCCCCACTTGCTCGTGGCTGGTGCCACGGGACAGGGAAAGTCGGTCGGACTTAATGCCATCATCACTTCACTGCTCTATAAGAAACACCCTTCGGAGTTGAAATTCGTCATGGTCGACCCCAAGAAGGTGGAGTTCAGTGTCTATTCGCCCATAGAAAACCATTTCCTTGCAAGAATCCCCGATGGCGACGATGCCATCATTACCGACGTCACTAAGGTGGTCCAAACGCTCAAGAGCCTCTGCCAATTGATGGATCACAGATACGACTTGCTCAAGCGTGCCAAGGCGAGAAACATTAAGGAATATAATGCCAAATTCACGGCCCGTCAGCTCAACCCTGAAAATGGTCATGAATATATGCCCTACATTGTTATCATCATTGACGAGTTTGGCGACCTCATCATGACCGCGGGAAAGGAAGTGGAACTCCCCATTGCGCGTATCGCACAGCTCGCTCGAGCCGTCGGCATGCACATGGTCATCGCAACACAGCGCCCAACCACCAATATTATCACGGGAACCATCAAGGCCAACTTCCCAGCAAGAATGGCCTTCAAAGTGTCGCAGCGCATCGACAGTCAAACCATTCTCGATCGCCCTGGCGCCAATCAGCTCATCGGAAAGGGCGACCTGCTCTTCCTTTCCGGCAACAGTCCTGTGCGTGTTCAGTGTGCCTTTGTCGACACTCCGGAAGTTGAGGCCATTTGTTCCTACATCGCCGCGCAGCAAGGCTATCCCCAGCCGTTCGCTTTGCCAGAAGTGCTGGCAGAGGGCGCCGAAAAACCGGGCGCAGCAGGCGGCATGGAAGAAGAACTCGACCCCCTCTTCCGTCAGGCTGCAGAATTGATTGTCACGCATCAGCAAGGCTCAACGTCGCTCATCCAGCGCAAGTTCTCCATCGGATACAACCGTGCCGGGCGTCTGATGGACCAGTTGGAGCGCGCGGGAATTGTGGGACCGACACGTGGTGCAAAACCGCGTGAAGTGATCATCACCGACATTGTGCAGCTGGACGAAATCGTTGCAAAACTCTCGTGACCATACGCAAGCGTAAAATTCACCATTTATAAACACACATTCTCTCATCATGAAATCACATTGCAAACACGTTCTCCTCTCGTGTCTTTTTCTTTTGGCTTTCATCGCCCTGCCGCAGACATCGGCTCAGGCGCAAGATGCCCGAAGCCTGCTCGACAACACCGCCTCAAAACTCAGACAGGCAGGTGGTATAAGTGCAACCTTCAATGCCGCAGTCTTCAAGAATCGAAAAATGGAGTCTGCCGCCAGTGGCACCATTGACATCCGCGGCAACATGGTCAGAATGACCTCCTCTTCTGGCACAACGTGGTACGATGGGAAAAAGCGCTGGGTGTATCAAAGCGGAAGTGACGAAGCCTATCTGAGCATCCCCACAGCTGAAGAGCAGCAGATGCTCAATCCATACGCCTTCCTCAATATCTATAAATCGGGCTATAAACTTTCGGCGAAAAAAGTCACTTACGCCTCCAAGGCAGCCTATGAAATCCAGATGAAGGCACAAAACAAGCGGCAGCAGTTCTCAGAAGTCCTCGTCACGCTTTCCGCCGCTAACGCCATGCCACTTTGCGTCCGCTTCCGTCAGGCATCCGGAAAATGGGTGCGCATACAGGTCGGTAGCATCTCTTTTGGACATAAATGGCCTCAATCGCATTTCGCTTTCAACGCCAAAGAACATCCTGGAGTTGAAGTGGTCGATTTGAGATAAGACGCAGCCTGTTGCTCAGTATTATTAATAATAGGTGTTCAGAATTATTTTATAGTATCACTGTGGTCCCCCTTCCCAGAGGTATATATTTGTATTGGACACTTATTCCAAAGAATACCCACTGACTTATCTACTCACATAAAAAACAGCAAATACAATGGAAACCGTTAAATGTCTCATTCTCGGCTCCGGTCCTGCAGGATACACCGCAGCCATCTATGCCGGTCGTGCGGGCTTGTCTCCCGTCCTTTATGAAGGAATCCAACCTGGCGGGCAACTGACCACCACCACCGAAATCGAGAACTTCCCTGGCTATCCGGAAGGCGTTGATGCCAACGACATGATGGACGACATTAGAAACCAGGCGTTGCGCTTCGGTGTGGAAATCCGTTCTGCCATTGCCACAAAGGTCAGCCTCTCTGAAGCCCCCTATATCGTTGAATTTGACGACGACACCACCGTGCAATGCCACGCCCTCATCATCGCCACGGGCGCCACAGCCAAATATCTCGGTCTCTCCGATGAAACCAAATATCGCGGAGCCGGTGTGAGCGCCTGCGCCACGTGTGACGGCTTTTTCTATCGCAAGAAGACCGTGGCCGTTGTTGGTGGCGGAGACACAGCCTGCGAAGAAGCCACCTATCTCGCTGGCCTCGCGAAGCAGGTTTACCTCATCGTCAGAAAGCCCTTCCTCCGTGCCTCGCAGGCCATGCAGACCCGTGTGGCGGAAACGCCTAACATCAAAATCCTCTTCGAGACCAATGTCACCGGACTTTTCGGAGCCGATGGCGTGGAGGGCGCACATCTCGTTCATAAGAAAGGCACGCAGGACGAACACACCTCCGACATCGCCATCGACGGCCTCTTCCTGGCCATCGGGCACAAGCCAAATAGCGACCTCTTCAAACCCTGGGTGGAAACCGACGAATTGGGCTACATCAAGACCCAAGGACAGACGCCCTGCACCAACGTTCCAGGAGTCTTCGCCGCTGGCGACGTGGCCGACCCGCTTTATCGTCAGGCCATCACGGCAGCAGCCTCGGGATGCAAGGCCGCTATAGAGGCAGAGAGATACCTCGCTGCCAACAACCTGAAATGACCCCTCCCAATCGGGGCCAGTCAGCCACGTTGTTGGAAGTAACGAACAAAAGAATAACCAACCTACACTAAAAGAGGGGGTGGTCTGAACAAGGGCGAGCGCTATGCCGCCCTTCAGACCATCCCCTCATTTGTCTTTACACGCGCACGCCGCTTGCGTATGCCTTGTCAACATGACAAATATGCCGACCGTTGCAATATATTCCCTCGTTTCGGTCTGTCGGTTTTCATAAATTTGTAACTTTGCAGTAGAAAAGCGTGTTACGGTTTTGTCGGAACAAAGTCAGATGGCAGGCAAAGGCAGAAATCGGCGCCCCTGTAGAAATTCCTTGTGGCCATCGCCGTATGAGCCGTTTTTGGATAAGCAGGTCTTCAAAATCATGTTATACGATTCAAACAGATTTAGAACACCCATCTTAGAAAAAAAAAGACGTACTGAAAATTCGTTCAGACTTCCCAAAATAAAGATTCTGACGGAGATGAGTTTAATTCAGTCGGGAAAACAGGTGTAGCCCGTGATTCCGAAAAATCAGAAAACGCCCTAAAGAAAATAATGTGCTATGAGTTTTAATGTACCAAATCCCAAGTCGGATCGAAAGCGTGTAGTTATTGTTGGAGGAGGTTTCGGCGGACTGAAGTTGGCCAACAAACTTCGTCGTTCGAATTTCCAGGTAGTTTTGATAGACAAAAACAACTACCACCAGTTCCCACCCCTCATTTATCAGATTGCTTCTGCAGGTATAGAGCCGAGCTCCATATCCTTCCCTTATAGAAAACTGTTCCAGCGCAGGAAAAATTTCTTCTACCGCATGGCAGAGGTGCGTTCCATCTTCCCTGAACACAAAATCATCCAGACGTCCATCGGTAAGCTCCATTACGACTATCTGGTTCTTGCAGCAGGAACAACCACCAACTTCTTTGGCAACCAGCATGTGGCAGAAGAAGCCATGCCGATGAAAACGCTGAGCGAGGCCATGGGTTTGCGCAATGCCCTGCTCGACAATTTTGAGCGTGCGCTGACCTGTGCTGGCGAACAGGAACGCCAGGAACTCCTCAACGTCGTCATCGTAGGTGGAGGTGCCACAGGTGTGGAAATTGCGGGAGCCCTCTCAGAAATGAAAAAATACGTCCTTCCGAAGGACTATCCCGACATGCCTTCGAGCCTCATGCACATCTATCTGATTGAAGCCGGAGAGCGCCTGCTCCCTGCCATGAGTCCCGATTCTTCAGCACACGTTGAGAAATATCTGCGCTCCATGGGTGTCAACGTGTTGCTCAACAAGATGGTGACCGACTATCAAGACCACCGCGTCATCCTGAAAGACGGCAGTTCGATAGCCACGCGCACCTTCATTTGGGTCAGCGGTGTTGCCGCGCAGAAAGTGGGCAACCTCGATGCCTCGCACCTCGGCCGTGGCGCCCGAATCAAGGTTAACGCCTGCAACCAAGTTGAAGGACTCGACGGAGTGTTCTCCATTGGCGACCAGTGCATCATGACGGAGGGCGACCCCAACTGGCCGGGCGGACATCCGCAGTTGGCACAAGTGGCCATTCAGCAAGGCGTTTTGCTGGCCAAGAATCTGCAGCGCCTTGAAAAAGGCAAGGAAATGAAGCCCTTCCGCTACCGCAATCTTGGAACGATGGCCACAGTCGGCCGAAACAAAGCCGTTGCCGAGTTCAAGAAAGTACACATGGCTGGCTTCATGGCCTGGTTCATGTGGCTTGTTGTGCATTTGCGCTCCATCCTCGGCGTGCGCAACAAAATTGTCGTTTTGCTCAACTGGATGTGGAACTATTTCTCTTACGGTCAGTCCTTGCGCATGATTGTTTACGCCAAAAAAGCCAAGGAGGTTGTTGAGCGCGAACGCCGTCTCTCCTCCACCCATTGGGGAACAGACCTCCTCAGCGAAGGTTCGGAAGACCCCCACGGGCAGCAACAATGATGTTGTGCGCCCCTCGCCTCCATCCCTAACCAAGACAACGGGTGTCCGCTTGGAATCCCCATTGCGGGCTTTCAAACGCCGCCGTTGCGGCCAGTTTCAAAAACACCTGTTCTCAAAAAAAACACGACAACAATGTTTTCAGGAATCATAGAAGAAACCGCAAAAGTGGTTTCGCTTGAGAAGCATCAGTCCAACATCGACATCACGCTCACGTGCAGTTTCGTTTCCGAACTGAAAATCGACCAGAGCGTTGCCCACAACGGCGTGTGCCTGACGGTGGTCAGAACAGACAACGCCACTTACACCGTCACCGCCATGGAAGAAACCCTTCAGCGCAGCAACCTTGGCGCCCTTCAAGTGGGCGATGAAGTCAACGTGGAACGCTCCATGCCTTTAAATGCGCGTTTGGACGGACACATCGTGCAGGGGCATGTCGACCAGACAGCCGTCTGCACCAAGGTGGAGAACATGGACGGAAGCACAGCCTTTACGTTCTCCTACCAAAACGACCCTGTCATGGCAAAGCGTGGATATTTCACGGTTGACAAAGGCAGTGTCACGGTCAACGGCGTGAGCCTCACCGTATGCCGCCCAACGGATAACACCTTCGAGGTGTGTATCATCCCCTATACGTTCGAACACACCAATTTCCACGCCATTCGCGTAGGCAGCGTTGTCAACATCGAGTTTGATATCATCGGGAAATACGTCAGTCGTTTGGCGCAATATGCCGGCTGAACAGACATACACCCCCGCGACGCATCGCGTGATTTCCTTAGATAATTGGATAAACAGCTCCCGCTTTGGACTTCCATGGCGGGAGCTGTTGTGTTTTATGAGGGGGGGAGGAATAGATGTTATCACGTGACAGAAATGGGAGGGCGGGATAGCTTTTGCCTTGATATATAGCGCTCAATTAGAATTAGTTTTACCAGACAGCAATCATAGAAAAAGCAACAAGAGAATTTGGTATCTCTATTTGTCGGCAAACATCGTCTCGCGTTCAACCGTTTCAAGTCTCAGATGCGGTCGTTTCTTGTTCCGGACACAGGCGCATCTCCTCCCAGATGCGGATGTGTCTCGCCCCAGATGCGGATGTGCCTTGTCTCGTGTTCGTCAAAAAGCATAGGCATATAACCTTGAACGACAAATTCTTAATTATAGATTGCACTTTAATCTTGCATCAATAGAATAATCAGAAATTTTTGACCCAGGTCAAAACTCACTTGTCCCGTGATTCCTTGTCTCCCATGAAGTCGTGTCAGATTTCGGTCAAGTGGTCCGTTGTCTCCGTTTCAGGTAAAGCGCTTGGCGCGTGTTGCAGAATGGCCGTCTGGCAGTTGAACAGACGGAATCACAGACTTTTTTCCGTGGAACAAAGAAACAGACGTTATGTGGCTAATTATAAGCGATTTTGGTAAGAAGCGTTTTATTTGTAAGGTGGATATATCGGAAAACCATGCTAAATAACATACTTTTAAGATTTGGCGATCTCAAATTAAATAGGTATGTTTGCGAAACGTAAGTGGGAAACCATGTTTCTCCATTAAAAACCAAGGTTCACTAACCATTTATAATCTATAGCATCATGAAAGTTTATAATTCTCACGAAATTAAGAACATTGCGCTCCTCGGCAATGATGGATCAGGCAAGACCACTCTCACGGAAGCTTTGCTTTTTGAGAGTGGTCTGATAAAACGTCGCGGACGTATTACGGCAAAAAATACGGTGTCGGATTATTTCCCTGTTGAGCAAGATTACGGTTATTCCGTCTTCTCAACGGTGTTTCATGTGGAATGGAATAACAAAAAGCTGAATATCATCGACTGCCCAGGATCGGATGATTTTGTTGGGGCAGCTATGACGGCATTGAATGTGACAGATACGGCAGTTCTGTTGATCAATGGGCAGTTTGGCCCAGAAGTGGGCACGCAAAACCACTTCCGCTATACCGAAAAATTGGGAAAGCCTGTCATCTTCTTGGTAAACCAACTGGACGATGAGAAATGTGACTACGATGCAATATTGGAAGAGTTGAGCGGCATTTACGGCCCGAAGGTGGTTCCCGTTCAATATCCCGTTGAAACAGGTCCGGGCTTCAATTCCCTGATTGACGTCATCTTGATGAAGCAGCTCACGTGGGGACCCGATGGCGGCAAGCCGACGCTCTCGGAAATTCCCGATTCTGAAAAAGAAAAAGCAGAAGCTATGCACAAGGCGCTCGTTGAAGCCGCTGCCGAGAACGACGAGGGCCTGATGGAGAAGTTTTTTGAAACCGACCATCTGAGCGAAGACGAGATGCGCGAAGGCATCCGCAAGGGCATGGTGACTCGCTCGATTTTCCCTGTGTTCTGCGTCTGCGCCTCCAAGAATATGGGCGTTGGCCGTCTGATGGAATTCTTGGGCAACGTGGTGCCGTTTGTTGACGAAATGCCAGCTGTTCACAACACGCGCGGCGTTGAGGTCAAACCAGACCCTGCCGGCCCAACATCCATCTATTTCTTCAAAACTGGCGTTGAGCCACACATCGGAGAGGTGCAATATTTCAAGGTGATGAGCGGCGTGGTGAAAGAAGGCGACGATCTGACGAATGCCGACCGCGGTTCCAAGGAGCGTATGGCCCAGTTGTTTGTCTGTGCAGGCTCAAACCGCGAAAAGGTTGAAAAACTCGAGGCGGGCGACATCGGTTGCACTGTGAAACTGAAGGATGTCAGAACGGGCAACACCTTAAACAGCAAGGATTGCGACAATCGTTTTAACTTTATCAAATATCCCAATTCGAAATATACGCGTGCCATCAAGGCCGTCAATGAGGCCGACACGGAAAAGATGATGGTGGCATTAAACCGTATGCGTCAGGAAGACCCGACATGGGTGGTTGAACAATCGAAGGAACTGCGCCAGATTCTGGTTCACGGACAGGGCGAATTCCACCTCCGCACGCTGAAATGGCGTTTGGAAAATCTTGACAAGATTCCAGTTGAGTTTTACGAGCAGCGCATCCCCTATCGTGAAACCATCACGAAGGCTGCACGCGCTGACTATCGCCATAAGAAGCAGAGCGGCGGAGCTGGTCAGTTTGGTGAGGTACACCTCATAGTGGAACCCTATAGCGACGGTATGCCCGACCCAACGCTCTACAAGTTTGGCAATCAGGAAATCCGCATTTCCATGAAAGGCAAGGAAGAGATTCCGTTGGAGTGGGGCGGCAAGCTCGTCTTCATCAACTCGGTTGTTGGAGGAGCCATTGACGCGCGCTTTATGCCAGCGATTCTGAAGGGTGTGATGAGCCGTATGGAGCAAGGCCCGCTGACGGGTAGCTACGCACGTGACGTTCGCGTCATCGTTTACGACGGCAAGATGCATCCCGTTGACAGCAACGAATTGTCGTTTATGCTCGCAGGTCGCCAGGCGTTCAGCGAAGCCTTCAAGGCTGCCGGCCCGAAGATTCTCGAGCCGATTTATGATGTCGAAGTATTTGTGCCTGCCGACAAAATGGGCGACGTGATGAGTGACCTTCAAGGCCGTCGCGGCATGATTGTCGGCATGAGCAGCGAAAATGGTTATGAGAAGCTGCAGGCGAAAGTGCCTCTCAAGGAAATGGGCAATTACTCGACGAGCTTGAGCTCATTGACTGGAGGACGCGCCAGCTTCATCATGAAGTTTGCAAGCTACGAACTCGTTCCTGGCGACATCCAGAACAAACTGGTTGAAGCTTTTGAAAAGGAGCAGGCGGAATGACGCCGACTGAATGAGAAACAACGTGTCCCTGGAAAACGCTTTTAAGGGGTTCTTCAGGGACACTTATCTTATTTTTGGTGTTGGCAAAAAAATGTGTAATTTTGAGGGTAAGGAGAGTCGATTGTTATTTCTTAGCACTGTCTCTTTTTCCGTTATTGGTATTTGGTCTTGGCCACATAGTCCGCTATGCTCCCTCCTCCAAATCCCAAATCAAGCCAAAATACTGGTCAAGATTGGTCAATTTATTCTTTCACAAATACTAAGAGTGAAAATTCATAGTAAAACAAAAAGGGGCATTTTCGTACGTGTTCTATAGCATATATTTTTTGGTTTAAAGTCATGCCGCTATAGGTTGTTCGCCCCGCGAACGAAAATTTGATGTTTTTGCTTTCTCGTTAGAAAGCAGATGAAGGAATAGAGGGGACCTCAAAGGAGGATCCCCTCTTTATCGTATGTTGAGATATGTTTTTTTCGGATCTAGATATTTCTTAGAATCTTGCAGTCACTTGCACGTCGACGGTGTTGTAGTGGGAGTCTTTCCCGCGAGCTGCACGGTTGTCGGTGAAAGTGTAGTTGAGCTGGAAGAGCAGGTTTTTGCCGAGCCAGTAATTGCCGGTTATTCCGTAGTTTGTGTTCATGGATGCCCACGTGTGTTTGTCGTTGCGGTAGCAGTCGTAATGTCCGAAGACTTTGAACTTTTCTGTCACTGGAACTCCCAGCGTGGCATACCAAGCGTCGGAGCGGTCGGGGGCATAGGCATCTGTTGTTACTCCGCCGACGGAGCTCATGTATTCTCCTCTGAGGGTCCACTTGCCTTCATATTTCAGTCCGCTACCCCAGCGCACGCGTTTCACGCTTTTCAACTGTTCTGTCTGGGCGTTAGCATCGTATTTTTCGTTGGTGTATTTTCCGTTCCACCCGAATCCTCCGATGGCGAGGTTTTTCACGGGCGAGAACCAGAGGCCTCCGATGAGATCTTTGTGGTGGTCTTTGTCGGCGTGGTTGATGCCTTGTCCGTTGAAGAAGCCAACTTGATAGTGGAGTAGCTTGTGGTTGTCGGCAGCGGGGAATATGTCGCCTTGGAGCTGTATGCCAAGGTCGCGACCCGAACTTTTGTTGTAGTCACCTTCGCCGTTGCGGTCGTTGATGGAGGCGAGTTTCATGGTTGCCTGGGAATAGGCTCCGCCACCAATGGTTAGGGGGCTCATGGGGTTTTCAAATCCGAAGGAACGTTTGAACTGCCCAAGTTTGACGCGCAGGAAATCATATTTCTGCCATTCGATGAAGGCGTCGAGCACGCGCGGCCCTTTGTTTTCTCCTGGCGCTCCGTTCACTTCGAGCTGGAATTTATAATAGAAATCTTTGTAGACGTGGCCGTCGGCATAGAGACGGATGAAGCGGAGATTGAAGCCTCCGTTTGTGGCTTGTCTTTTTCGGTCGTTGACGGAATATTTGCCCATGATGTAGCCGCCGAATTTCATGGTGGGCTGCATTTCCTGCATGAGGGCGGTGGTGGCTTTTGGTGTGATGACGTAGCCGGGCGTTTCGTAGTCGGGGTCTTGAAATTCGTTGTCTTTATGAATTTCTTCAGCGTTTCCTATAAGCGGGAGCAGGGTTGCAAACGAACAGAGTAATGTTTTTTTCATAGTGTGTATTTTTTGTTTTTTTGATGGAGGCGTGATGCTGGTGTATGTGTGTGGGAGAGAGAGGGGTGGTCAAGCAAATGGGTGTGTCTTTCTGTATCATGCACACGGCAAAATGACAAAGCAACCTGTTTGCAATATAGCGGGCAGACAGGTTGCTTCTGTTTTGGTCTTTTCTAATTGAAATGATAGAGGAAGGTGGCGACACCTGTGAGCGCTGGTTTCTTCTGGTCTTTGATTTCGATGGTAAATTTGATTTCCACTTTGCAGATGCCACGGAGGTTGGCAATGGATTGCAGCGTGGTGACGAGGCGTACGCTTTGTCCGCTCAAAACGGCTTGGCCGAATTTCATCTTGTCCATGCCGTAGTTGACCATCATCTTGAGGTTGTTGACTTCAACAATCTGCTCCCACATGTAGGGGAGGAGGGAGAGTGTCAGGTAGCCGTGAACGATTGTTTGTCCGAAGGGGCCAGCTTTTGCACGCTCTGGGTCAACGTGGATCCATTGGTGGTCGAGGGTGGCATCGGCAAACTGGTTGATGCGTTCTTGGCTGACTTCGAGCCATTCGGATGTGCCGAGAACTTCGCCCACGTGTGTGGCGAAGTCGTCGTAGGAGTTGATGACAAGTTTTTGCATAATGTATGGGGTTGTTTTTTTGTTTGGGCCGCCCGCTTTTCCTGCGCCTCGGTAGTTTTTTTGATGAACGACTGCCAGGGGGCGGGGAAGAGGACGTTTTGGCTCAGTTAAAGAAATTCCATGAAATGCCCAGGCGGAGGACCATCTGGTTTAGCGGATAATGGGGCACGAGAAAGGGTTTTCCGCTGCCGCTCTTATAGTTGACGTGTGACGCCATGATGTAGAAGCGCGTGCTCTTCAGATGGAAATTGGCGTAGACGTTGACCCAGGGGTAGTTGCCTGTTTTTGTGGCGTGGTCGGGGTCTTGCACGACGTAACTTCCGATGAGGGGCGAGTAGGTCAGCGCTTTATATGCCGTGAAGAAGCGTGCATCGGCGCCAAATTCCGTGAGCAGCACGTGGGCAATGCGGAAGCGCAGATATAGGTTGCTCCAAACGGAAAATGCTGGCAGTGGAAGAATTTCCTTCTCGGAGGTGGTTTGCGCCGTCAGTTCGTTTTCCCAATTGAGGATGCCCCATGTGAGGTCTTGTCTGAGAGAGGCTGAAAGCGCCTGGATGTTTTTCCTTTTTTGCAGGGCTTCAACGCCGCTGCGGAAGAGCGTTGTGCCCTCAGAGGTGGTGACGGGCGTCAGCCGTTCTTGGAAATAGGCGTGGTTTTGCAGCGTTTGCAGGGCAACTGACAGGCGTGTGCGCTTGTATGCGATGGTGCCGCCAGCGCTGGCGCTGAACGTGCGGTCGTATGGCTTGTCCCACCATGCGTTGCGGGCGTGGTAGGTGCGTTGGTAGAAGGTTGGTTGCTCGCCGCGTGTGTTGCCAAACAGATTGACATTCAATGTGTCGCTATGTAGGGGGATGGCGAGGCCGACATTGGCGGAGACGTTGAATTCACCCCAGCTCTTGCCCGTGTTTCGCAGTTCGCCCAGGAGGTCGTAGTGGAACAGACGGCTCTGCTTGCTGAACAGCTGCGCACCGATGGTGAAGTAGTTTTCCGTGTAGCGCGTTTCAAGGCGCTGCTGGTCGGGGAGGGTGTATTTATAGAAATCGTGTCTCACGAAGAGGCGCAATCCTGATTTGACCCATCTGTTGAAGCCCTCTCGGAGTTCCAGGGCCAGTGTGTTTTCAACGTGTATGTTTTTTGTATAGTCATTGGCAGAGTCGCCAGGCAGGTAGAAGTCGTTGAAATAACGGTCGGCCCCAGCGGCGCGTGTCAGGTTTGAAAGGAAGCGCCTGTTGTTGTGTTCGAGGCGCATGGTGTGGATGAAGCCGACAACGGGCACAAATTCGGGGATGAGTTTTGAGAGTGTGTCCTCAGCGGCTTCCATGTCTTTGGCGGCTGTTTGTGTGGCAGAGACAAGTTTGGCGTTAGCGTCGGAGGTTGGCATGCTGTCGCGACGTGTGGTGTCGGCAGGCATGCCAGCGTTTTTCACTACTTTCGAGAGTAGTTTGTTTTTCGGTGCAAACTGGCGGGCATTGACAATGTGGCCGTCTTTGTCGCGGTGGCGCGTGAAGCCGAGGTTGTAGTTGTGTGTCAGATAGAACGTATTGACGTTCATCTTGTTCCATGATTTTGACAGCCGTGTTGGCATGTCGGCGGTTCCGTATTTCGTTGGAAACGTTTCGGGGCGTGTGACGTAGTCGTCGCTTTCAATACCTCCGTTCTCGGAATTTTTGAGGTGATTGGCGCTGTATGCCGTGTGCAGATTATAGGTGTCTGAAATGTAGGAGGCGAACAGCGTGCCGTTGAAATGTGCGGTCGACTGGCTTTGGTAGTAGCCGCGACCATAGAGGTAGTCGAGTTTGAATCCGGCGCCGAAGCGTTTTCCCGCATTGGTGGCAAAGAGGGCACGTATGCGGTCTTCCCCGTTTTGCTTATTGCCGCATTCGTGGTAAGTGATGTTGGTTATCGGCGATTTTGTATTGGTGAACAACAGGTCGCTGATTGGCGTGAGGAAGTAATCGTAGGGCTTGGCAAAGATGAACTGTGGGGAGAAGGTGCGTTCAAGGTTGTCAGAGAGAATGCGGGAATTTCTCGGAGAACCCAGGTTGCCAGTATAGTTATAGTGGCCTGTTGTGCCACCAGTGAAAGCTTCGTTTTGAAACAGGTGGGGGAGTGTGTCGGGTTCGGCTTTTATGATGTCGCCAAAGCGCGGGTTGATTTTCCAGACGTAGAGCCCTATTGGTACGTTCTCTGTTTTGACAGTGTCAGTGTCGTTGTTCCAGTGGGAATCACCGTCATTCATTGCACCGTTGGCGCGCAGAATCGTGTTTTGCGCGATAGACGCTGTGGAGAAAATCATGAGGAAGACTCCGAGCAAGAGATGCTGAAGGACGTTGTTTTTATTCATAAATGCAGAAGAGGGCTTTAAATGTGGAATAGATGAATGAGGCATACAGGGTGGTGGCCAGGAGCGTTGCGTCGGCTATGGCGAAACCAGTTTTTGTTTGTATGTCGCTGCCCAACGTGTGGCTACTGCGTTCACAATGGCGGGGGAGGAAGCGACAGGCCAGTTTGTAGATGCTCCAGCCGACGAGAATGCCGCAGATGGTGCCGCAAAGGATGTCGCCAGCATAATGGACGCCAAGGTACATGCGCGACCAGCAGTTGGCCAACGCCCACAGAATCATTGATTGTGTCAAGGCTTTGTGGCGTATCAGCAGGGCTGTGAAGGTGGTGACGGCAAATGTGTTTGCCGCATGGCTGGAGAAGAATCCGTAGCGCCCGCCACGATAGTCGGCCACAATGTCAATGTCCAGCATGATGAGCGGCGAGTTGCTCGGACGATAGCGGGCTACAAGTGGCTTGAAAATGCCGGAAGCTATCTGGTCGGCCAGCAGGATGCAGAGCGCCAGAGCAGCGATGATGATCAGAATGTCTTTCATCTCACCGCTGCGTATGACCACATACAGGAGCATGGCGGCTGCGGCAATCCATGTCATCGTGCTTGTGATGCTGAGGGCAAAGGCGTCAAGCCATAATGAATGGCTGCCGTTGACTGCCAATGTCAGCCACGTGTCGATATTTTGTAGTTGTTCCAGCATAAATATTCTTTAGATATGTAGGTGTGTGGGTTGGCAGACAAGTTGCCAGTGAAGATGGAGCGCTGCTAACTATTGGACGAGGTGCAGCCTGTGTTATGCAAATTTATCAGAAATAATCGGATTAGGCGGCATCAGACAGGCATAAAATGTCCGCTGTTTGCCCAACCTTCGCATGTTTTGTCGCTCGTTTGCACCATGATTTTTCCTTCCGAGCCGTTTTTGAGAAGTCGTACGGTTGTGCCAGCCCGCAGTATGTTTTTCTTCGCTTTCCCGTTTTCGTCCTCTATGGTTGAATCTTGTAAGGCGACGGCGTATGTGTCGTTGTGAAAGCGATGGTATTGCAGGCTGGCATTGGTGGCAGCCAATGCAAAGGCGGCAACGGCGAACGGCATGATGATAGAGGCGATTTTTTTCGGCAGGCGTTGGCGCGTCATTCTGCGCAGGACGATAAGAAATGTTGTTAGCGAGAAGAACAACATGGCCATTGTGCCCCATTGGTCAACAGAGAAGTAAGCTGTTAGGTCGTTGAACCATGTGATGAAGAACATTTCTGAAGGCGGATTCTCCGAAACTCCCAGTTTGCTACGGCAGACTTCCAGGTTATGGCGGGCATCTTTATGGCTGGGCTCATATTTCAAGGCCTTTTCGTAGTTAAGAATGGCGCGCGGCAGATTGTTCTTGCGATAGTAAGCATTTCCGAGGTTGTAAAGGACGTCGACATCAACTCCCGCTTTCAGAAGTTGCTCATATCCGGCAATCGCCTTGTCGTATGCCTTTTCCATATACGCCGAATCGGCAGCTTGCTTGTTGGCGTTTGGGCGTTCGTTTACTTGTTTGTCGGCGGTTGCCGTGGGGATTTGCTCTCCGTTGCTGCCGTTTGCCGGTTCGATGGATTCGGCAAAGGCGAAGGTGCCCGCTGCTTGTAGAAGGAACCAAGTGAGCAGCGTGAAGAGACTTTTATTTATCTTGTTGAGTTTCATCGCTTATAATGATATTGCTGACTTGTGAAACAATTTTTGTGACGCTATCTTGTGTGCGCGGGGCGTAGTGTAAGAGCGTCTTTGGTCGTTTCGTGTTTGTCTTTTCTTGAAACATTGGGCAGTGCAGAATATGCAGACTGCTTGTCAAAGGGTGGCTAATGCTTTGATAATCAGTATGGCATCGTCGATGTCTTTTTGAGCATCAGCCATCACTTCAACCGGAGCGTAGCTCGACATTTCACAGTTGTTCAGCAGGCGTTTCACCTTGATGGTGAGATTCTCGTCTGCATGGCAAGTCTCCTTCAGATAATTGAGGATTCGCTCCGTGTTCAGTCCGTTGACAGGCATTGTCATCCGTTCGGAGAAATAACAGCGTAGGATTTGGTTCAAATCGTTATACGTTTCGCGTGGCTGTTCTGGCTTTCGCGTGCTCTTGAGTTTCAGCATCTGTTTGATGGCCTTTCTGCCCATTTTGTCGTGCGGTGAACCAGGTAGACTGACAGCGCGGATGTCAAAGCGTTTGGCGGCGACGGGAATGCCGATGCCAAGGATGATGACAATTGCAAAGGCCAGGTAGGTTTTCCAAGTACCCCACCAATAGTAGTCGGTTGTCGCCACTAAGTGGGCCTCGCCAAACTTGATACCTCTGATGTCTTCTTTCCTCATCTTCTTTTCGTACTCAACGGCCGCATCGCTTTTCGTGCCCTTTTTGACATTCAATTGGAAAGCCTTGGCTGTGATGGTTTGGTATTTCCCTTTTTGCGGGTCGAAAAATACAAAGTTAACCTTCGGCATCTCGAATTTGCCCACTTCCCGTGGCACCAATGTGTAATCGAAGGAGATACTTCCCGATACGCCGTCTTCTGTGATGGTCGTTTCGTCGACGATTTGCGGAGGGTAGCTGTCGAATCCTTCTGGAAAAACCAAATCTGGTGCAGTAATCAGTTTCAAGTTTCCCGTTCCAGAAATGGTTATGCGGAAGGTGGCCAAATCGTTTGTGCGCAAATTTGCAGTTCTCATCTGCGATTTGATCTTGAAGTGGCCAACGCCGCCAGAAAAACCTGATGGTTTCGGGGTGGGTAAGGGCTTGACATTCAAAATCAGTTGTGGGGCACTGCGTTTGACGTTGATACCAATGCCGCCGCCGTTTAGGAAATCGTCGATTCTGTCCAGCAGGAGGTCGCGTTGCATGACCATACAATCGAACGTCAATTTAGGAATCTGTATCTGCCCAGCTTTCTGAGGGTATAACACGTATTCCTTTGCCTTGTATTTTTTATAGGCGACGCCGTTAACGTGAGCAAGTGTAAACTCTGGGTTTGTTGGGATGTCAAGAGAAACAATGTTTTTGAAATCAGGCTTTTCATTTAGGCCAGCATTGCTCAGCCCGACTCCGGGGAGTGCAAGTACATGATATTTCAAGCGTACGGCTTCTTGCTCGTAGACTGTGGCCTTTTGAAGGTCGGCAGTTATGTAGAGATCTTTCTGGGACAGGCCTGTTCTCGCGGTGCGCATTGCGTTTTCTTCTTCTGTCTTGTCGTCCTGGCTGGAGGACGCTCTGTTTCCGTTCCCTTGTGCGTTGCCTGCAACGCGGATTTTGACGGCTTTGGATTTGTAGGTCTTTCCCTTTACATGTACGCTTGCAGGGGAGATGGTGAAAGTTCCTTTCGCTTTTGGGCGGAGGGTACATGTTATCGTCACTGAGCAATTGGTTTTTGCCCGACCGTTGATGTTGATGTATTCTTTTCTGAAACTATAGCCAGGTTCAGAGAGTAGCGTGAAGTCGGCAGTTGAAAAATGAAAGTCGCTTATGTCTTCAGAGCTGATTGCGTAATCTGAATTCAGCGTATATTTGATTTGAAAATAACTGGGGTTGGCCTCAACAACGGAAGGGGCGTTAACCGATAATTTCAGCTGTGCGTTGATGGGAGCCATCCATATAAGGCAAATCAATAGTAATACGAATTTATATCGTCTGTACATCATTCAAATAGTTAGTATATAACAGAAATGCAGGGCGTGTTTGTCTCGTCACCAGTTTTTGATTAGCGAACGCTGCCTTTTTGCTTCGTTCAGTTTCTTGCGGGTCTGTCTTTCAGCCTGGCGTGCAAAGTTTGTCAAGGAGTTGTTCTTGGATTGTTCTGCTTTGGGCTGTTGCTGTTGCTTTTGCGGTTCATCCTGCGGTTGTTGTTGCGGCTGGTTGTCGTTGAGGTCTTTCAGCTGCTTTTGGCACAATGCTAGGTTGTATCTTGACGGTTGTTGCGCAGGATAATCCCTTAGGGCTTGCTTGTAGCAGGCAATTGCCTGCTGTAGCAGTTGGCGTTTGCGTTCGGCATTCTTCTCACTTAGGGCTTCGCGCTGGTAGATGAAACCTCTGTTGTGGTTGGCCTGTGAGCGTATGGGGGCGTTGTTGTCGTTTGCGGCCACACGGGTGAAAAGAGAGTCGGCCGCTGAGATTTTCCCTTGTGCCAACCGCGCATTGCCAAGGTTGTAGAGGGCACGTGTGTTTACGGCATTCTGTTTCAGAATGCTGTTGTAATGTTCAGCTGCCGTCTCATATCGTTTGCCATGAAAAGCCTTGTTGCCTTGGTGAATCGTTTTCCAAACTGCTGTTTGAGCGCAGGAAATGATGGCAAAACATGTTTGGATTAGAAAAATTATAGCGAATCGTTTCATATATAGGTGTCATAATATTTTGGGGTATCCTTAATCTCTGCCAGTGTGACTGGTGTTACATTGACAGCATTTCATGTTCTGAATCGTTTCAGCCATTTGGTTTTTCCCGAGGAAATGAAGAATTCCAAAAGAATTAGCAGCAGGGCAATGAGCGCCATGGCTTGAAATTGCTCGGTTTTTTCAGTGAACTGGAAACTGTTGTCAGCTTGTTTGAGTTCATCGAATTGCTTGCGGAGAATTTGTTGTGCTTGGTTGCTGTTGTCAAGGTGGATGTATGTTCCACCGCCAGCTTCAGCGATTTCGCGGCACATGGTTTCGTTTAGTTTCGTTACGACCTCTTGGCCGTCATTGTCCTTCAACACGCCACCGCTTGGTAATGGGATTTTTGAGCCTGTTACTGTGCCGACTCCGATAATAAACACCGTGCAGCCTTCCTTTCTCGCTTCTTCGGATGCCTTGATTGCGCCTTCTTCATGGTCTTCGCCGTCCGTGATGATCACAATGGCTTTCCCGATGTCTTTGCGTGCGGAAAAACTGTTTTTTGCCAGGTTGATGGCTGAGGCAATACTCGTTCCTTGAAGCGTTACCATGCCAGGCTCGAAATTTTCGAGAAATAATTTGGCTGAAGTGTAGTCGTTTGTTATCGGCATTTGCGGATAGGCTTCACCAGCAAACACACCGAGAGAGACACGGTCGTTTTTCATCCGATCAATCAATGTGGACATAAACAATTTGGAGCGTTCCAGCCTGTTCGGAAGAATGTCTTGCGCCATCATCGAGTTGGAAACGTCAACGATGAAAGATACTTCAATTCCTCGTTCGCTCTCTTGGATGTTGCTGGTGCCAAATTGAGGACGCGCCATCATCAATATCAAAAAAGCCAAAGCTGTTTCCAATAAAACAAACTTCAGCAGACGGCGTTTCGGAGAACGTTTCGGCGCAGTCTCTGACAGCAGACGCTTGTCGGCCAGTTGCTTCTCCAGGTGGCGTACCTTGTATGCGTTAAAAACATACAGTAGCGCTAAGATTATGATGAGGGATAGCAGGGGTAAATATTGTGGATCTTGAAATCTAAACATTTAAGTCTTAATTTAGAATGTCTGATACATATTCTTTTTTGAGGTATCTTGAAAATGCTTGTGTAATGACCTGTTTGCTGTTGGCTACTTCGTTGTGTAATGATATGATTTCCGAGAGGAGGCATTCCTACCGATAGAGTGAGTTGGTGTCCTAAACCGGATTACCTTTAGTTATTATGGCATACGGCGGAATATTGTCAAGTGGAGAATGATTTCCAATAGGAACAACACTAGCACGGCATACCCCAAGAACTGATAGGCTTCATATTTTCGGTCGAAGTTTTTAACCTTCAGCTTCGTTTTCTCAAGTTTGTCAATATCGTCATAGATGGTTTTCAGCTTGTCGCTTGTTTCGGCTTGGTAAAACAATCCTCCTGTGGTGTGCGCTATGGCTTTCAGGGTTTCAGGGTCAGAATCGTTTTCGACGTCTGCATAATATTCTTCACCATTTGGAAGGGTCGCAACCGCCTGCTTGCTCTTGCCACTGGATGCACCTATCGCAATGGTATAAACGCGGATGCCGTTCTCTTTGGCCATATCGGCCGCCGTTAACGGAGAAATCTCGCCGACGTTGTTAACGCCGTCTGTCAGGAGGATGATGACTTTACTCTTTGACTTGCTTTTCTCTAAATGAGAAACAGCGTTGGCAAGTCCCATCCCGATAGCGGTTCCTGGGCTGATGATTCCTTTGGCTTGCATTTCGCAACTGACGTCATGAAACATGTTGAGGAGTGTTGCATGGTCTGTTGTTATGGGGCATTGGGTGAATGCTTCTCCTCCAAATAAGGTCAGTCCGATATTGTCGTTCGGCCGGTTGGAGATGAATTTGTATGCCACTTCTTTTGCGGCTTCAATTCGGTTTGGCTTTAGGTCGCGTGCAAGCATACTTGTTGATACGTCCATGGCCATCATGATGTCAATTCCTTCAACTTCCCTTTCCCTAAGGGCGTTGCTTGTCTGCGGACGTGCCAAGATGACAATCAGAATGATTATGGTCAACGTGCGTAACACAAACGGCAGATGTATAAAGGTTGTGCGGAATGTTCGCGGAACATTCCGATATTGTTCTGTCGTTGCCATTCTCAGTGTAGGTTCTCCGAGACCGCGTATAAGGAAATACCACAACAGAATGGGTATTAACAAAAGCAGCAGAAAAAAATATTCCGGATTCGCAAATTGCATGGTTTGATTATGTTTTAGGATTCACTTGCATACGCAGGAATGATGGCATCATAAACTCCTGTCATAAAACTTGTCATTTTAAGTGACAGGCTGGTGTAAATGCCTTCATTCGTTCTATTGCAGCAAGAGAATATGTATTTCAAAATCTGAAATATATACCAGATATTTCCAGAAGAATCCAAGCGAAAAGGGCAAAGACAGACATGATGGATAATATCAACCCTGCCCAATACAATATTCTTAGGCGGTGTTGCTGTACGTCGGAATAGGTGACGTATTTTATGATCGGCTTGGGTTGTTCCATCAATTCGTCACGCAGATTAAGCATTAAATCCTCAGCTTGGCTAAACAGTCTTTTTCGCTGCTGCACACTTGAGATATATTTGGCGAATTTTGCGTTGTCGGCCGTAAATAATATTTCCTGAAGTTTCTCCAATTCGGCTTGGTCAATCGTATTCCTTAAATCAGTTACCAGTTCGTTGCTTGTGCGCTCTGTTGCGTTGATGGAATATCTGTTGGCAATGAAGCGTCTGACGATGTCTGTCAAGCGGATGAAAAATGTTTTATTTTCTTCCAGATCCATTTCTTTCGACAAATCTCCTCGGAGTATATTCATATCTTCGGAAGCCTTTTTATGCGGAGGGGTGGGGGGAGGTATGACAATCTGCTTGCGTTGCGGTTTTCTCTTTGAGAGTTTTACGGCAGTGAAGAAAACGAGTCCCATCAATAACCACAAACCGAGTGCGCTGATCAGCAAATCATTTGTCCAATTATATGGCGCTTCCAGAACGTCAAATGGCATTGCAAAATTGTCCACGTGTACAGTGTCTACCTCTACGGTGTTAACTTTCAGTCCTGCATGAGACTTGCCTTGATAGATCTTTCCGTCAACTTCTACAGCCATGCAAGGGATAGAGTAGAGAGCGGAGTCAAATGAGGTGATGGTATAGCTGCGTGATAATTGTATGCGTTTGTCTCCGGGTAATTTCAACGTGTCAATCTCTCCTGCGTTCAGCACCTCAACACCAGTTACAATGGTGTCACCTTTAATGTAGTTGGGAAAGATAACGTGTTGTGTTTTGTTGGCGGTGACGGTTGTTGTCAATGTGGTTTGCTCGCCAATTAAAATCTCGCTTTGTCCCAGCTTGCTGTCAACGATAACTTGGGCCCGTAACTTTTCATTGACCCCTTGCACGAAGAGCAATATGGTAATAACGCAAACCATACGACAGATATTCTGTTCGTATGATTTGCGAAAATACTTTATATATGATGCTATGATTCTGTTTATGTACATCTTCTTCAAACACGAATAATTAAATATCGTAGGTTGGGGTGTTGTTTAACGCCGCTTACTAAACAGAGGAGCGGCTTGAGAAAAGATGAATCAGCGGTTTGACATAATCTTCATCGGTTGCAATCTTGGTATTGTCGATGCCGTTTTTACGAAAAACCTCATCCAATTTGTTTTGCCAGTTGTTCCACCATTGTTTGTGACATTCACGCACCTTTCGGCTTGACGTGTCAATAATCTGCTTGTGTCCGTTTTCTGCGTCCAAAACCTCAAGCAGTCCGACATTTGGCAAATCGGCAAGCAGTTTGTCATAAAGTCTGAGGGCAACTAAGTCGTGTCTGCGATTGGCCACCAATAGCGTGCGTTCATAGTCGTTGAAGTCTAAAAAGTCGCTGATCATAAACGCAATACAGCGGCGTTTCTGAACGCGCATCAGATATTCAAGCGGTGCAGATATGCAAGTCTTCGTACCTGATGGCTTGAAATCAAGCAGTTCTCGTATGACACAAAGAATATGTTTGCGACCCTTTTGAGGAGGGATGTATTTTTCTATTTTGTCTGAGAAAAAAATGGCTCCAATCTTGTCATTGTTTTGTGATGCAGAAAAAGCAATAGTCGCAGCAATTTCTGTTGCTGATTCCCGCATGGTTCTTAGTCTGCTGCCAACGCTTTGGCTTGAAGAAACATCAATCATCAGCATCACTGTCAGTTCGCGTTCCTCTTCAAAGATTTTGATGTGCGGACGGCTATATCTTGCCGTCACGTTCCAGTCTATATCGCGAACGTCATCCCCGTCCTGATATTCTCGCACTTCGGCAAACGACATTCCCCTGCCCTTAAAGGCAGAATGATATTCTCCTGCAAAGATGTTATTTGTAAGTGCTCGCGTTTTGATTTCAACGTTTTTTACGCGCTGGAACAAGTCGGCAGAGTTCAGTGTTGATTTCTTCTCCATCATTTGACTTTTACGGTTGCAGGCCTTTCGGCTGTATAGCCGTTCCTTTTTCCTGTTTTGCATTCTTCCTTGTAGAGATGCTCCTTGGATAGGGGGAGCATATAGCGTCTCTCCTTGTCCCAAAGCGGAGAACATCCCTACAAAGCTTCTTCTATTCCTTATGGAACTTCAACCTTATTCAGAATTTCCGTTATAATGTCTTCGCTTGACATGTTGTTTGCTTCGGCTTCATACGTCAGACCTATTCTGTGTCGCAACACGTCATGCACTACTTCTCTGACATCTTCAGGCACAACATATCCGCGTCTTTGGATAAAGGCTTGGGCTCTTGCCGCTAATGCCAGATTGATGGATGCACGCGGCGAACCGCCGAAACCAATCATTGATTTTAGTTCAGGCATTTTGTATTTTTCAGGAAAACGTGTGGCAAAAACAATGTCGGCAATGTATTGTTCAATGCGTTCGTCAATGTAAATCTGTTTAACTGTTTCGCGTCCTCGCTTGATGGTCTCAATATCTGTTACAGGCGAAATCTTTTCATCAATCTGTCCAGATATATGGCTGCGAACAATGCGTTTCTCTTCCTCCAGTGTAGGGTAGCCAAGCACCACCTTCAGCATGAAGCGGTCAACTTGGGCTTCAGGAAGTGCGTATGTTCCTTCTTGTTCAATCGGGTTTTGTGTGGCCATAACCAAGAATGGATCAGGAAGAGGCATCGTCTTATCGCCAATTGTCACCTGCCGTTCTTGCATCGCCTCCAGCAGCGCACTCTGCACCTTTGCTGGTGCACGGTTGATTTCGTCAGCTAAAACGAAATTTGCGAAGATTGGTCCTTGCTTTATTCGGAATGACTCTGTTTTCTGACTATAAATCTGAGTGCCAATTACGTCAGCTGGCAGGAGGTCAGGAGTAAACTGTAATCGGCTGAAATGTCCATCAACCAATTCTGACAATGTCTTTATGGCCAGTGTCTTGGCCAATCCAGGAACACCTTCCAATAATACGTGTCCGTCACTTAAAAGTCCGATTAATAGAGCGTTAACCAAATGCTTTTGACCAACAATACGTTGGCTCATGCCATTCGTAAGGCTCGTAACGAAGCCCGATTGGCTTTCTATCAAATTTGTTAGTTGGCGAATATCAACAGATTCCGACATAATATATTTACTTCAATTATATTTATTATTTTCAGTGCGTGACGCTTTCAGCATATATCTATACCTGCTGGGCTTCACAGTTTATAAAGCAGGGCAAAATTACGCCTTTTTCCTTTATTTTCAATATAAAATAAGCTAAATTATAAAGGAGTCCTGGTTTTTCTATAGAAGGTGTATTCCCTTTTCCCGTTCCCAAAGTGATGTAGTGATAAGACCCTAAAGAGGATTCGACAATTTCAAAAGATTCAGAACGTAATTTATTCCCATTTCTAATTTTAAAAGAAATTATGGGACGACTTCCAAAAAGTTAGAAATTCAAAGGTCGTTCATGGCAATTCATCAATGCTTACAGTATTCTTTATAGTCAATACTGTAATGCTTTTGTGAGTTTACTCATATCCAATCCCCGTCCCCCTAAAATATAAAATACTTGTTTGTTTAATAATTAAACTTTCTTGTTGTGTTAAATAATGCAAGCTGTTTAAGAAAAAAACATTATCATTTGCCTAATTCGCAATCATAATCATATCTTTGCGACATGAAGAAATCAACTATTTGGACAATTGCATGTGTGATGGGAATATCCCTGTTGACATTGCTCTATTTGCAGTTTAGGTATTTTGAAAATGTTTATGATATGCGGAAAGAGCAGTTTGAGGAGGCTGTGAGTAGAAGCCTTAATCAAACGGCACAGGATTTGGAGCTTTATGAAGCTCAAGCTCGTCTTGATTCGGAATTGACGGAAAAGCAGAATTCTCTTCCTGTTGATGAAGATTCTTTAAAGCGTGCTTATCGTTGGCAAATGGCTCAGGCGGGTCTGTATGTAGAAGATTCGACAGATTCAAAGAATGATTTGAACGGGGCATATGTGGTTGAGGATACCATTGAACATTTTTTCAGACAGAAGGAACTGATGGAGGAAATGTTGTCGATTCTTTATAAGCCATATAATAAGGAGTTGACTCAACGTCTCGATTTCAAAGAACTTGATAGTACTTTGAAGCGTGAGCTAAGCAAAAATGGCGTAAATCTCGCCTATCATTTCCGAGTTACAACTTCTGACGGACGTGAAGTTTTCCGTTGTCAGGATTATGTGGCAGAGAGTGAAGATGCGGCCTATCGACAAGAGTTGTTCCCCAATGCGCCTCGTGCACAGATGGGAGTGTTATATGTACATTTTCCTGATGTACGTAAATACATATTCTATAGTGTACGTTTTATGATACCAGCGATTATCTTTACATTGATTGTGCTGATTGTGTTCTGCGTGACAATTTACACCATATTCCGTCAAAAACGCCTTTCGGAGATAAAGAATGACTTTATAAATAATATGACTCATGAGTTTAAGACTCCGATTTCAACAATATCCCTGGCAGCTCAAATGCTTGGTGATCCATCTGTGATGAAGAGTGATGCCATGTTTAAGCATATCAGTGGCATCATAAACGATGAGACGAAACGATTGCGTTTCCAGGTTGAAAAGGTTCTGCAGATGAGCATGTTTGATAAAAAAGCTGCAACATTCAAGAAACGGGAGGTTGACGTCAACGAATTGATTAGCGATGTTGTTAATACCTTCCGCTTAAAGGTTGAAAGTTCTGGCGGTACGATTGAAACCCATCTAGAAGCAAAAGATGTCGTTGCGTATGTAGACGAAATGCACTTTACGAATGTACTTTTCAATCTTATGGATAATGCGGTGAAGTACAAAAAGGATGATGTGGATCTGAAGTTGGTTGTTTCGACTGCGATAAAGGACGACAAATTGCAAATCGAAATAAGCGACAATGGCATCGGCATCAAAAAAGAAGATGTGAAGAAAATCTTTGAGAAGTTCTATAGAGTCCATACGGGAAATCGTCATGATGTCAAAGGATTCGGACTGGGACTTGCTTATGTAAAAAATGTAATTTCAAATTTTGGAGGAAGTATTCATGCTGAGAGTGAATACGGACTCGGTACAAAGTTTATTATAATATTACCAACACTAAAAATTTCATCAAAATGAACGATAACAAAATGAGCATCCTTTTGTGTGAGGATGATGAGAATTTGGGTATGTTGCTTCGCGAATATTTGCAGGCAAAAGGTTATGAAACAACGCTCTGCACAGACGGTGATGCTGGTTATAAGGCATTCCTGAAAGACAAATTTGATTTGTGTGTGCTCGACGTTATGATGCCTAAGAAGGATGGCTTTACGTTGGCAAAGGATATTCGTCAGAATAGCGATGATACCCCGATTATATTCCTGACAGCAAAAACTTTAAAGGAAGATGTATTGGAGGGCTTCAAGATTGGCGCAGATGACTACTTGACTAAGCCATTCTCTATGGAAGAACTAACAATGCGTATTGAGGCTATTTTGCGTCGCGCACGTGGTAAGAAAAACCGTAATCGCACATTCTACAAGATTGGCTCTTTCACTTTTGATACCCAAAAGCAAATATTGGCACGTGGTGATGAGATGACGAAGTTGACAACAAAAGAAAGTGAACTGCTTAATCTTTTGTGTGCACATTCAAATGAAATCTTACAACGTGATTACGCATTGAAGACGATTTGGATTGATGACAACTATTTCAATGCAAGGTCTATGGATGTTTATATCACCAAGTTGCGTAAGCACTTGAAAGCGGATGAAAATGTTGAGATTATCAATATTCATGGCAAGGGCTACAAATTGATCACCCCTGACGCTGAATAATGCAGGCATATGATGGTTTTAAGTGGTAGGAGACTATGCTGAAAGCCATCATTTTCAGATTCCTTTGTTAGAAAGATAAAATCCAGAATGCTCCCCGAGCTTTCTGGATTTTATTTTGAATTTAGTTAGGACGGTTCCCTTGTTTCTGATGATGGAACGGAGTTTTCACACCAACAAAGATGTTGTATGAATTACAGTATGTCCCACGTATCGTCGTATGGCTTGTTTGAAACGTCTTCTTGCTCCGTGTCGTAAGAATCGACCTTGTGAAATTTATCGGAGCCGGGCATGGAAGTACAAAGGACATTTGTTTGCACCATCTCAATGCACTGCATGGTGGGCTTCATGTATATTTTCTTACTCATAGATGCTGTTCCGTACTTAATCATTTCACGTAAATCTTCTTTCCATTCACAATGTTTATGCCTGAAGAAAGGCCCTTTTTGCAGCGTCCATCGAGACCATACACCTTGTCGGTGGTTTTCTTCGTCATGTCTTCAACACGAATGATATTAGTGGTCATGTCGTCTTCAAAAGCAAGACGAACAGCCTTCACCTGTGCCTCATTCACAATTGTCGATGGAATACTAAGATAAGCCTTTTTGGCAGGAACCGTCGCATTGTTGGCAAGATAGAACATCACGCCTTCGCTGCCATTCGAAAGAACGTAGTTGGTTTTTCCGTCAGCAGTGCTGGCCACAGTCGTCTGGCTCATTGTACCCACTAAGAGGTTGGCATAGGTGAAGTCAGTCTCGCAGTAAGGCACTTCATATTTGCCTTCCTTGCCAATAACCATGAATCCCACTCCAGCAGGCACCTTGTTTACCTTTGTGAGCAGCACAACGCCCGTGCTCGGACTGAAACCTGAAGCAATATATGCCTTTGCTCCTTCGATGTTGGTAAAGTCGAGCGCATGCTCGCTGCAGTAGGTCGTTTTTTCAGCGGCACTGATGTTGATGTATGCATACGGGAGCGGCTGGATGTCAGAAAATTTTTTCCATTCGCCGTCTGCCTTGTAGCTTTCTACGCTTTCTTCTGGCACATACAGCGTTGCCTTGGAAAGAATGTCGTTGGAGAAGGCGTCACTTTTCAGCTGAGGAGCCACTTTTGCTTTGCACACGACTTCTGCGAGGGAATTGCAGAATCTGAACGCGTACTGACCGATGGAGGTAACTGATTCAGGAATAACAATGCTTGTGAGCGAATTGATGTCATTGAAGGCATTATCGCCAATAGAGGTCGCGGTATTGGGGATAATAGTGTTGGAAGTTCCCCTTAGGATTTGATTGGTTGCTGTTTGAATGATAGCATTGCAGTTGTTTCTGCTGTCGTATGTGGTGTTTTCGTCCGAAACGCTGATAGTGCTCAGTTTTCCGCAATAATTAAACGAAGTGGAGGAAATGTTCGTGACGCCTTTGGGGATGAAAATTGAAGTCAGGCCTGAGTTTGAAAAAGCGTTGTACTCAATGGTCTCCAGCGTGGTGGGCAACGTCACAGTCTCCAGGTTCTTGCATCCATTGAAAGTGCCTTGTGGCAAATATGTGATGCCTTCAGGGATAACAAGCGAAGTCAGACCAGAGTTGGCAAACACATGATACCCCAATTTCTTCAACGACTGGGGCAACGTCACAGACTCCAAGTCCTGGCAATTTTCAAAAGCCTGCAACTCAATGCTCGTGACGCCCTCAGGAATAACAATATTCTTCAATCCCGTTTCTGCGAAGGCACCGTTACCAATAGCTGTTATCGTGCTGGGGATGGTGGAGTTTTCTGTACCACACACCAAGGTATTGGTGGCTGTTTCCACAATAGCATTGCAGTTTTCTCTGCTATCGTATTTCTCGTTTCCTTCTTCCACCACGATGGACTTCAGATTGGGACAACCTGCAAACATCCGACTTCCGATTTTAGACACACTGGCAGAAATTCTGATTGACTCGAGGTTAGTGCAGTCTTGGAAGACCTTGCTTCCCATCTCAGACACGTATTTGGGGATAATGATGGTCTTGAGGCTTGAACAACCTTCGAAGGCATAATCTCCAATCGATTCTACGTCTAAAGAACCTGACTGATCAAACGTAACAGTCGTTACATTTTTGCAGTTTTTGAATGTCTCGGACTTAATCCATCTGATGTTTTTGATAATAAGACTTTTTGCCTGGTCAAGATATTCGTCCTTGATGAAGCCATTTAGCGGTCCAAGATACCTATTGAATCCACCAGCTCCCTCTATGACAAGTCTGCCATCCTTATACAGATAATAACGGACATCATAAACTGTGCTTGAGCCGTAGGCGACCAATTCATCGTTAGCCGACTGGATTTCATCCTCAATGGAGGGGGCCGCAAACGACGTCGTTGCCGTCAAAAAGCTGGTGTTCAGCAAAAGCCCGCAAAAAATAATATGCTTGAGGGCGTTCCTTTTAAAATTGTATGAAAACATTGTTTTAATAAGTTGTGTCCTATGGCTTCACCTCAGACAGTAATTAATTTAGTGTGTTTTCCTTTTTTGAGCAAAAAGAGCGTGAAGCCGTACCGCTCTTCTTTGTTCGCGTTCATCCTCTGCTTCTTAATGAAACAGCGCGGGAAGCAAATATTGGTCAAATTCTTGCTCATCAAAGGGTATGAAGACGCGTACCGAAACAGTTCGCTCCTACAATTGCTCTTGCAAACAAATACGACTCCACCCCATAATACCACGTGATGTGTGGGGCAACACGTACTTATAGAATATGACAGAATAATCCTTCCACTATCCTTTCATTCAGGATGTCTGCTAAAAATTGGTGCGAAATTATACATTTTTTTCAGACCGCAAAATAATGTATTGTAAAACGCAGGGTACGCATAGAATCGAAATAGTCCATCGTTACACTTCCTTGCCAGTCAGTCGCTTCTCCTATGTTACCTTCATCAGTATCGCAACCACATCAGAGGTATTCGTTCCACGAATAGCAGCAATCAGGGTGACTTTCTTCCCGTTTCCATCCTTGTTGGAGAGAAACGTGAACAGATATTTGGCATACAAAAGTCTGTCACTGTGTTCGTTAATCTTTTCGCGGCATGAAATCAATGTGTTTCATTTGTCTTTTGATTTGCTGCTGCCTTTTAATCATGTAAGGACTCGGTTTTCCAGAATTGAAGCGGATGGGGTTGGGTAGGGTGGCAGCTATGAGGGCACAATCAGATCTGCTAAGTTCTTTTGCGTGACAATGAAAGTGTGACTGCGCTACAGCTTCAATGCCATAGATGCCCTTTCCCATTTCAATGCTGTTGAGATAGACTTCCATGATTCGCTCCTTGGGCCACATGAGTTCAATTAAAAATGTGAAGTATGCCTCGAAGCCTTTTCTCACCCATGAAGACTTTGGCCATAAAAACACATTTTTGGCGGTTTGTTGGCTGATGGTGCTTGCGCCACGTCTGCGGCCGCCTTCTTCAAATTCAGCTTGCGCCTGTTTAATGGCCTGAATGTCAAATCCGTGATGTTTTAGAAACCGTTGGTCTTCAGAGGCCATGACAGCAACGGCCATGTATGGCGAAATGCTATCGAGAGGAACCCATTGATGCTGCCATGCTGAATATTCCTCTTCGTCAGCATGTTCCCAACTCCTGATATACATTAGTGGTGTTACTTTGACTGGAAGCCATCGGTAAACGATAACCATAAATACGGAGCTTGTGGCAAATAATCCAAATGCCCATATTAGAAGTTTGCAAATGATATACTTCATGTAATGTAATCTCAGCTTACTGAAAGGCGAACCTTCGAGTTTGTTTGCTTATCTAAATAAGAATAAACTCGAAGGTTCGCCCATTTTTGTGTTTTAGTTTTTTGCCCATTAGAACGGAAGGTCATCCTCTGCGTTTGCTGGTGCTGGCTCTGCAGTTGCAGTAGGTGTGTTCATTACTGGCTGATTTGGCTGCATTCCTGGCTGAACGCTTGATCCTCCAACGGTGGCAGGTGTGAGAGGTACAGCTCGCCAAGCACGGATATCGTTAAACCAACGGCCGTTGTATTCGTGGGCATCAATATCGAATGACACAGTCATTTCTTTTCCGACCTCAATGTTCATTTCTTTCAGTCTGTCTTCGCCAAAAACGGTGAACACACACTTGCGGGGATATTGTTCGTGTGTCTCAATGACAAACTCTTGGCTCATCCAGGTGTTTCCTGTACGTGCAGATGTGCCTGAACGTGCTGGCAGGGCTGCAATAATTCTTCCAGATATTTCCATTTTGTAATATGTGGTCTTTAATGACCTGCCTTATAACAATCCGTTACAGGCAGGTTTTGTTCTACAATTTGGATGCGAATTTACGATTTTATTTTCGGGTAATCTTTTTTTGAAGGCGTTTTTTTTGATATTGCCACCATTTAACTTTGTGAACTCGATTACTACTTGTATCTTTGAATCAGGTTTCACGGTCTTTGTAGTGCCGTGGAAATAATTCTTACCATTTTTGCAAGTGATTCATCTGTCACTTCCGATACCTGACATATAAAATATTGATATGACGAATTCTGAGAACACCAATTTATCTGGAATATACATTCATGTTCCGTTTTGCCAGTCGCGTTGCATATATTGCGATTTTTATTCAACTGTTTATGGCGAGGATTTTAAGGACAGATATGTCGAACGTTTGCTGAAGGAGATGACAGACAGAAAAAACGAGGTGGATTCGCTCGTTGATACAATATATGTTGGGGGAGGAACGCCTTCTTGTTTGCATCCTGGCCGCATAGAGAAAATGATGAATCATCTTATTCAAAATTTCTCTTTGGCAGATAATCCGGAAATCACTTTAGAGGCAAATCCTGATGACGTGACGCCATCTTTTGTCAAGCAGTTGGTGGATATAGGCATCAATCGAGTCAGTTTGGGGGTCCAGACATTTGATGACGAACGCTTGCGATTCATTCGTCGAAGACATTCTTCTCGTCAAGCAGTGAAAGCTGTTCATACTCTGGTTGAGAATGGCATTGACAATGTTTCTATCGACTTGATTTTTGGCTTTCCCAATGAGTCTGTTGAGTCTTGGGAAAAAGATTTGAAGCAGGCATTGTCCTTGCCCGTCAAGCATTTGTCGGCATATTCTTTAATGTTTGAAGAAGGAACGCTTTTGACGCACATGCGTGATGGTGGCCAAATTGACGAAATTGATGAAGACTTGAGTTTGAGGATGTATGATGTGCTTCTTGATATGACGGAGAAAAAGGGTATGGAGCATTATGAGATTTCTAATTTTTCTTATCCTGGATTTCGTTCACATCATAATTCCAAGTATTGGATGGGAGCACCTTATGTGGGCTTTGGTCCTGGAGCACATAGCTTTAATGGTGTGAATGTTCGTAGGAGTAATAATTCAGATTTGAAATCTTATATTCAATCGAGTGACGAGGTCCCTCATGAAATTGAAATTCTTGGTGCTGATGAACTTTGTGATGAGTTTGTTTTTACATCATTGCGCACTAAAGAAGGGCTTGATACGAGGTCGCTTTTGTCAAAGTTCGGTGTTGAACGCTTTAATAAAATAATCGTGGCAGCAGAGGCTCACGTCAAATCTGGACTTCTGAAGGAAGCCGGTGGGCGTTTGTCTTTTACCCATAAGGGATTTTTCTTGTCTGATTTAGTGATGAGTGACATGATGATAGTTGAGTGATTTAAGGCTATGTCGCTTTTTTGTTGCCTCTTGGGCGAGATGCAAGCGCATTTGGGGCGAGACGCTGTTGTGCACGGGGCGAGGTACGATTGAACGCAGGACGGCGTTAGCTGACAAGTTTGGATCTCGTTTTTTTAGATTACTTTGTGATAAAAGATAAAGGCAGGAACCCGTTTTGGGGATTCCTGCCTTTGTGTTATTGGTGTGTTGTCATAGTTTGTACGATATAGATACCTGTACAGATTGCTTTTCAATCAGTCAAGTTGTGGCTCTTGGCTTTCGCCCATTTCCATCTGTTCAGAAGGGGCACCCTCTTCGTTTCTGTTCACGCATTCCTGTTCAATCAAGCAGCTGTCCTCACTTTCGTCTGTATTGGATAAAAACGTTGGTAGGTTTTCTCCCATGAAGACGAAGCGGAAATTTTGTCCTCTTGAAGACGGGAATTGGCTTCTGAGGTCAATGTCTTGGCGATTTTTTAAATAGTCGATAATACGGTCATAGCATTCTTGTCCACATGTGGCATAGATCAGAGCAGAGAATTGTGTGTCTTGATATTGGAACTTTTGCGTCTCTGGTATCAGGATGACCCTTTTAAATATGATAGTTCCTTTATACCAACCTTTTCTTTCCTCCATCAATTGGCCGATACGAATCTCTTTCTTGTTGAAAGGTTCATTGTCGCTTGTTGTTTGTTCTTGAGGGTTCTTTCTGTTGGCTTTGAATGCAGACAGGCTTTCTGCCGTGGTTTTAATAAGGATGAAATATACACGCGGTCGTATCTTATATCTCTTTGGATATGGCATGTCGCTTTCTACATAGTTTCTGACATCTTCAACGAGTTCTGGCGTTATTCTGATATCTGGAATAGACGAAAGAAAATCCATAAGTTCATCAAAGCTGTAAACTAAAGTATCTTGGTCAAAGTACCTCGCGTAAATATTCATGGTGCAGACAATGTTTTTATTAAAAAATGAAGGTAGATAATCTGCTATGGCTTCAGACGACCTGTTTGAATCACTCTGTGTGGCCGAAAAACAAAAAAGCCGTGTATTTGCTTCTTTCTATATAAGAAATACATCGCGGAATGAAAACCGTTGCTTTTGTCCTTGAAGGGCCAAACTCAGATTTCTATATAACAAAAATTTCCATGAAGATTATAATCAATCTCCATGGAAATTAATGAGCGGAAAACGAGACTCGAACTCGCGACCCCAACCTTGGCAAGGTTGTGCTCTACCAACTGAGCTATTTCCGCTTGTTTTACTTTTTGTAGTAGCGCTCTCTCTCAAACGCGATGCAAAGGTACGACTTTTTTCTTAAACTCCAAACTTTTCCAAGGAAAAAATGCGTTTTTTGCTGATTTTTTTTCTTGGCCCCCTCGGAAACCGCCTAAAATGGGGGATTTGGAGCGTTTTTGAGGGCTAAACTTTTTCTGAAGATTTTGTTTCTGTCAAAGCGTTTTGTTTCTCAAGAGCATGCCAAAAGCTATACCTGAACTCAGGATTAATCTCTTCTAATTCGTGGAAAACCTTTTTTATTGTGGTCCTGTTTGATGTCTTATCATAGGGACAAATCTTTTTCAAGGGTTGATAATCCTGAATCTCTGCCCAAATTTTTAGGTCTTCTTCCTTAACCCTGCAAAGAGGACGGATTATGGTTATGGGAAATTTCTCCATTTCCAGGCATGCAGGCATCGTACTGAAAGACCCAGAAAAGGTCAGATTCATGAGTGCCGTATGTAGAATGTCATCCTGATGATGCCCTAATGCTATTTTGTTGCAGCCGATTTCTTGTGCCAAATTAAACAGTATTTTCCTGCGGTTCCATGCGCAGAGGAAGCATGGTGTTCTTTTAGGATTACGGTCTGTTTCAAATTTCCCAGTACGTATATATAAAGGAATGCCTACTTGCATGGCTTTTTTTTCAAGGTATTTTGTATCGGTTGCGTAATCGATATTTTCCATTCTGATGTGTGCTGCAGAAATTTTGAATTTGCTTCCAGCTCTGTTTTTAGCATCTCCAAGAAAATCTAAAAGTGCAAGAGAGTCTTTCCCGCCAGAAAGACCGATCAGAATGTGGTCGCCGGTAGTGATGAGGTTGAATTGCCGTATTCCCGCCATCATGTCGCTACGTATTTTAAGTTTGAGTCTCTTTTCTGTTATTGCCATTTTCTGTGTTCGTTTTGAATGTGGTTGGGGGTGCGTAAGTAGTCAAAATTATTTTATATGCCAGCATCTTTCAAATGTATAAATAATTTTGACAGCCTGCTTAAAGAAATTGGTTACATTTTATATGACCATCAATGATGGCAGTTGTGTAAGTACTTTATAAAGGTACCTTTTCGCCTGTTGTGTTAGTGGATTAGGTGGATGTCATATATACACTATATAAAGTAGGAGTTCAAAATAAATAATTTCGAACTCCTACTTAAGGCGTATTATCTAACAGATTTTCCAATGACAAGGCTCGTTTTCTTGCCAGCCTTGACTATGTATAAACCGTGTTCAAGTGATGAACTTTTTATTTTCCGTCCATCTATGGTATAAATATAGGTCGGTTCATTGTTCATTCCGTAGTTTCCAGAGGAAATGCCAGTGCTGATGGGTTCTATGAAGTCGAATGTGATAACTCCGTCTTTTTCGCTTATATTATATATGGGTTTTCCCAGTTTGCCGTTTGTGGTATAAACATCGCTGGCCGGAACCGTGGTATCTGTAAACTCCGTTTTACCAGTTAGCCCTGGAAATAGGTCACCTTTTAGGTCCGTAGGCCCCAGATTGTCAATCCCTTTTTTGTTGTCTGCGGCAACATAAGCGTAGCGTTGGTGGAGTGGATCATTGTTGACGGTGTTATTTCTCCAAGCATTGGCATCATAGTCAATATGCGTGATGAGCAGACCATGTCCCATGGCTTTGGGGTACCATGTTGCTGTTTGCCGATTTTCTAGAATGTAGTATTCTTTTTCGTTCATCGGATTTCTTATGAGGTAAGCCTCCGTCTCGCCAGTGTTTTCTTCGTCTGTACAGAAGGAGTGAAGAGTGGCACTTTGAGCCTCATTTAGTTCCTTGATTTTTAACCAGCCTAACATGTTGCGCTCGTATGCCGTAAACCCAACGGGGGCATATCCGTCTTTAAAGAAATAGCCATAATCAAGCGGAGACCAGTATTTCATGGTTTCGCAAGCATTATATGTTTTGGGGTCGTTTCCTGTGTAGTAAAAATCTGGCAATCCGAGAGCGTGGCTCAGTTCGTGGCAGATAACTCCGATGCCCACGGTTTTTACGCTTTGCGGAACTAAATAGTTGTTGGTTGGAGGATCTGCATATTCAACGCTTCCGTCTTCTTTGAAGTAATCCTCATATAATTCATTTCCAACGAAATAGGAATTTACAATGCAGTTCCCAGATTTAAAACTTTTAGAGCTGAAGTGTGCCCACAAGTAGTCCTCAGCCCCAACGTCGTATGAAGATTGCTCACCAGGACCGGCAAAGATGATACAGATATTGGGAATAGCCCCATTGACATTGAAGTCTTCCAAATCAACGTCGCTTGCTGTGATGCTGTCTAAAACCTCTTGTACAAAAACGTAGCGGTTTTCGTCCGTTTTTCCCTGTGCGCTGTTTTTTCCGTAGAAAGCACGGTTCTTGGATAAACGGATCTTTCCTACGCATTTGAAGGTCAAGTTGAGTAGACCTCTGCTTTGCATATTGAAGTAGCTGCTGACACTACCGATGTTTCCCTCATCGTTTTTGTAAACAGCATCGTTGAAATAGCTTTCGTATTTGTCTATGGTTGAGTAGTCTTGCAGTGTGATGTCTGCAAATTCAACCAAGACAAAAGGAATGGTTGAGCCACCGACGCTTGGGATAGCTCCTCCATAGCTTTCTCCGTAACGTCCAAGTCCGTCTGCTGATTTTGTGGCGTTTTTGAGAGAAGAATCCCTTTGCAGGGCTTGCAGTCGTTTTGTCTGAAGTGAGTTTAGTACGTTGGAGAGTTTTGCAGCTGTGCGTTTCACAGAACGTTCATTTTCGCTTTGCCAGCCCTCTTCGTGTGCTGCAATTCCTGTGTTAATCAGTTGGTTGCCAATTTGTTTTGCGTAACACAAATTGCCGACGGAATCGCGCAAGAGAACCCTCCCGTCAGTTGTTGTGTAAAAACTATATTGTGAATTGGCAACATGGTTGACGTGCAAAAGTGTCTCATCAGCCTGCTTGAATGTCATTTTTCGAATGACGGGTTTGATTTCTGCTGTTGAGGTTATGCAGAAAAGGAGGCTGCATAGACAGTAAATGAAAAATGATTTTGTTTTCATGAGCATATAGTGTATGACTGGTGGGTGTTGTTGTGATGACTTTATGAAGGAATACAGGTTTGTCTCCTGATATTTTGGAGAGCGTCAGTCAAATGTACCGTTTTGGATTATGAGAACTCAACGACCGTGATGCCAGCTCCGCCAAATTGCACATGTTCGTCATGGAATCTTTTGACATTTGGAACAGTTGCCAGGTATTGTCGCACAAGTTCACGTAGGGCTCCCGTGCCAGTGCCATGAAGGATTCTGACTTGGTTTTGTTCGAGCAGGATAGCGTCGTCGATAAAGTATGAGACCATCTTAAGCGCTTCATCGCCGCGCATGCCCCTCAGATCTATTTCGGGCTTGAAATGGAGTTTCTTTTCATACATCGCGTCCCTCGTCTCTTTGGTTACGAAGGTGGAGACTTTGATGGTCTTGTCTTCACGTGGTGCTTCCGCAGCTATCAATTTGTCGAGCTTGACCAAAGTGAAAATTGAGCCAAACAAAACTTTTGCCTGTTTGCCGTTGATGCTGTCGATGCGTCCGACACTGTTTTGTCCTTTTAGGCGCACCCAGGTTCCTTCGTGTAGCGCTTGATTTTGAGAATCTGCAGTGACGGCATTTGGCTTTGCGCTTACAGACGTCAAACTGAGCGTGTTGCTGAAGGTGTTTCCTGTTTTCTTCCCGTCTTTTTTGCGTTCCTGCCTGCGTTTGATTTGAGCGATTTTTCGTGCAATCTTGTCTTCCTTGTCCTCGTCAGTGGAGATTTCGTCCTTGAAGGCATTCAATTCCTGGCGGGCAGCAAGGGTGCGCTGCTTTTCGGCTTGTGCTTCTTTGATGGCACGAATGGTGTTCTCGATCTTAGCATTGGCCGATTGCAACAATTGTTCCGCTTCCTCTTTAGCCTGCCTGATAACGGTTTTGCGCTCTGTCTGGAATTGCTCCATTTCTTTTTCATATTTGGAAATGGTTTCTTCCAGTTGCTTCTCCCGCTTATGGATATTCTTTCGTTTGTTTTCCCAGTAGGTTTTGTCTCGAACGATGTCAAGCAGATATTTGTCGGACATGACATAATCATTCCCGACAAGTTCAGCGGCATAGCTGATAACATCTTCTGGAAGTCCGATTTTTCTCGCAATTTCAATTGCGAAGGAACTTCCTGGGTTTCCCACTTGCAACATGAAGAGAGGTTGCATCTGCGCTCTGTCGTAAAGCATGGCTCCGTTGACGACGGAAGAAGAGTCTTGTGCAAAATGCTTAAGATTCTGATAGTGTGTCGTGATGATGCCATATGTGCCGCTGTCTACGAATTTTCGTAAGATGGCTTCAGCCATAGCCCCTCCGATTTGCGGCTCAGTTCCACCGCCGAATTCATCAATGAGCAACAAGCTTTTCTGTCCGCAACAGCGCATCATTTGCTTCATGTTAATAAGATGGCTGGAGTAGGTGCTCAGGTCGTTTTCAATGCTCTGTTCGTCGCCAATATCAATGAATATGTCGTCGAAGATTCCGACAACGGAGTTCTCTTTCACAGGGATGGGCATGCCACACTGTATCATGTATTGCAAAAGACCGACAGTCTTTAAGCAGACAGATTTTCCGCCAGCGTTTGGACCAGAAATCAGCAATATCTTTTTGTTCTTTGGCAGTGTGACGTCAAGTGGTACCATGCTTTTCCCGTGTCTCTCCAGCGATTGTTGCAGCAAGGGATGGTATGCTTGTGAAAGGGAAAGCATAGGGTGGGGCACCAGCGTCGGATAAATCGTTTTGAAGGTGTTTGAAAAAACTGAGAGCGCCCTAAGATAATCAATGTGTCCCAAAACAATTTGCGAAAACATGATGTCCTGAATGTGCGGCCGCACTTCTGTTGTCAGTTCTTGCAGAATGCGGATAATCTCCCGCCGTTCTGCCGCTTTGAGCTCGCGGATTCGGTTGTTTGCTTCAACGACAGCCGTAGGTTCGATGAACACCGTTTTTCCTGTAGCCGATTCATCGTGTATGATACCTTTGATTTTGCGTTTTAGTGCAGGAGCAACAGGAATGACCAATCGCCCATCGCGCAATGTGGGGCTCACGTCTCGTTCTATGTATCCTTCGTTTTGTGCTTCGGAAATGATAGACCTCAAGGAATGAGAGATTCCTCTGACTGTTTGTTCCAGAGAGTGTCTGATCGTCAAAAGTTCGTTGGATGCAGTGTCTTTGACCTTTCCGTATTTGTTAAGGACGCTTTCAATGCGCTTGATGAGCTGTGGAAAAGTTTTGACATCGCTCATCATGGCTTTCAGGGCAGGATAGCGTGTTGAGGCCTCCTTGCTGGCATCATCATTATCACCTTCTTCCTCTTCCTCGTCTTCGTCTGAGCCTTTATCGAGCACGTCCGTGAAATCGACGATGGTTTTAAGGGCACGTTTCAGGTCAAACAATTCCAGTTCTTCCATGTGGGTGCGTTCAGGTTTGATGCGCATCAGAGCCTGTCGTATGTCAAAGAAATTAAGCTCTATGTCGCTGCTGTCTTCTTCTGTCAGAAAGCGGTCCATCTCTTTCGCCTCCATCAGGTTAGTCCTGATGAGGTCGAAGTCTTTCATGAAGGTAAGCTTATTGTCAATCCACTCGGTTCCCAAGGTCGATATACACCGACCTTTGAGAAGCGTTCTTATTTCGTCAAAGCCAATTTTTTTCTCAAAATTATCTGGATAAATCATGTTGCATTCTATATTTATTGCAAAATTAGCATTTAGAATTAAAATAATTCGAGTTACCTTGGATTTAAAGTCGTTGAAACTGAAAATATTTCGTAAGTTTGTGGCTATTATGAATCTATTTTTTCCAGTGCTTATAGGCAAGAAAAACCAGCGGAGCGACTTTTAGCTGAGTCATATATAAAGGATTCCGCTGCAAGGAAAGTGAGCAGCGGAAAATGGAATGCTAAAAATATGTTGGAGTTTTTATATGGAATTGGATATAGATTTAAGGTTGATATTTGCCATTTTGAATGGCAAGGTATCGGAAGCCATTAGCAAGAAATTGCAGAAAAATTTTATGGAGTCGGGCATTGATTTGACCCCGTCTCAATGGACCGTTTTGCTTTATTTGACGGAGCAAGATGGTGTTTCGCAGCAGCAGCTTTGTGAAGCAACCTGCAAAGACAAACCTGCCATGACGAGGTTGCTCAAAAGCATGGAGCGGAATGGCTATATTCAGAGAAATGAGAGAGTAGGCAACCGACGTTGCCATGAGGTGCATCTCACGATGAAAGGAAAGCTCATGAAGCAAAGGGCCCAGCGCGTTGCCGACAGAACGATGAAGCAGGCTCTGCGTGGATTAAGCCATGACATGCTTGTAACGAGCCAAGATGTGCTTAGGAGAATTTTTGCGAACTCATCAGATATGTAATGGGCAGCGACAGATATTAATGTCGGCTTTTAAAAAATGGGTGGTGAAAATTATTTCACAAAAGCTGACCACCTACTTAAACACTATGTGCAACAGCAAGGGGAATGACATGTGAGGCATCCAACACATATCATTCCCCTTTTCTGTGGTTCGTGCTACGAAAAGACAGGTTGCTTAGAAGTGAACCATCAGTTCGATAACGGCTTTGTCGCGCTCAGAGGGTTTTGCCAGCGCTTTGTTGTCGTAGAAATATTTTTCGTAATTCAAGCGTATGTCAGCATTGATTTTTTTTGAGAAGCTGAAGGTGACACCGCTGGTGACTCTTTTTCGCGCAGCATCGTCAATTTGCAATACGCCGTCGGCGTTCAATTGTCCGTTGCTGTGGTTGCCCATCTGGTCATAGCGTGCCAGAAAACTAACGTGATCGAAAACGCGTTGAAGCGGGAGAAGATAGCAAACAAAAGCGTCCATGGCGTTGACGTCTGAGAATGTTTTGTTGGCGTAGTGTTTACGCAGATATTCCCCTTCAATCGTCCAATTGCCGCAATGCAGTGTGGCGCCGCCGTCATACAGATAGACCGCGCCGCCGTTTGGCGAAATCTTCTGGATAGAGCCTTGTAACGTCAGGCCGAAAGGCAGGACATATTGTGCCTTTGCTGAAAAGTTGAGCGTCTTTGTCCAATAGTCTTTCTGATTGGTCAGTCCGGAACCATTGAAAGTTCCCGCCTCCAATGTGAGAGGAATCTTGTCAAACGTGTAGCCAAAAGTCAGTCCGACATCGCGCACGTTCCCGACCTGTTTGGCAATGAAAGAGCGATTGGCAAAATATTGCTGATGGGGCGAACGGTGGGCATCAATGCTGAACGGCACACGCATCTGGCCCAGTCGCAGCGAAAAAGCTTTAAGCGGCTTTATACCTGCATAGGCATCAAGCATTTTGATTTGCCCTTCGTCAGAAAAATCGATTTCCGCTTTATAGATGACGTTGGGCAGTACGTTTCCGTCGAAGGCGACGCGTGCATTGCGCACTTCAAATCGCCCCTCCTTTTCTTCAGTTTGATATTCTCCTTTGGCGCGTATGGTGCCGCTGATGTGTGGTGCCCACGAGGGGATGGTCAGTGTGACGGTTTTTTGCACTTCATTTGGCTTGACAGAAGTGGAGTCTGTCGTGTTTTGTGCTTGCAGGCTCAGCGCCAGGCATGCAGATGATGCAAGAAAAAAAATCAGTTTCATGATGTAGCCTTTTTGTTTGAAGCCATTATAGCGAGTCTTTGAAGCGTTTTGTCAGTTTCAGCAGTTGGCGAATTTCAATGCACAGTTGTTCAGATTCTTGGATGATGTGCAGGAGTAGCGTTTCCGACGTGATATTGATGTCAGGTCTTTGTATTTTCACCAAAACAATGTCGCGGAGTTCGTTGAACTTGCCTCTAATCATTTCGCATTCCTCGCGCAGAGTTTCGTTGTCCTCAATGCGTTGTTCGCGGAGGTTTTCTGCGGCTTGCATGATGATGTTCGTCAGCTGTTTGCTGATTTTTGAGAACTGCTCAGCTTCCAGTCTGTCAATCGGTGTGAAATGATTGTCAACGTGTTCTTTGGCAGGTTCGTTGATACGTATCAGTCCGTAGAGAATCTGTCGCATCGAATTGTGTGCCAAATGGAAAGTCGTGCTCAGCTTGATGGCTGTTGGCGGGTCAGCGCGTCTCAGGCAGATGGTTTCACGCCTGCGCAGGTTTTTCAAGGTACGTTTGCTCGTGTTCAGATTTTTGCCAGCGTGTTTCAGCGCCCGGAGATTTTCAACAAACAGTCCTTCCGTTGTTTCCTTAAACGCATCGGCAAAGAGAGAGAGCATTTCTCCTGTGCTCACGTCCAGATGCTTGTTGAGCATCATCGGAACATCCTGCGGTTTGGTGCAGGTGATGATTTCGTTGAACAGGACGTCGCCGTTTTTCTCCTCCTCCTTTTTCTTCTTGCTATATTTGCGTTGGCTGTGGATGATGGAGTACAAGCCAAGACACACGATGATGGCCGCGGCCGGCACACCGCCATAGTTCATCAGCAGCGCCACGAAGAAACAGGCAGAGAATGCGACACCAGCGGTCAGGAACCATCCGCCGATGACGGTGAGTACGCCAGTGATGCGGAACACGGCGCTCTCTCGGCTCCAGGCCCTGTCCGCCAAACTTGAACCCATGGCCACCATGAATGTGACGAACGTTGTTGAGAGCGGCAATTTCAGTGAAGTTCCGAGTGCGATGAGCAGTGATGCCATCACGAGGTTGACAGATGCACGCAAGAGGTCGTAGGCAGCATCGCTTTCTTTGGCTTCTTGTGGAATTCTAAATCGGTTGTCAATGAATGTGCGAATAGGGGCGGGGGTATAATTGGTCAGGAAATGTCCGACGGAGTTGCCCCATCGCACCAAACTTCTTGCGGCGCGTGAAGAACCGAACATTTCGTCGCCTTCGTCCTTTTTCGAAAGCCCCACTTCTGTTTCCGTCACGTGGCGAGCTTTTTTCGATGTTGCAAGTGCAAACACCATGATGGCGCCTGCGGCAATCAGGAAGTAGATTGGAGTTGAGGCTGAGCCTTCGAGAGAAGACATCATGAAGTTGTCGGCCGAAACGCCGGCTCCGTTGCTTGAATAGTCAAGGAAAGCGGAGAACCCTGCCAAGGGAACACCGATGAAGTTCACGAGGTCGTTTCCTGCAAAAGCCGTTGAGAGTGCGAAAGTTCCCACCAGAACGATGACGCGCAGGACGTTGACTTTCATGAAATGAAGTGTTTGCATCAGAATGGTGAACACAACGAAGCAAGCGCAGAGCACTGTCAGAATGTGCTCGTTGAGGAATGCCTTGACGTCTGCATTCATGAACGAAAGGTCTTTGAGTCCTTTAAACAGCATGAAATAGACGATGGCTGTCAGAGCAATGCCTCCGTAAATGCCTATTTTCCAGCGGATTTTAGTCTTGATGTTGAAGGAGAAGATAATACGGGTGATCCATTGAACCAGTGCGCCGAACACGAATGCGATGGGCACAGACAGGAAAATACCCATGATGACTTCCAGCGCTTTCGACGTGTTCAGATAGTCGGCCATGCCCAATGCGGTGGCATCGCCAGTCATTTTGATAATAACGAAGGCAAACGAGGCTCCGAGGAGTTCAAACACCATAGAGACGGTGGTTGAGGTTGGCATGCCGAACGTATTGAAAATGTCAAGCAACACAATGTCTGTCACCATCACGGCCAGATAAATATACATCACGTCGTGGAAACTGAAATACTGAGGCGAGAAGATGCCGTGTCGTGCAATGTCCATCATTCCGTTGCTCAAGATACATCCGATTAGCACACCGACAGAGGCGATGACAACCAGACGGCTGAATCGTGCCGCTTTTGAACCGATGGCCGAGTTTAGAAAATTGACGGCATCGTTGCTGACGCCGACATAGAGGTCGAATGCAGCCAGCAGGAAAAGGAATACCACGATTCCAATAAACATCCATTCCATAAAATATAGATTTGTGAATTAATAATTTGTTGCTCTCGTTTTTTGGGGATGGTCGTAAAGCCGATTATGGCCATTTCAGACACTTCAGCCTCCTTCCTTAGCAATCCCATTGCGGGTTGCTTTTTCGAGTGCAAAATTAGGAATGTGATGTGTGGCAGATGTGACAGTGTTGTTAAGAATCGGTTAAGGAGCGCTCAGGTGGTTTCGGCATGACAATCAGTATCCTTCAGAAATTCCACATTTCAGCCTCTCTCTTTAATCTTCACAAAAACTTAACACCTCCAAGTGTATGGTCTTTACGGGGAAATGCGTAATATTGCAGTCAGAAAAAGAGTGACTTTTTCTTGAGAGCGCCCCATTGTTTGTGTGGCGTCAGAAAGAGGTATAAATTAAAATGGATAAAAATGGAATATAAGATATTGGTTGTTGACGACGAAAGCGACTTGCGCGAAATATTGCAGTGTAATCTTGAAAATGCAGGATATCAGGTAGAAACGGCAGAGTCGGCCGAAGAGGCCTTGCAGAAACTCACTCCCGATTGTTCGCTCATTCTGCTTGACGTCATGTTGGGCGGCATGTCGGGGTTCAAACTGGCCGAAAAACTCCGGAAGGACTTGAAAAACAACGTGCCCATCATTTTCCTGACGGCCCGCGACACGGAAAACGACATGCTCACCGGTTTCTCTTCTGGTGGTGATGACTATATCTCCAAGCCGTTTTCGCTTCAGGAAGTGCTGGTCCGCATCAAGGCCATTTTGCGCCGCACCTCAACGCCGAAGGCCAAGGCAAAGATTGAAATCGGAGCAATTGAAATTGATTTCGAGAGAAAGATGGTGACGGTTCGCGGTGAAGACATACACCTTTCTCCCAAGGAATTTGGCATTTTCAGTTTGCTGGCAAAGAATCCCAAGCGCGTGTTTACGCGTGAAGAGATACTTTCTGAAGTGTGGCATGGCGAAAGTTATGTTCTGGATCGCACCGTTGATGTTCATGTGGCGCGAATCCGTCGGAAACTGGGTGACGAAGCTTCCTGCCTGACAAACCGTCAGGGATATGGTTACTGCCTTGTTCCTTGACGCACGTAAGTGCCACTGCAAAAATAGAGGAAATACGATATGAGAGGATTGATTAAAAAACTGTCTTACAGGAGTAAATTGCTGCTGAATTTTGCAGCGTTGTTCATAGTTTTTGCCATTTTATTGGTTTGTTTTCAATATCATCGGGAGAAGCTCTATCGGTGGGAACTTCTCGAAACAAGGTTGCGCAGCTATTCCGATCTTGTGGCAAACAGTTTGGAGAGTAGAGGCGTGGACAACGACAGCGTTCAGTTGGCTGCCATTATGCGCATGATGCCTGCCGAACTCCGTTTGACGGTTGTTTCGCGCCAGGGAAAAGTGAAATATGATTCAAACACCGGCCTTGGCGAAAAGCTTGACGACCATTCCAACCGGCCGGAAGTCCATCAGGCCATGACCCATGCTGAGGGCTGTGATGTTCGTTTGTCACACTCAACAGGCGTCACCTATTTCTATTATGCCAAGAGCTATGGCGGTTTTGTGGTGCGTGTGGCGTTGCCCTATACCGAGACCGTTCAGAATTTCATGAAGGCCGATAATGTCTACCTTTGGTTTGCCCTGCTCGTCTTCGCGTTGATGATGTTGGTGCTCATCCGTGTTTCAGACCATTTCGGGCGTGCCCTGGTCAGTTTGCGCCATTTCATCCAGTCGGCCGACCGCGGTCTGATCGACTACGCACACATTGAATTTCCCCATACGGAACTTGGCGATATTGGCCGTTCCATTATGTTGAAATATAAGCAGCTGGAAGCCACCGGCCGGCAGATTGCCGCCGAGCGTGAACGCCTCATGCGTCATTTCCACTATTTTGAGGGCGGCATCGCCATATTTTCTTCCGAACGGAAAAAAGTTTATGCCAATCCGCGCTTTATGCAGTTTGTCAACACCATCCTCGAGCGTCCGACGCCCGATGTGAATGTCCTATGGAATGAGCGTTCCTTTTCCCCCGCTGTGGAGTTTCTTAAAATATCCAGTGGCAAGCGTGCCGCAATGGAAGAGGCCCCCGTTTTTCGTTTCACAATCACTGCCGGCGGAAATTACTTCATGGTCCAGTTGCTGGTCTACAACGACGGGAGTTTTGAGATGACGTTGACAGACGTGACGCGAAGCGAGAAAAACAAACTCCTCAAGCAACAGATGAGCAACAACATCACACACGAACTTCGCACCCCCGTTAGCAGCATACGCGGATATATCGAGACGATTCTCTCCTGTCGGTCGCTCTCGCCCGAGAAGCAGCATTATTTCTTGGAGCGTGCCCACGCGCAGGTGGTCCGCCTGACGGATCTAATCCGTGACGTCGCCTTGATTTCGAAAACCGAGGAAGCTCCAGAGACCATGCCGAGAGAAGAAATAGACATCAACAGCGTGGTTGCCGACATCGTGGAGGAACTGCGGGGGCAACTCTCTGAATCGAAGATGAAGGTGACGGATGAAATCCCACCGCATACGTCCATCAACGGAAATTACACTCTGGTTTATTCCATCTTCAGAAACCTGATGGAAAACAGTATCCGCTATTCCGGTGAAGGCACGGAAATTGGGATTGAGCGCTATAACGAAGACAAGGAGTATTATTATTTCCGTTTTTATGACACTGGTGTGGGAGTGCCCGAAGAACATCTGTCGCGTCTTTTTGAACGCTTTTATCGTGTGACGGAAGGGCGGACGCGCGATTGTGGCGGAACGGGGCTCGGCCTCTCCATCGTTCGCAATGCCGTCTTGTTTCATTCCGGAAACATCTCCGTCAGAAACAGAAAAGACGGCGGGCTTGAATTTCTGTTCTCTCTCCACAGGTAGCCAGCTTTGTCCCGCGGGGAGGCCACCTGCTTATGCGTAAAATATATTTAGGGGTGTCCTGAATTTCAGGACACCCCTAAATCATTCTTTCAGGCCCAGTTCGTTCCTCACAACGTTGACAAAGAAAGGTCACGACGACAGCGTGCAGGCGTTTAGGCAGAAAATGTTGCGGCGGTTATTTGACCGCCTTTTTGTCTTCTCGGAACATGAAGGTGAAGAGCACCAAGACGATAAACGCGTATCCGGCAAAAATATACCAGCACGTCTGCCAGCCGGTCATCGGATTGGCACTTGGATTGTCGTAAACAAAATGGTTAACGGTCAGTTGGGCGAGGTATGTGCCAATGGCTGCGCCGAGTCCGTTCGTCATGATCATGAAAAGGCCCTGCGCGCTGCTGCGTATGTTGTCGTTGGTGTTTTGCTCCACAAACAGCGCACCAGAGATGTTGAAGAAGTCGAAAGCCACGCCATAGACAATCATTGAAAGCACGAACATCCATACGCCAGGACCTGGGTTTCCAAGGCCGAAGAGACCGAAGCGGAGCACCCATGCAAACATGGCAATCATCATGACGCGCTTGATGCCGTAGCGCTTCAGGAAAAACGGGATGAGCAGGATGCAGCAGGTTTCGCTGATTTGTGAAAGCGAAATCAGGGCGTTGGCGTTGTTTGCGCCGAAACTGTTGGCATATTCAGGAATGTCTTTGAAGCTCGTGATGAAGGGGTTGGCATATCCGTTGGTGATTTGCAGACTGACGCCGAGCAGCATCGAGAAGATGAAGAATATGGCCATCCTGTGTTGCTTGAAGAGTTTGAAAGCATCCAGTCCCAATGCTTCAACCACAGATTTCGATTCGCCGCGCGGGCTGACAGGGCATGCGGGCAGCGTTTGCGCATAGATGGCAAGAATGATGCTCAACACGCCCGAGAGCATCATCTGATGGGGCGTTGCCTGAAAACCGCAGAAATTGACGGCGAGCATGGTGCAGATGAATCCGATGGTGCCAAACACTCTGATGGGCGGGAAGTCGCGCACAGTGTCCAAACCGGCCTTTGTCAGTCCGTTGAAGGCAACGGCGTTGCTCAGTGCCAGCGTCGGCATGTAGAAGGCAACGCTCAAGGCGTAGTAGGTGAAGAGGGTTGAAAATTCAACGTGGTCGCTCGCAGAGAGACCGTATGAGGCGGCGGCAATCATGAAACCACCGGCCAGAAAATGGCAAATTCCGAGCAGGCGCTGTGAGGGCACCCAACGGTCGGCAACGATGCCCATGAGGCCGGGCATGAAGATGGAGACGATGCCCTGAATGACGTAAAACGAGCCGATGTCATTGCCCAAGCCGTGGCTGGCCAGGTAAGTTCCGAGAGAGGTCAGATAGGCTCCCCACACTGCAAATTCCAAAAAATTCATCACCGTTAGGCGAAATTTTAACAGGCTATTTTTCATGTTTGTTCTTTGTTTGGGGGTGACAGAAAATTCTTCAAGAGTTTTTTTGCGGGCAGACGAATTAAGTAATGGTGAAAAAATAACTTGACCAATGTTGTGGAGTAAGGAGTTATTTCTTATGCCCAGTCAAAATCGCTCAACTTGTTCTTTTACCATTACTAAAATGCAACAGATGCAAGGAGCATGGGGTCTATAAAGGATGTCTGCCTGCCAGTCGTCTGCTGACGACGGTTGTGTTGAGAATTATCGTGCATCCCCCGAAGGGTTATTTTAGATGTTTTTGTTTTCTTGCTGTAGGTTGAAATGCGTGTTCAGAACGGCTTGTCTTGTCATTTCGGACGGATATCTTTCCTGCGTTCTGCTTCTCCAGAGAAACGCCGTAACCTTCCAGAACACGCTTTAAGATTGGTTCCTTCCTTTTGCTACGTGGCAACTTGAAGCAAGTTCTCCAAGGCGCGAACAAGTTTTTTCTTGCTGGCCTTCTCGATGAAGATGTATTTCACGGTGCCACTGGCGTCAGCGATGTAGATTCGTGGAATGGTGGTTTTTGCAAACAGACCAAACACGTTTCGGTCGGCTTGTGCGCTGTAGGGGATTTCCAGTTTTTCTTTTTCCCAATAGGCGGCAACGCTTTTCCTTCCTTCAGCGCGTGATATTGCCATGAAGTTGGCGCGGTCGGAAAATTCCTCAAAGAGTTCTTGAACGATTGGCAGTTCCTTCCGGCAATCGGTGCAGGCCGTGTTGAAAAACACAATCATGGAAGGTTTTCCCGTCAGGTCTGTGCTTGAAACCATGGTTGAATCGTTCATCATCACGGCGAACGCTGGCAGCTTCTGTCCCACTTCAACGAACTCCTGTCGCTCGTTTTCCTCTTCGCTTGCAAAACTGCATGCACACACTATGACGGTCCCGAAGAGGAAGAACATCGTGGCTAGAACGGCCCTTCGGGCTTTGGTCGCTGCTGCGGAGACGCCAGCGTTGCGTATTTTTGTCTTCATGATTTTTTTTGAGTTTGGGCCGCTTGGGGCCATTGGCGTGCAACACGTTCATTTTTCGTGCCGCGCATTCGTTTTTCAGATGCAAAAATACAAATATGTTTGTCGTTTCAAAAAAAAGGTGATAGAAATATGCGATTTGTGGCAGATTTTTTGTTACAAAAATATTTCCTTTGCGTTTTGTAGGTAAAGCGCCCGCTGAGGCCTCTCCATCGGCGCTTCAGATTTCGCGCCCGCAAAAGCCAGAAATGCCATGACGAGTGGCGTTTGGAAGATTTGCCGTGGTGGATTTCTGAAATGTGCAAATCATCAGGTAAATCCCGACCACCTGTTTAAATAGAAAGTCTCCACAAACAATTCAGAATCGTGAACGACCAAATAGAAAAAGAATCATCTGTGCTTCTGTCTGCTTTCAGGCATATTGAACAACGCTTGAAGCGGACGGCCCGCAGTATGCTTGGTTGTGAAGCCGATGCTGAGGATGTGCTTCAAGATGCCTTCGTCAGGTTGTGGAGCAGGCCCAGTAAACCGATGGCGCCCGAGCAGGCTGAGGCCCTGCTGACAACGACCGTCAGGAACCTCAGTGTCGACGTCTTGCGCGGCAGGAGCAAATGTCCCACGGAGGAAGTGGGAGAGAATGTGGCGGAAGAAGTCGAGGACACCGGCGTGGCTGAACGCCGCGAACAGATGTTTCTCACGGTTGAAAAAATCATCGACCGACAATTGTCGCCGCTTGCCCGCGAAATTCTTCATCGGCGTGAATATGGGGGCGAGAGCTTCGAAGATATCGCCGCGTCGTTGAATATGCAGCCAACAGCCGTCAGGATGCAGCTGTCGAGGGCCAGAAAAATAATCAGGACATGTTATTTACAGAATCATCATGAACAATAAACGAAACAGAAATACAACTCCAGTGCGCGATGAGGCGTATTGGTTAGGCCTTGTGGAGCGCTTCTTCGCGGCGCAGACTTCTGAGGCGGAAGAAAAAGAGCTTCGTGAGTTTCTTTTGTCGTCTCGCGGTGCCGATGCCCGTTACGACGAAGTGCGTGCCGTGATGAGTTTCTTGGCCGTTGGACGAGATGTTCACGGGAGCCATACGGCAACACCTTCTCGCCCCGTGGCGTTGCCTTTCGGTGGAAACCTTCGCCCCTCAGCAGGGGCGTTGCGGCGGAGGGCGAATGCCTTCTATTGGGCCGCTGCGGTTGTTGCAATTGCCTTTCTCGGCGTGTGTGCGTTCCACGTGGGGGCCGACGGGCCGCGTTCCGTTTGCTATGCCTACATCGGCGGAGAGAAAACCACAGACGTCGACGTCGTGAAGTCGCAGATGGTGCAGTCAATGCGCAATGTGGAAAATTCCGGTGACGGCCAGGTCTTGCAGCAGCAGATGGAGGAGATGTTTGCGCCTTTATAAACAGAAAAACCAGTTTTAAAAAGCAAGGAAATGGAAATAAGAAAACACTTACTATATTTCATGTTGTTGGCATGTGCAGCATTTTGCAGTCTGCCAGCAGTTGCGCAAGACGGGTTGGGGGTTCAGCAGTTGTTTGACGCTCGCTTCAAGTCAAATGCCAATTCAACCGTGGTCTATATGAAGGGCCGAGCAATTCGGGAGTATGGACTGACGCTATTCAGGAGCATCACGCTGCCGGGTAGTTCCTCTGATGTCAGAGTCGTGGAGGAGGTAGTCAAAAAGGATGCCACGAAGGCTTTGAGCAAAGAGGTAGCCTTTAAGAATGGACGGCTGTATTACGGCTTCTATGCCTTTCGCCAAGTGAAGAAGGGCATCAACAGGTATCTCTTCTACCGCAACAATGCCCTCGGCGAAACAGACAACACCAGCATGACGCTCATTTACATGGAGGGCGAAGCCAACATGGCACAGTTGCGCAAGACTTTCGGCAAGAAACAAAGGTGACGTAGAAACCAGCAATGCTAGTAGGGGTGTCCTTTTTCTCTCTGTCGGAAAACGCCTCCGCCGCCAGTGGGCATTGGCATCTTTGTTTGGCGCGGCTCACCCTTCGTTATTACATGAATGTCTAACACGAAAAGAAAATAAACAAACAAAAAATATATAAGATCATGAGAAGAATATTATTGACTTTTGCACTGATGGCTGCCAGCGTCTCTGGTGCCTGTGCTTTCGAACAGACCGACACGATTGTTAATGTGTGCGACGCCAAGCAGGTGAGTGTCGTGACCAGCGATAGTCTTTTGGAGGTCAACATCAACGGACAGAAAGACAATCCTTCCTATCGTTTCAACTTCAGACACCCCCTGAGTGAGCGTGCCACCACTGTCATAAGCGAGAGTTCGGACTGGGATTTTTCATTTTTCTCCATGCCTGGAAGTAAAAAATGGCAACCTAATAAGTCAAGACACTTAGATGTCAACACCACTTATATTGATTTGGGACTCTCTTCGGCCGTCAATGCCGACAGTCGTTTGAACGTCAACATGGGGAGTTCCTGGGAAATCTATCTGAATCTCTGCAGCCTGATTGGCATAGAGGGGAAGAAGAGCGCCTTGAACTTGGGCTTCGGTTTTGGCTGGAGAAACTTCCGCCTGAAAGACGACGTGCGCTTCTGCAAGACGGGCAACAAAATCAGCCTTGAGAACTATCCTGAGAATGCTGAAATTGACTTCTCCCGCGTCAAGCTGTTTCATTTGTCTTTCCCGTTGAGTTTCTCCTATGCCTTAGGGAAGACGGGCTACGCTGACATTGCCGTCATTCCGAACCTGAACACCTATGCGAGCATCAAAACGCGCTATAAGCTTGACGGGGATCGTCAAAAAGATTTCAACAAGAAGATTCATCACAACACAACCACCGTTGATTTCCGCCTGGCGTTGTATTGGAAAAACTTGGGATGCTATTTCAAATACAATCCCGTCAATGTGTTCAACACGACCTACGGACCGAAGTTCCAGACGTTTACAACGGGTATCACCATTGGACTCTGATAGGCAGGAAATGCTGTTGGCTCAATCCGCCTGTTTCTTTTCTGGGGGCGGTTAAACGACCGGTGGTGTGTGTCATATCATAACGAAAAATGGCTGCGAGAGGGGGCGTATGATACCCCCTCTCGTGGTGTTGCCTTGCTCTCTTTGGCGGTGAGATTTTGATGTCAAAGGGAATGTGACTTGTGATATGTGACCATTAAAGTGTTGTGTATCAATTTAGTAACGGTCACATGTCACATCGAAATAGATGTTAATTTTGAGCGTTTCGGAATTTTCGTGGTAGAAAGCGGCTTGTCCTTGACGGCAAACAGGTCTGTGTGTCAGTTATTTTTGAACTCCCTTTAAACAATGCTTTTCTTGCGTAACTTTTCAGCCCTACCGCGTTCCTTCAGTTAGGTAGGGTTGACGGACAGAGTAACAGTTTGCAGCGTGCAGCTGGGTCATTTTGTATTGATGCTAGGTCCTGGCGGCAGACCGTTCATTCCTGCTTTTGGGGGAAAATGCAAACGAAATATCGAAATAATGTCATGGATGATTCTGAGAAATGGTTTTGCGTCCCATTTTTTGAACCTTGATTTTGGGCCGTTTTTAGCGTGATTTTCCATGTGACCGCGAAAAGTGCGAAAATGGCTGACAACTTGTCAACCATTTTTAGTCACTTTATTTTTAGTCTTTGTTTAGATTAGAAAAGAAATTAGCAAATTAATAATAATTGTAGCGACGAAGTTCTTCAGAAATTTGCATATTAGAAATTAGTCTTTATTTCGTAAATACCTTTTGGTTGAAGCGGCACATATCTACTGAAAATTCCTTTTCTCATACAAACGAATAATGGAAAATCTGCATAAATTGCCGTTGGCGTTGCTTCATGAAAGTTCGATGATGTTAAGGGACTTATAAGGGTTGATGGTCTTGATTTATTGCTGTATAATTGTATATATAGTTGAATCTTAGCTATCTATATTAATGTGATAGTTTTGAACTGCCATCGTTTAATCTTGCACTTATGTAATTGAAAGAGGGCATAGATTCCTTTTTTTGAAATTCCAGGAGAAAAGGACAATCATCGAAAGAATTTAGTTTCTTTATTTGGTCTATTTCTCTGTGAAAGGAAGCGTGAAATAGACTTATTTTAAATTAACTTAGTTTCACTCGCAAATGTCACATTTGTCACATGTCACATTTCCTAAGATTTCAATTTCACGAAAAAAATAAAAAGAACATAAGTTATTAATATTCAATATATTATATATATAGTATGTAATTTTTTTTCTTGAGGTATAGGAAATGTGACATGTGACAAATGTGACATTTGAGAAAAGTTATTTAACACGTTGAAATACAAATTTTTAACGGCGTAAAAATGTCACATTTAGAGTGTCAATCGCTCTGAAACTCATGTGACATTTTTGCCTGAAAATCCCGTTTTAAACAGATTATGGGCGTAAACATCGAAAATAAGTCATGCGAAATGTGACACCCAAAATGTGACATTTGTGACCACCTCAAAATGAAGATTTTTTCCCGATTTTTGCAAATGTAACCTGTTGATAAATAGATAATTGTAATGTATTTAACAGATAAATACTCCTTTTAACACGGCCGAAATTTGGTTTTTATGCTGTCCAGGTGTTAACTTTGCAACGCATGCTCCCCCAGGCGGTGGGGGATTAGAATTGACCGCCTCAAAACAACTTGAAAACAAAAGAATCTTCTGAAAAAAATGCCACAGCCTCACGATGCGATTCATCACGAAGAAGCTTTGAAAGATTTCTGATCCCCCCGCAAAATCTGCTTCTTCACGAAGTCTCCTCTTCCGGCAATTTTCTGAAGCATCATGAAACAAATGCTTGAACGCCTGTCCCGTGGACCTGGGATAAGGACTTTTTTCGCGCAGAGGCTTGAATGCGGCTTGTTGAAGCCTTTCTGCTGGCAGGGGCCAAACGTCGGTTCGCCCCGAGCGTTTGAAAGGAAAACTGGTGCGCTTCTGCTGTGGATGGTCAGTAGTTTGGTCGTTCCAGAGTGCGCTCTTTGTAAAACGTTTTTTTGCCATTACTAAACCACGCCTATTCATCGAGCATCTGCTAAAAAACTGATTTCGAACGCCTGTATATCAGAAAAGGGAACACCTTGGCAGGCGCTCCCCTTTCCATTACAATTATGAGTTGTGTATGAGCAGGCAATCAGAATCCTGAAAACCTGTTCTGTTATTCAGCGGCGCAGTCTTCGCAGTTGGCCTTCAGATATTCCAAAAGCATGTGCATGGCCGCTTTGGTGGCAGAAGTCAAATTCTTGTCGCGTCCGTTGTCTTCCTCGATCATCATCGTTTCGATTTTGTCGCTGTTTCCAACGGCAATCCAGATGGTGCCGACAATGACGCCGCTCTTTCCGCCGTCGGGTCCGCCAGGTCCTGCAAAACCGCTGATGGCAACGGCATAGTCGGTGTGGAAGAGTTCATTGGCACCGATGACCATTTGGCGCACCACGTCTTCGCAAACGGCAGTTTGTTCCTCAATCGTTGTGCTGCTGACTTTGAGGAGGTTCACTTTGACATCGTCGGCGTAGCAAACGAGTCCGCCTCTGTAATAGTTTGAACTTCCTGGCACGGCAGTGATGACGCTGGCGATTCGGCCTGCGGTGCAGCTTTCAGCTGTGGAGAGCGTTTTATGGTTGCGCCATAAAATTTCGTTGATGTCTTTGCTGACGAGTTTGAGATCTAATTCCATTTCTTCGTTTTATTAAGCCTGCTGTCGTCCGTTTGTGGCGTTTGCCAGTTGGGAAGGACGGAGCTTCGGCTGGTTATGTTTTGGGCGTTTGTTGGAGAAATCCAGAACAACCCTGTTTTAAATGATGGTTCGTGTGTAGGCCGGTTTGCTGATAGGGCAGAACTCTTGGTGCAGGAATTTGTAGTGGCCCGTGATGGCAATCATGGCAGCGTTGTCGGTTGTGTATCCGAACTTCGGAATGTAGATGTGCCATTTTCCTGCGGCCTCCTTCGCTTTGAAAGCGTTTCGCAGCCCCGTGTTGGCCGATACGCCTCCCGAGAGGGCGACGTGGTTGATGCCCGTTTGCTTGACCGCCTTTTCGAGTTTCTTCATGAGGATGTCAATGACGGTCTTTTCGAGCGACGCAGCGAGGTCGGCCTTATTTTCTTCGATGAAGTTGGGATTGTTTTTGATTTCCTTCTTGAGAAAATAGAGGAAAGACGTTTTCAGGCCGCTGAAACTATAGTCAAGCCCGTCGACGTTCGGTTTGCTGAACTGGAAGCGCTTGGGGTCTCCCTGTCTTGCCAGCTTGTCGATGATGGGCCCTCCGGGGTATCCCATACCCATGATTTTCGAGCACTTGTCAATGGCTTCGCCTGCGGCGTCGTCAATGGTTTGTCCGAGAATCTCCATCTTGTTGTAGGCAGAGACTTTGACAATCTGCGAATTTCCTCCGCTGACCAGCAGGCAGAGATAAGGGTAGGGCGGGGGTGTAAACTGCTCGTCTTTCTCGTGTATGAAATGCGCGAGGATGTGTCCCTGCAGGTGGTTGGCCTCTATCAGGGGGATGCCCAGCGCCATGGCCATGCCTTTGGCAAACGACACGCCGACGAGGAGAGAGCCCATCAGTCCGGGGCCGAGCGTCACGGCGATGGCCGAGAGATCGCTCTTCTTGACATTGGCCTTTTTGAGCGCCTGGTCAACGACCGGCACGATGTTTTGTTGGTGGGCACGCGAGGCCAGTTCGGGCACAACGCCTCCGTAGGCCTCATGGACGGCCTGGCTGGCCGTCACGTTGCTGAGCAACACGCCGTCTTGCATGACAGCGGCAGAGGTGTCGTCGCAGCTGGACTCTATGGCTAATATGGTTATTGGATGGTCAGACATGATTGTTGCTTGATTATTCAGTGGAGTGGGGCGGATTTCTGGTGCGATGCCTTGCGTCAGTTGGATTTTCCCAATCAGCAATTCCCAGTCAGGTTTTTCGGAAATTTCTTCTTGGAAACATCCATTAAATAGATACTTGGTAGATGGTCAGAATTGTTTAGTAATGGTGAAAGAATAAGTTGAGCAATTTTGACAGAACATAAGATATAATTCTTTACTCCACAAAAATGGTCAAGTTATTTTTATACCATTACTTAGCCCCTGCTTGTTTATTCGCTCAGGATTTCCAGTCCGTTTTCCGTCATCAGGAATGTGTGTTCCCATTGTGCCGATGGAAGTTCGTCTTCCGTCACGACCGTCCATCCGTCTTCTTCGTCAATGAAGACATTCCAGTCGCCCATGTTAATCATCGGCTCGATGGTGAACACCATGCCCGGCACAAGCAGCATGCCGTGGCGGTGCGTGTTGTAGTGGTCGACCTCCGGATCCTCGTGGAATTCCAATCCCACGCCGTGTCCGCAGAGGTCTCTGACGACGCTGAATCCGTTTTTGCGGGCATGTTTCTCAATGGCTTTGCCGATGTCGCCCACAAAGCCCCAGGGCTTGGCGGCGGCAGCGCCGATTTCAAGACATTCCTTGGCAACTCTGACGAGCGCTTCTTTCTCCGGCGACGTTTTTCCGATGGTGAACATGCGCGAGGCGTCGCTGTAATATCCGTCTAAGATGGTTGAGACATCGACGTTGATGATGTCGCCCTCCTCCAGAATTTCATCTGCGGAGGGGATGCCGTGGCACACCACCTCATTGATGCTTGTGCACACGCTTTTTGGGAATCCCTCATATCCGAGCGGAGCGGGGATGGCACCGTGGGCCACGGTGTAGTCATACACCATCTGGTCGATTTCCAGCGTGGACATGCCGACGTGGATTTCCTTTTGTATGAGGTCGAGCACACCAGTGTTTACGACCCCAGAACGCCGTATGCCTTCAATCTGCTCCGGCGTTTTGACGAGCTCCCTGGTGGGGACAAGTTCGCCTTTATTTTGAAAAGCTAAAATCTTTTTGTCAAATTCGGTTATTTCACCATTACGTGGAATGCGCCAATTTCTGATTTTTCTTTTGAACATTGCTTCTTCCATTTTTAATTGCGCAAATATACGATTTTTTTTCGGTTGCATTGTAAGTGCAACGCCAAAAAATGACCTTCTCGGAATTTCTTGTTTTCTCTCTTTGGGGATGTCGGGGTGATTCCAGCGTGACGGGGGCATGACGCCTCGAAAGTTGCATGGCGTGGATACAGCAACGCAGTATGCGCATTTTTTTTCTGTTTGCCGCTACATAATTCTACGGTCTGTTTTTAAATTAAAGTAGGTGTAATTGGCGTTTTTGCAATGCCTGGTAAAAAAGTGAGAGAAAAAAAGGCAAAAACATTTGGGACATTTCAAATAACTTTTTAAATTTGCGAAATAGTTCACATATATTTACGCTTTATATATTTATCCATACGCTATGGAACACAAAAAAAGAGTTTATACGTTTGGCGCAGGAAAGGCTGAAGGCCGTGCCGATATGCGTAACGAATTAGGAGGTAAAGGAGCAAATTTGGCGGAGATGAATCTCATCGGCGTACCCGTGCCTCCGGGTTTCACAATCACGACCGACACTTGTAATGATTACTATGAAATTGGCAAGCAGGAAGTCGTTGAATTGTTACGTGCCGATGTTGAAAAAGCGCTGCATGGCGTTGAAGAATTGATGGCATCCAAATTTGGCGATGTTGAAAATCCGCTTCTTTTGTCGGTTCGTTCAGGTGCACGTGCGTCAATGCCTGGCATGATGGACACGATTTTGAACCTTGGTTTGAACGATGAGGTCGTTGAAGGTTTGGCCCGCAAAACCAACAATCCGCGCTTCGCTTACGATGCTTACCGCCGCTTCGTTCAGATGTATGGCGACGTTGTTTTGGGCATGAAGCCTGTCAACAAAGAAGATGTTGATCCATTTGAGGCCATCATCGAAATGGTCAAGAAAGAAAAGGGCGTTAAGCTCGACAACGAATTGGAGGTTGAAGACCTCAAGCGTCTCGTTGTGCTCTTCAAAGAGGCCATCCTCAAAGGCACGGGTAAGGAGTTTCCGACAGATCCGATGGAGCAGCTTTGGGGTGCCATTTGCGCTGTGTTTGACTCATGGATGAACGAACGCGCCATCCTCTACCGTAAGATGGAAGGCATCCCTGCAGAGTGGGGAACGGCCGTATCGGTGATGGCAATGGTGTTTGGCAACATGGGCAACACTTCTGCCACTGGCGTTTGTTTCAGTCGTGACGCTGCCACTGGTGAAGACTTGTTTAACGGCGAATGGCTCGTTAACGCACAGGGTGAAGACGTTGTGGCTGGTATTCGCACACCGCAGCAGATCACTTTGGAAGGTAGCCGCAGATGGGCTGCTCTCCAGGGCATTGACGAAGCTGAACGTAAGGAGAAATATCCTTCAATGGAAGAGGCTATGCCTGAAATCTACAAGCAGCTTGATGCAATTCAGACAAGCCTTGAAGAACACTACCACGACATGCAGGATATGGAGTTCACAGTCCAGGAAGGCAAACTCTGGTTCTTGCAGACACGTAACGGTAAGCGAACGGGTGCCGCTATGGTTAAAATTGCCATGGACCTCTTGCACCAGGGCATGATTGACGAAAAGACTGCCATCGAGCGTTGCGAACCACAGAAGCTCGATGAATTGCTGCACCCTGTGTTCAGCAAGGAAGCACTGGCTCAGGCCAAAGAACTGACACGCGGTTTGCCGGCCAGCCCGGGTGCCGCTTGCGGACAAATTGTTTTCTTCGCAGAAGACGCTGCTAAATGGGCTGGCGATGGCCATAAGGTTGTTTTGGTGAGAATCGAAACAAGCCCTGAAGACTTGGCAGGTATGGCAGTTGCTGAAGGTATCTTGACAGCACGCGGCGGTATGACCTCACACGCAGCAGTGGTTGCCCGCGGTATGGGTAAGTGCTGTGTCAGCGGTGCTGGTGCCATCAATGTTGACTACAAGGCCAAAACCGTTGAAATCGACGGCGTATTGCTCCGCGAAGGCGACTTCATCTCATTGAATGGTACGAACGGACGCGTATATAAGGGGGCCATCAAAACTCAGGCTGCAGAGCTCTCAGGCGATTTTGCTGACTTGATGGACCTCTGCTCTAAGTACACCCGCTTGCAGGTGCGCACAAACGCCGACACTCCGCATGATGCAGAAGTGGCTCGCAAGTTTGGTGCCGTTGGTATCGGTCTTTGCCGCACGGAACACATGTTCTTCGACAGCGAAAAGATTGTTGCCATGCGCGAAATGATTCTCGCAGAAGATGTTGAAGGACGCAAGAAAGCCCTCGCCAAGTTGCTTCCTTACCAGAAGGAAGACTTCAAGGGCATCTTCCGCGCCATGGACGGATATCCTGTGAACGTACGTTTGCTTGACCCACCTCTCCACGAATTCGTTCCACACGATTTGAAGGGACAGGAAGAAATGGCCAAAGCCATGAACGTGACCGTTGAATACATCCGCCAGCGTGTTGAAAGTCTCTGCGAACACAACCCGATGCTCGGTCACCGTGGCTGCCGTTTGGGTAACACCTATCCATGCATCACGCAGATGCAGACCCGCGCCATTCTCGGTGCTTGCATCGACTTGAAGCGTGAAGGCCTTGATCCGCATCCTGAAATCATGGTGCCTCTGACAGGTATTCTCTACGAGTTTGAAGCTCAGGAGAAGGTGATCCGCGATGAAGCTGCTGCTTTGTTTGCAGAGGAAGGCATTGAAATTCCGTTCAAAGTGGGTACGATGATTGAAATTCCGCGTGCTGCTCTGACAGCAGACAAGATTGCTTCTCGTGCAGAATATTTCAGCTTCGGTACGAACGACCTCACCCAGATGACTTTTGGTTACTCTCGCGACGACATCGCCAGCTTCTTGCCAGTATATCTCGATAAGAAGATTTTGAAGGTAGACCCATTCCAGGTGCTTGACCAGAATGGTGTCGGCCAGCTCATTGACATGGCTGTAACGAAGGGCCGCTCAGCTCGTCCTGACCTCAAGTGTGGTATTTGTGGTGAGCACGGAGGTGAACCTTCTTCTGTCAAGTTCTGCCACAAGGTAGGCCTTAACTATGTCAGCTGCTCACCGTTCCGCGTGCCTATCGCACGTCTTGCTGCTGCGCAGGCTGCTGTAGAGGAATAATAAGATAAGCCCTCGTAACTAACGAGTTAGGCGGTAAGTCTCTGATAATAAAGAGGCTTGCCGCCTAAATTGTTTTTGGTGGGTCTGCACGTTCTGCACACTAATCATGCAGAATTTGTAGGCTTTGCTTACAAAAACTGACACAAACTTTGGTGGTCGTGCTTACAAGTGCTTACAAACGATTTTTGATGAACAACAAAATAGAATTGAAATTATGGCTCTATTCAAAGCAACGGTAAGAACGCCACGAAAGGACGGCTTCTACCAAGTGTACATCCGGGTGATGCAGAACCGCAAACCCGGCTACATCAAGACAGACAAGGTTATTACCAAGAAACAGCTTGATCGAGAAGGGAATATTAGCGACCCATTTGTGACGGAATATTGCGCAAGGCGCATATTGAGGTTTAGTGAGCTGCTTAACAGGGTGGACTGCACAAGGTGGACGGTCAGGCAGATCATCGAGTATGTGACGAAGGAGGACGAGGACTTGTGCTTCTCTGACTATGCTGCACTTCACATAGACCGTATGATTGACAACGGACAGGTGCGGAACGCCAAGAACTACAAACTGGCGTTGCAGCACATGGAGAGGTTTGCAGGTACCAACAGGCTTATGTTCGGCCAGCTGACATCGACATTCGTAAACCGATGGATAGCTACGTTAGAGCAGACACACAGGGCAAAGGAGATGTACCCTGTGTGCATAAGGCAAGTGTTCAGAGCTGCCATCAAGGAATACAACGACTACGACAACGGCATCATCCGTATCAGGACGAACCCATGGGGCAAGGTGAAGATACCACAGGCGGACCGCTCGACTAAAATTGCCATCAGCCCGGAAGAGTGCCGACTGTTCTTTGCTGCACCATTGCCGGAAACGAAGTTCATTGACCCGGTTCCAGAGATTGGGCGTGACGTGGCGAAGATGATACTTTGCCTTGCAGGTATCAACACGGTTGACCTGTTCGAAATGCCAAGAGACGGCTACCACAACGGAATATTGTGCTACAACCGGGCGAAGACAAAGAAGGTACGCACGGATGATGCGTATATCGAAATGCGAGTAGAGCCGGTTATCCAGCCATTGGTGGAGAAGTATAAATCGCACGATCCAAACGGCAAGTACTTCTTCAACTTCCATGAAAGGTTTTGTGACAGTGACTCTTTCTGTGCTTGTGTGAACAAAGGCATAAAGATGGTTTGTGAGAGTATGGGCATACCGAAAGCGAAGCAATACAAGGCGTACACGTTTCGTCACACATGGGGAACAGTGGCGCAGAACGACTGCAAAGCATCCATTGACGAGGTTGCATTTGCCATGAACCACTCTCATGGGCGCACCATCACACGAGGTTATATCAAGTTGGACTTCACACCGGCGTGGGAACTCAATGCGAAAGTGATAGACTTTATCTTCTTCAGCACACGAAGGAGCAAGCAAGGAATGGCGCGAGACATTGATGAACGGAAGGACGCTTTGTTCCGCATAGCACCGAAGTACATGATTTATGCCCGGGCCTACTTCCGTGGTGAGGTGTTGGCCGAGGTGAGCGACATCGGTTTCAGCAACATTGACGAGATAATATCACGGCTGGCGGCGAAGCTGCCGGAAAGCATCCCGGACAGATGTGCAGTTCAATTCAGAATTAAAAACGTTGACACGGAACGTGAGGCGGTGTATGAACGCACCAAAGGTAAGGGCTTTTAATTTGGGTCCGGCTTTGCTGTTGCAAGGTCGGACTTTTTCATTTTGTATTTGCTCAACAATAAAAAAAGAACTTCAAACTCGAAGTCTTTTTGTCGTCGTTGTTGTCGTATTATACGACGTAAGGAGTATAATATATATCTATATTCCTTTATCCTTTATGTTTATATAACATTCGTTATATCTATACGCGCGCGCGAGGAAAACCCCATAGGGGATATTATTTGTGTCGAGTTTTCTTCTTTTGAAAAACCCCTTAGGGGTTTCTAAAATAACCCCATAGGGGTTTTTGTTCGTTGTAACGGCTTGAATATCAGTGGATAACAGCTTTTTAAGTTTTTCGCTTTTTGTCGTCGTTCATTAGGGTTTAAGCATGTTCACTACAACTCGTTTCAGTAGAGTTTTCTGTTTTAAGTCGTTGATTACGTGGAAATTTATATAGTTGTTGAGGGGTTTATTTACGGTTGATTTTCATGCAGTTTCAAAAACGGGTAAGGGGTTTTATAAATAACCCCATAGGGGTTTTTGTTTTGCGTTTTTAATAACCCCTTAGGGGTTTCTAAAATAACCCCATAGGGGTTTTTGTTGAAGAGTTTGGAAATAAAAAACGACCCATCCTCACGGACAGGTCGAAGCCTAAAAAACTATGAGTAAACAAAATGAGTCGGTCTAAAAGTAGATGAAATAGACGGCTTAATCGTCCTCGTCGTCGTCATCATCTTCTTCCTCGCCACAAAGGACGCGCAGTTTGTCTTCGATTGTGCGTACGCTGACGTGTGCGTTCATGTCAACGTCAATAGCCTTCATCTTTGGTGTGTGGAACTCCAGCAAGCGCAGCTCGGCGTTTACACGATCGTCGGGCGCAAGCATCATCATGTCGCAATCGAAGTCTGACATTGTACGCTTCTTACCGTCGTCGCAAACCATTTCCTTGGGCTCGAAGTATGCCAAGGAATGTGTTTTGATGAACCCTTTTATCGGGTTCTCCTTGTTTGGTGTGCCCTTTTTTCGGCCACCGGTCTTCATTCCCTTCATATTGATTATGTTTTGTGTTGCGCCGTTGGCGCAAAAGTTAAAAGTACCGGGCAAAGATACATTACTAATTTAGCGCACGAATTATAACTTTTGAAACATAAAACGATATGGGACTAATTGGTAGCATAGCAGGAGGCGCACTCGGAGCAGCCGGCAGCATCTTTGGCGGCATCAGCGCAAGCAAAGCGATGAGACGAGTGAAGAAAAACCTCCAAGCACAGAAGGAGGCCAACCAGAACTGGTATGACCGTCGTTATAACGAGGATGCGACGCAGAGGGCGGACGCTCAGCGCATACTCACCCAGACGGAGGAGAGCATCAGGAACCGCAACCGACAGGCGGCAGGTGCCCAAGCCGTGATGGGTGGTACTGACGAGAGCACAGCAGCAGCCAAGGCCGCGAACGCACAAGCATTGGCCGATGCAACGTCGCAGATAGCTGTCAATGCGGAGAACCGCAAAGACCAGATTGAGCAGACCTATCAGCAGCGCGACTCGCAGATCAACGAAGCGTTGAACAATTTGGAGATTAACAAGGCACAAGCCATCAGTCAAGCCGTGCAGGGCGTAGCCAAAGCAGGTGCAGGGATTGCTGGAGCCTTCTAAAAACATTCGACATGAGTAATTGGACAGAAGAACAGCAGGAACAGTACGAGCAGGGCAATGATGGTGGATATACCCCACCTAAAGGTTCGCTTGACTGGGCCGAGCAGCCTGTACAGCCAGAGCCAGCACCGAAAGGGACGGAGGCATGGACTGAGCAGAACAGCGGAGGCAATGCACCGGAGCCGTCGGAGTCGAAAGAACCACCAAAGACAGATGTGGCACCACCTGCCGACAAGCCAGCCGGTGTGTCGCCACACAACGACACGATGGGCTACGATCAGCAGATAGCAGCCTTGCAGGAAGCCGCTAACCGCGTGAAGCCGGAAACTGAGGAGGAACGCAAGAAGAGAGAACGTAGGGAGAAGTCAGCGAAGATTGTTTCAGCTGTCAGCGACGGTCTGCAAGCGTTGAGCAACCTTTTCTTCACTACTCGCGGTGCTCCTAACATGTATGACCACAAGGAGGCAAGCCAGCTCACGCCATTGCAGGAGAAACTGGAGAAGCTGAAAGCTGAACGACAAGCCAACGCGGACAAATACCTCCAGTATTCACTCAAAATCGGTGACGCACAGAATGAGCGTGCCAAGACCTTGCGAGAGATGGAAGCTGAGCAGGAAAAGCAAAAATTGGCACGTGAAAAGGCACAACGTGAACAAGAAGAGCACGGATGGCTTGCGGCATTGCAGCCCGACAAGCAGCGTGAGCAAGCTGGTAAGGCCACTAAAGCCGAGCAGGAGGCTGTTACAGCCAAGGCGGAAGCGGACAATGCTCCTGACCTCTACAAGGCAAAGGTTGATACCGAAAAGGCACGAGGTGAGGCACAGAGAGCGTCGGCTGCATCAAGCCGGGCAGCGGCAACAGACCATTATGCTTCGGCGAGAGCGCACGACCGCTCCAACAACGACGAGTTCAGTGCATGGGACGAGAATGGACGCGAACACAAGTTCAGAACGGCAGCAGCAGCGGAGGCATTTGCCAAGCAACACGGTACGTTTGAAGAAACTGATGTTACCTCTACAAGTACGACTGACAGCGAGACCAACGGCAAGTCCACCACTACCTACAAGAAGAAAAGTGGTTATGCCAAGCGCGTAGTTCCAGACAACACGCCTCCAAGCAGAAGACGCGGAGGCAATAACGATAATACACCACCAAGCAGAAGAAGATAATGGCACAAGTAAACGATAATGACGACATCAAGTGGCTCTACGGCAAACTGAAAGCCAAGGGCTACAATATTGGCAGTGAAGCAGAGTTCAAGTCTTCGCTTGCCAACGGTGAAGACCGCAAGTGGTATTACGAGAAGGCCAAGGGCATGGGGCTTGACATGGGCAGCATGAACGACTTCGAGAGTATGTATGCACCAAAGGCGGCACCGGCACCCAAGAAGGAAACCCCATCTTCTGGACAGCAGAAGCCAACAGTAACACCTGCGGCAAGTTCGGCACCTGCCAAGCAACAGCCGAAGAAAGACCAACCGCTTACCCCTGCACAACGTCAGGCGATGATTGACCAAGTGCAGCAGATGCAACAGCAGACGCAAGCCATGATAGCCGACACCAACGAGCGCATGAAGAACATGAAGGAGTATGGCGTTGGTCTTGGCTTTGGTCAGACAAAGAAAAGCGGTTACAAGGTCAATCCACGCACAGGCAAGTTGGAACAGACCTACATCACACCGACTGGCAACCGATACAACAACAAGGCGTTGGCTGATGCAGAGAGTTTCCACTATCGGCAGGAGGCAAGCAAACCTCTTGGTCTTAATATGAATGACCAACAAGTTGATGCGGCACAGAAGCCAGCCAATGCAGCCGTTGCAGCCTTATGGAAAGAGGCAGAGGCAAAGTATGCAGCTGACCGCAACAAGAATGCGGAGGAGGTGTATGGCGGCAATCCGTGGCTTCATGCAGGGCGTGAGATGCACATTGTCGATGCTGCCACCAACTCACACAAGAATGAGGTGTCACACCTCACACGCTTTAACTTGCAAAAGATGATGGATAATGCGTGGGGACGTGTGGGCAAGCGGATGACCGCATCATGCTATGCACAACTGAAAAAGCAGTACCCCACCGCAACCGAACAGCAGTTGCAGAACTCGGCTTCCGCTATGGCTCGCCAGTTGTCGGATAATGCCGTATATAAGTATGCTGTGGCAAAGAATACTCCTAAGAGTACGTTGGAGTTCTTCGCCAAGACAGCAGCTGACATGAACCTCTTGCGTACAATCAGCAAGGGATTGGCTCGGAGCGAGGCTGGTACGACTGGCGACTTGGCGGCATACGAGGCTGCAATGGGCGAATACGGCAAGAACCACCGTTGGGCGCAGATAGGCGGTACGGTGACGGGTATGTTGTTTGACCCCACTACTTATATATCTGGCGGTGTCGGCTCGTTTACAGGTAAGACTGCACTCAATATAGGCGGTCGCATCGTGGCGAAAAAAACAGCCACCAATGTAGGCGCACGATTGTTTGGCAATACGCTGACTGGACGTGTCGTGGCTGGCATGGCCGGTGGTGCTGGCAACCTTGGCACATACGAGGGCATAAAGGAGGGCGAAAGCCAGTGGCTGCATGGCGGACACATCAACCCACAGACAGGCGAGAACGAGGGATATTCGGCAGGTGATGTGCTGAAATCGTCCCTGCATGGCACTTTGCTCGGTTCAGTTACAGGCACGGCATCGCCATTGTTGGGTAATGTAGCGGATAAGTGGGTCAAGGCTACCTCGAACACGGCAGGAAAGGTAGGTATCCGTGCAGGAGAACTCGCGACCTCCACTGTTGCCGAAGGTACGATATTCTCCATACCAGAATGGATTAGCGGTGATGGCGATGCGATGGACGTGTGGACGGACAACATGGCGATGATGATAGGTTTCAAGGGACAGCACATGATAAAGTCCGCCTCTCGTGTCATTGCAGGACTGCGACCTATTGAGAACCCACAGACCATGCAGGAGCGCAACCACAACCGCATGAGTTTCGTTGAGAGGTTGCGCAAGCAGGTGGACGCAAGTCCGCGCGACATGGCTTTCACCAAGGAGGAGCGTGAGGAGTTGCAGAAGTATGGTTATGGCGACCTTGCTACTCTCTTCACTCGCACACCAAAACAGCAGCCCAAGCCCAAGTCAAAGCCGACAACTAAGGACGGAAAGGTAATGTATCTTGACATTCCCGAAGCCAAGGTTGAGGATTTGGGCAAGCAGTGGCTAAAGCAGCACCCCGAGTTTGATGGCTATGAGGCTATGGAACGCCTCATGCAAGACCCGAATGTGAGCCAAAGTGCGAGAGCCAAGGCTTATTATATCCTCACTGGTCGTCAGTTGCCTATGGGCAGTGTTACCGGGTACACCACGGAGCAGGACGAGAACGGCAATATCTTCGTTAAGTCCGTCACTGCCAATGGTGAGGTAGTGACGAGCAGACGCTTTGCAGACGAGACTTTAGCCAAGAAGGAGCAGGACAAAATCATGCGCCAAGCCGAACTCAACTCAGTAGATGTCGGTGAGCGTTACACCGAGGCGAAAGCCGACAATAAGGTATTTGAAGCAGCCGTTGAAGCAGTTGCGCCCGGTGCAGACCCTGAAACCGTCAAGCGCAACTACCAAGCTGCAAAGCAGGGAGACAAGGACGCAATCGCCAACTATGGGCAGATGGTCGATGCCATTGACAAGTTCATGGAAGAAAACAAGGGCATGGCAGACACGGAACGCCCGGAGGCAATCCGTGCAGCCATCAAGGAGGAGACTGGCGTAGATGTGGACGAGGCTATCAAGAAAGAGCCGAGCAAGCGTACTGAACCCGAAAAGGCAGCGGTGCAGGACTACATCGAGCGTCTGTTTCCCGAACAGAAAGCCGAGAACGAGCAGCCTATGTCCGATGACGAGGCAGGAGCGTCAGCCATTTACGACCAATCACGTCTGTTGTGGGAAAAGGTGGAGCAAGGCGATGCGGACGCGAAAGCTGATGTTGATGCCATCATCATTCGTATGCAGGAGGCATACAAGGAATGTGAGGACGCATTTGGCACGGACGCAGAAATGCGCATGGCAGAAATGGAAGATAATCCGTGGGCATTGGCCAACGACCCAGAACTGACAGACGACCAGAGGGACGCTGTGCTCTACTACATCAATGCCAAGGCTGCAATGGACGGTGTGCAGGACGCATCGAACGATGCCTTGGAAAACAAGCGCAGGGAGGTTGCCGCCAATGTGGAGCGACACACCCACAAGGACAACGGCATTGTGCAGCCAGCCACCATGAAAGTGGACGACAAGCCTGTCTATATCGTAAAGGGCAATATTGTTCCTCTCCCCGATGGTTCGGGCATTGACGTGCGCAATTCGGATCAGAGTATTGTTATATGTGATGCAGAGACTGGCGAGTATAAGTTTGCCAGCCCGGACCAGCTGTTCTCTCTTGGTGAGGCCATCGACCCTCAGACAGAACTCGATGAGGCATACGCAAACATTCAAGCCGAGCATGAAGCCATACTTGGTGGTACAGAGAATGGGGAAAGTGTACCAAATTTGGAGGAAAGCGTACCCGAAACGCCCGAAAATGTACAGAATGAGGGCGAGAATGTACAACAGCCCATGACTGACGAGCAGTTGCATCAGTATGCCCGAGGTGCTTTCGATGAAGCGACACAAGGCAAAAACGGTGTATCTCTTCCGCAAGAGCAGATTGAGCAGTTGCAACAGCACAATCAACAGATGTTGGAGCAGGAGCAGCAGCGCAAGGAAGATGAGGCAAATCGTCAGCCTACAGCATTGGAGCGTGTTCCCATCAACGAGGAGACACAGGAACCTATGTTTGAGAAAGCCGATAAGGAGACAGCTCTTGATGCGCTCAACGAGATTACGGGTGGAAATGAGGCGAATACCACAGCCATTGTCAATGCGCAAGTGGAGCAAGCACAGAAAGCCCTTGATGCTCTGAAGAAGAAACAGCCAACCAAGAAAGCCCCTGCGCTTAAAGGTTCGCCAATGGCAATGGTAAATGCACAGCAGGAAGCCGATGCCAACTACAATGCAGCCATGGAGCAGTACAACGCACAAGTGGCTGAAGCAGAGGAGACTCTGAGCGCATGGTCTCGCATTTATGTTCTCATGAATGAGCGCAAGCGTGCTTTGCGTGAAAAGCAGGAGGCAGAGCAGCGTGAGCGTGACAAGCAACTTCATGATGATGCGGTGGCTCAGCTTGCAGAACAGAAACGCATTGCTGCAGAGAAAGCGGCCGAGCAAGAGGCAATCGGCACTCATGCCGTAAACCCGAAGATTAAGGCAAAGTGGGACGGATCAACGAAGGTTGAGGGCAATCCTAATGCTATCACCCTCGCAGATGGTTCTACTATCCGTGGCCACTACGTCCTCACTGAGGCAGGAGCAGCCACAGCCAGCCATGATGTGAACAATGCCTACGAGCCTACTGAAGGTTTCCCGGTTGATGAGAACGGTGAGAGCGTGAATGACCGCGACTACAAGCGTGACAGAGACGCGCAGCGCATTGTAAGGGATATGGCAGACAGCTACGACAGCAGAGCTTTGCAGACACCAGTCATTGTCAGCAAGGACGGCGTTGTGCTTTCGGGCAACAACCGCACTATGTCGGGCGAGATTGCAGCTAAGAACGGCACAGACAAGGCGTATGTGGACCACTTGCGCGAGTTTGGAGCCATGTTCGGTTTCACTCCCGAGCAGATAGACGGTATGCAGCATCCGCGTGTAGTCTTCGTTCCAGACGAGGAATTGCCATACGATGCCAGTACGTTTGCACGCTTCAACGCAGAACAGCAGAAGAAGCAGAGCAAGCCGGAGCATGCCGTGAAGCTTGGCAAGATTGTTCCAGACAATGTGTTCACAAGCATCACCAATGACATCAGCCGCTTTGACCGCATGTCTGATTACTATGCCGACGACAAGTCCGTGGCTTCCGCCATCAGTCAGTTGTTGGATGCAGGAGTTATTAACGAAATGCAGTTGCCGGAGCTTCGCACTGGCAATGCTTTGTCGGCAGCAGGTAAGGAACTTATCGAGAACACACTTATAGGCAAGGTCTTCCAGACTTCGCCCGATGCTGTGCGTCAGATTATCAGCACACCGACACTTCGTCAGTCTGTTGTTATGGGCTTAAACGAGATTGCAAACAACCGCACACTTGCCAAGAGCGGCTATGACCTTAGCAAGGAATTGGCAGCAGCCGTTGATCTTGTGAGTCGTGCCAAGTCTGACTCGCCCGAAATCTATAAGGAAGGTATGCCGGTATCTCCTTACGGCAGACAGCAGGGCCTGTTTGACGACGAATACGGAGACAGTCGTGTAACCGATGGCGTTACGTTGCTCCTTGCCGACCTGCTGAACAGCGGAAAGCCGAGCGACTTGCGCAAGGTTCTCTCTACATACAATAATGAGGCTGCATCACCTGCTGCAGGTCAGATAGACATGTTTAGCGGTGACGTGACCTCTAAGGAAGAAATTCTCAAAAACGTAAACGAATATTTCAGAAATGCTACACCAAAAGAACAACAAGCCCTCATCGACGCAGCCGTTGCAGAACGCAAACGGAGAGCAGAAGCCGCAGAGCCAGCTGGAGGAGACGAGGCAAGCGAACAAGCTACGGTTGTTGCTGGGAGCGATGCAGAGCCTCAACAGCCAGTCGTAGCCAGTGAAGAACCAGCTAATGGTAACGAACCCGATGCCGACGCATTGGCGAAGGAAGCCGAAGAAAAACTGAGCGAGCGCATCACCGACACAGAAGACGAGTGGACGGAACCAAGCGAATATGGAGAAATCTACAAGCACCGTATGTTCGTTGATGGCAAGGAAGTTATCAAGGTTGATGCCCCTGACAAGAGCAAGAATTATCCCGGAACCTATTATGAGATTGACGGCAAGCAGTTTGGCGACCTCTACGAAGTAGCCAACTATATTGACGGCAATGAGCAGCCGTTGTCTGCCAAGATTGAAGCAGCCTCAGCCGAAGTGAACACCGACCCCACCGAGGCACAGAAGGAAGCCGGCAACTATAAGAAGGGGCATGTGCAAGTTGGTACGTTCGACATCACCATTGAGCAGCCGCAGGGCAGCGTGCGTAAGGGCACTGATGCTGACGGCAAGCAGTGGGAAAGCAAGATGAACAACACTTACGGCTACATTCGTGGCGCAGTGGGTGTTGACGGAGACCACATTGACGTGTTCCTCTCCAATGATATTGACGGTTGGAACGGACGCAAGGTGTTCGTCGTTGACCAGTACAACCCCGACGGCAGCTTTGACGAGCACAAGGTTATGCTTGGCTTCAATGATCAAGACGAGGCTAAGGGCGACTACCTTGCCAATTACGAGCAGGGCTGGGAGAATGGCCGCAGAATTGACATTACCGGCGTAAACCTCGAAGACTTCGAGAAGTGGATAGAGTCGAGCAAGCGTAAGACTAAGCCATTTGGCGAGTACTCGTCGGTGAAGAAGGAGGTTGTGGAAATCAATGCACCGGAAGCTGGCTATTCTATCACTCCTTCAACCTACACCAATAAGAAGGGCAAGACGAGCAATGTTTCTCTCCTTACCTTTGACCATGACTTGACAGCCGACCAAGAGCGTGCCGTCAAGGAGTTTGCCAAGGAACGGACAGGTGATGGACGCTTTGCCCCTGCACGCGGTTGGAAAGACCGTGAGAGTGGTGGTTGGATGTTCCGTAGCGAAGAAGACGCACGCAAGGCCGCTGAAATGGTTGGTAATGAGCAAGCCGTATCAGACAACCAGCCAATGACAGCGCAGGAGCTTCGCGATGCAGTGGAGCCGAAGAAGCCAACTGCAAGCAAGAAGACCGCAGCCAAGAAACCTGCAAACCGCGTAGAGAGCGTGCCAACAGAAGAACCAATAGAGCCGGAGAAGCCGAAGTATGAGGTCAGTGACGAGGAAATGAACGGATTGATGAATGACATTCGTGACATTCTCGGCATTGGTGACGACGAGGGCGATGCCGGGTTCAAGTTCCGTGATCCGGACGAACTGACCGCAGAGCAGCGTCAGAAGCTCATGTCAGTCGGTCAACGTCTGGCCATGGCAATGGTGGAGCGTGGCAATGAGTCGTTTGGCAACTATGCTTCCATGATGGTTAAGGCTTTGGGCGACAAGGTACGCCCTTGGCTAAAGGCTTTCTATGGAGGACTGGAGTATGTTCCCGGCTATGACAAATACGCCCTCACTCCATACGAAGAGGTGAAAGCCTTTGACGTGGAGAACTTCGATAAACCCAACAAGGACGTGATGGCACAAGCCAACATGATCGTTGAGGAAGGCAAGGCACAAGTGGCCGCAGAAAAAGCAAACAATGAATTAAAGGCAACAAGAAATGAGCAACGAAAAGAAACCGAAAAGCAGACAGCAGCAAATACAGATGTTGTTGCAGCAGAAGCAAAGTCTGTTGCAAGCGAAGCAACAGCTCTCGCAGAAACTTCAAGCGACGAGCAAGCCCTCGCAGGAGCAGCAGAGCGAGTAGATGAAACCCTCAACAAGGTAAATGAGCAGCTTGCCCTGCTTGGCTACTATGAGGCTGACGAGGTAGAGAAGGACTACAACGAGGCATACGGTTACATGCGTAATGCTGAGAAGAAGGCCGTCAAGGATGCAGCCAACCTTGCAAGTCAGTTGATTTTTGACTTGAACCTTAGCCACTATGAGGCTTCTCACTCAAAGCAGACGGACAAGAAAGGCAATCGCAAGAAAAAGCCACTCGCAGTTTCCAACATTTCCCCTATTGGAGGTGATGTGTCTATACACCTGCCATTAGAAGAAGGACGCGAGCTGTATCTGACAATAGGCGTTGAGCCAAGAGCAGCCAAGGGTGTGGAGGGCTTTGGAGGCAGTGACCTTGAAGTTACTCACATCATGTTCCGTGTTGACCATCCTGAAGGCACCGGCAATGACCGTTTCGGTAGAAATGTCTTCGTTGACAGCAACGTTACGTATTCTGACCTTCTGAAGCAGGTGCAGCGTGAAGCCTACAAATATCTTATAGGTAGTGGCGTGACCAATGAAGGAGAGTATGCAGCAGGTGACAAGGTGCAGTATTCAACCGATGGTGGCCGTACATGGACCGATGCCGTAGTTGTGCAGCCTAACGATGAGGGCGGCATCCGCATTGATACCGGTCTTGCTCCTGTCATGTGGGTTAATGCTCACCCGGACCAGTTGCGCCATAAGCCGAGCGAGTCAGCCGAGCCGAAGCATGAAGCCGTTGGCGACTTCTACGAGGATGGTATTAACGAGGATGCAGTTGCGGCATTGCCAGAAGACACTGCCATACAGCTCCATGTTGTTGACATTCTCAATCCGGGCATGACCGACCATTCGATGAAGTCGAAGATCGAGAGCCTCAACACATTGCTCCCTAAGATTTCAGACAAGAAATTGTCGGAACTCGACAAGGAGTATGGCGACGACAAGGTTATGGGCACCCGTATCAAGGCTGAGGTGGCGAGACGTGAAAACGAAGGTATCTTCAAAAAAGCGGAGCGCATTGCCATGGAAGCCAAGACGGAGCGCGAGAAAACGCCTGTAGATAATAATGGCTTTGGAATATACCAAAAAGCCTATGATGATTTTATAGACGGAATAGAACACAAGGGTATGCTTCCTAATGTCAAGGCTTTGAAGAATATGGTTACTAAAGCCAAACGCAGATTGGGCGTTCTTGAAAAGGGTGCAGCTGTTGGTATTAAGAATGATGAAGATTTGAAACGTCATGAAAAGGCCGTACATGAACTCATAAACATGCGAGACGCATATCAAGCCATGCTTGATTATGTAAACAAACGAATGAAAGCTTCAGAAGTGAAGACATCAAAAGTTAAACCAGAGCAGCCAGTAGGTGATTTGTTTGCCGGGTTGTTCGATGAACCAAATAATAATGAAACAGCAGACAGCAATAGCAGTAGCCCAAGCCAAACAGTGGCTGGAGCAGAACGCCCGGACACCGTGGGCGTTGATGAAATTGGAACTGATGGAGGAGAACGCACCACAGCAGTTGCAGGAACTGACGGAGAGCGGTCAACTGATGCAAGCCGTGAAAACGGACGAGAAGCAGCTGACGGAGCAGTACATGGAACTGATGAGGTCGGGGGAATACAACCACCAGTCGGAAATCGGGGACGTGATGAGAGCGCAGCTGATGGAGCAGTTTCCAACGGAGCCACAGATGAGCGTGGACGAGTTGCTGGACCGCGCACTGTTCAGGCAGGAGAAACTGACGGAGGAGGAAAAGAACTTTCTTCGGGAGAACCTTCCGGCACCACTGGCAAGGGAGGTGGACCTGCTACCGTAAAGAAGCAGCGTACACCTGTGCGCAAGTTTACAAATAACTTCCATTATGGCACAGACGGCAATGAAGCCGACAACTACACGCCTGCACAGCGTTTGGAGGGCAACGTATCAGCCATTGAGGTAATAGCCAAACTCTTCAAAGAGGGACGGAAGGCCACCGACGAAGAAAAGCAGATACTTTCTCGTTTCCGTGGTTGGGGACAGATAGACCAGTTGAGCAAGTTCTATTCTGTTGACCAAATGCGTAGGGACACCTACGGCAATTCGCCATACCGCAGACTTGCAAATGCAATCGACACGCTTGACCCAGACGGCAAGAAAGGCGTGTTTGCAGGTATCAAGCGAGCTGCCCTATCGTCATACTATACCCCGACCAAGATTGCAAGTGCGATGAACTCTTTCCTTTCGCTTGCAGGTTTCAAAGGCGGCACTTTCCTCGATCCTTCAATGGGTAACGGCATCTTTGAGGGAACACTTCCCAAAGACATTCAAGAGCGCACAATGATAACTGGCGTTGAGCTTGACTGGCTTTCGGGACAGATTTCACGCGCCCTTTATCCAGATGCAGACGTGCGCATTTGTGGCTTTGAGAAGTCGGAACTCACACCGAACTCGCAAGATGTGGTGACAAGTAACGTGCCATTTGGTGACATCGAAGTAAACGACCCGACATGGAAGAACGACAACAGCCCTGTTAAGCGGTCAGCACAGAAGAGAATTCACAACTACTATGCTGTGAAGATGCTCGAACTTACACGCCCCGGCGGAATTGTTGCCATGATGACAAGTCCTGCCGTGATGGACACGCAGAGCAACCAGCATATCCGTAGATACATAGCCGAGCAGGGCGAGTTCCTCGGAGCTGTCAGACTGCCCGACAACACATTCCAAGGCACAGGCGCAATGGCCGACATCATCTATATCCGCAAGTGGAAGGATGAAGAGGACGCTCAGAAGACACGCGAGAACCCTGACTATGCGGCACGTGAGCAAGCATTTTTGTCTTCCGCTGAGACCACTGCACCCAACAAGCGCAATGGTGAGAAGCAAAAGGTGTCGCACAATGCCTACTATGCGAGCAACCGCAAGAATATGATTGGTGACGTAGTGGCAGGTAATCAATACAACGACAAGAGTTTCGGCTTACATAGCGAACTGACCACCGATCAGATAGCCAAGGAAGTTGAGAAAGCAGTGAAGCGTATTGTTGGTGACCGCAAGGGAATGCTCTTTGACACCACACGCACGTCACGCGAGGTTAAACAAGCTGTTCGTGAGGAGTACAAGGGTGATGGTAACTGGGTAAGTACTGGCAACCTTGTCATTCAAGACGGCAAGGTCGGTGTGCTGACCGCTACCAAGAATGAGTATGGCGAGGTGACAAGGGTGTTTGAGGAACAGCCACAGCTGGCAAAGCAGAAGAAGCGCATCATTGCCATGGGAGAGGTGCGTACTGCCATGAAAGAACTCATTGCAGGGCAGATTGACGGACTTTCGGACACGAAGCTCAACATGCTACGTGCCAAGCTCAAACGAGCATACGATGAGTTTGTCAGCAAGTATGGCAAGTTGCAGGACACTGACAACGCTGTTGTCCTGAGCGATATTGACGGCTATACACTGCAAGCACTTGAAGTATGGAAAGGCGGCAAGTTCCAAGGACTGTCCGACATCTTCACCAAGAACACCATCAAGCCAGCCCTCAAACTTGAAGATGCCAAGACACCGCAGGAAGCCTTAACCACCTCGTTAGCAGAATATGGTGAAATCCGTGGCGAGTATATCGAAAAGGCGTTGGGCGCAGACTGGTTTGAGCAGTGTGGCGACCTTGTATTCAAGGAGCCGAATGCCACAGACCGTTATGTAACACGCGATGAATATCTCAGTGGCGATGTAGTAGCCAAATTGGAGGAGGCAAAGACCGCAGCAGCAACAGACCCGACCTTTGAACGCAATGTCAAGGAGTTGGAACAGGTACAGCCTGCCACTATACCATTCGACGACATCACAATACACCTTGGTGCGCGATGGATACCGCAAGAAGTACTCAACGATTTTGTGAAAGAGACTCTTGGATTGCACGCATCGTCTTCACGCAACTATGAGTGGGTTGATGGTGAGCGTAGGGAAATCATCAAGAGTGGCGTAGTGTATGTTCCTGAAACAGACTCCTTTGAAATCAATATCGAAGCAAAGGAACTCGGAGGACAGGCAGAGGATTGGAAGACAGCCGACAAGAGCATCAAGGAGATATTCCAAGCAGCACTTGAAGACAAGGACTTCCGCATTGTGCGTAAGGACAAGGACGGCAACACATGGATAGACCAAGAGGCAACCGAGCTTGCCAATAGCAAGGTGGCCGACCTCAGAGAGCATTTTGAGCAATGGTTGCCCGGTGACGACAATAGAATACAGACCATGGAGCGAGCCTACAACGACCGCTTCAACCGTATTGTGCTCCGCAAGTGGGATGGCTCACACCTCAACGTGCCCGGATTGATGGGCAAGGAACTCCGTCCGCATCAGAAAGATGCCGTATGGATGCTCATCAATAATCGAGGCGGTATCGTTGACCATATTGTAGGTGCAGGTAAAACACTTGTAATGCAGTCAGCCATTATGGAAATGCGAAGAATGGGTATAGCCAAGAAGCCTATGATTGTGGCATTGAAGTCAACTGTGCCACAGATAGCACGCGAGTTCAAGGAGGCATATCCTACCGCACGTGTGCTTGTACCATCGGAAAAGGACTTCAGTACCGAGAACCGCAAGAAGTTCTTCGCTAATATCTCGCTCAACGATTATGACTGTATCATCGTTAGTCATGAGCAATATTGCAAGATACCGCACTCCGAGGAGGCAGAAGGTGATGTAGTGAATGAGCAGCTCGCACAGCTCGATGCCATGATTGAATACCTTTATGGCACCGGCGACAAGAGCCAGCTCACCAAGCGACAGATAAAATCGCTTGAAAAGCGCAGACAGAACCTACACGCCAAGTTGGAGAAACGTCTTGACCGTAGCACTGACCGCGAGTTCTGCTTTGAGAACATGGGTATAGACTATCTGTTTGTGGACGAGTGCCACCAGTTCAAATCCTTACCCTATGTCACCAGTTACCAGAACGTTGCAGGATTGGGCGAAGCATCAGGTTCAAACAAAGCCGTTGCTCTGCTGACTGGCATCCGTCACCTGCAGAAGATGCACCAAGGTGACAAGGGAACAGTGTTCCTTTCTGGAACGACCATCACTAACTCTCTTGTTGAGATATATAACCTGCTCAACTATTTGCGTCCGCGCAAGTTGGAGCAGTTGGGTATGCCGACCTTTGACGCATGGGCAAGTACCTTTGCCGTACATTCGTCAGAGTTAGAGGCAGGTGTTTCCAACGAGTTCAAGATGAAAGACCGTTTCCGCTATTTCGACAATGTTCCCGAATTGTCGCAGCTCTATGCGGAAATTGCCGATGTGCGCAACGATTATAACCTGCAACTACCCAAGCCAAAGGTGGACGGCAAGACGGTGATTGTTCCGCAGTCAGACGCAGTGGCAGAGATAAACCGCGAGGTCGTGAATATGCTTCAGACCAAGGATGGCAGCTATTTCGGTATTCACCCGAAAGACCCGAAGAAATTCCCATGGGGACTTGTCGCATCGGGCATATCTGCAAAAGCGGCAGTCAGTCCGCGTCTTGTGTTCCCCGACATGGACGATAGTGTTGGTAAGATTTCCTATTGCTGTGACAACATCAAGAAGTCGTATGACGAAATGAAGGAGCAAAAAGGCGTGCAGCTTGTGTTCTGTGAACTTGGTGTTCCAACAAAGGGCAAGGAATACGATGCCTATCATGACATTATCAACCGACTTACAAAGGACTACGGCATACCCCGTGAAGAGATAGCCTACATTCAGCAGGTGAAGAACGATACTGAAAAGGAAGCATTGTTCCAAAAGGTGCGTGACGGCAAAGTGCGTATTCTCATTGGAGGTACACGAAACATGGGTACCGGTGTGAATGTGCAGACACGCATCACCGACCTGCACATGCTGACCGTGCCATGGCAACCTGCCGACTTGGAGCAGTGTATTGGCCGTGGTAGCAGACAGGGCAATGTAGTGGCTCACGATTTCCTCAATAATAAGGTACGTGTACACTATTATGCCACTGAGGGAAGTCTTGACTTATACAAGTACCAGTTGCTTGACGCGAAGGGCAAGATGTTCACACAGTTCAAGATGGGAACCATATCTGGTGAACGCAGCTTTGACGAGGGCGATGCTGACGAAAACGGCAATATCGACCCTGCTCAGATGGTTGCTTTGCTTTCTGGCAATCCAATTATCTTTGAGAAATCAAAGCAAGACAAGTTGGTGAAGAAGTTGAAGTCACTTTACAACGGCTTCTTGCGTGACCAACAGCGTAAGAGACAGAACTACGAGACGGTGACAAAGAAAGTGGAGAACTTGAAACGCCTTATCTCGTTAAGCGATAGTGATGTGCATGACCTGCAAAGAGAGGACTTCAAGCCGGATGATAAAGGCACATATCCCTCAAAGGTTAAGGTAACCGTGGAAGGTTCCTATTATGGACAGAACTTTGACAAACCAAAGGAAGCTGGCCAGTATATCCTCGAACAACTGAAGAACAACAAGAAAGTGGTGCTTGCAGGGTTCGGTCAGCGTGCTGATGTCGTGTTTGTCACAGGCGACGACTTGCTATCTTCACACTACGAGGTGCAGATTGGAGGAAACAACGCATGGAGCATCCGTTATTCAAAGCGAATGCCCCAAGACCCGACACAGGCAGGCCTCGTATTCCGCAATCTATTGGAGCAGATCATCCATAACAATGAGGTGTACCATCGCGAGTATGACACCAACAGCGAGATGTTGAAGACCATGCCTAAGGGTGATGCGCCATTCCCAAAGCAAAAAGAACTTGATGAAGCCATTGCCAAGCAGAAAGAACTCGATGCCGAGTACAACAAACTTGGTCAGTCGGAAGAAGACAAGACGAAGTTCCGTTTGCTTGATGAGGATGATCCGAAGGCAATGGAGCTGGAGTCTTTGCCGGAGAGTGAGTTGGTTCCTGTTTACCGTAATGTGCAAGCCTTTGAGGATGATGCACTGGGTTCACCTATGGCATTTACAGATGCCGAGACAGGCGAGCGCAGAACATTGGAAGGCAGACGTTGGAACTATTCTGCACCTCCAAAGGTGGAACTCACCGAGGAGCAGCAGCGCAAGTTGGACGAACTCAACAAGAATGGCTACATCATGGTTGACGGCAAAAAGAGTACAGAGTTGAAGATCAATGACGGTTTGAAATTCGTGAAGCCTAAGACCAAGGAGGCACAGTTGCAGTACTTCCTGAAGAAGAACCCAGAAGACAAGGGCTTGTGGGCAGCATACGACCCATACGACCATGCCATCGAAACACCTTTGAACACGCAGTTTGGTGAGGCATACAAGAGACCGAACCTTGTTGTGGTGCGCAGCCTCATCCCGAAATCGGAGATAGACGAGCCGTTCCACGCAGACTATGCTCTGTTGCCTACCGGTGCCCATCAGTGGAACAATGGCCGCACGCTGTATCTTTCACGCTGGAGCAAGATAGACAAGGTGCTCACCCGTGAGGAGGAAGCGAAGCTCATTGACGAGTACTGGAAGAAGCATCCGGGAAAGCGTGAGGAGCTAAAGACCCACCGTGACTACAACCGCTTTGTACCACAAGTGCGCAGAGAGTTGGAGAAGATGGGTTACCGCTTTGAACTTGACGGCAAGGAGTTGACACCGGAGGAGAGTCTTGCACTCGACAAGCAGAACTGGGAAAGCCGCGATGTTATCCCCGGACGCGAGGGACATACTCCATTCATCAGCAACGAAGACATAGCACGCATCAATGCGAAGATGGCCGGCAAGTGGGTAGGCGAACCGAAGGAAGCAATGGAAAGTGCAATGAGCGAGAGAGTGACCGAGTTGTCCGAACGTCTGCATACTCCAGTGCGCATCATCCGTACAGAGGAAGAAGTGGCCGCATTGCCTTCCGTGCGTCAGCGCAGAATGAAGGGTAGCTTCAATCCTATGACCGGTGAGGTGACTATTGTTGTTCCCAACAATGCTAACATGGCAGACATAGAGAATACGTTTGTGCATGAGGTTGTGGGTCACGATGGCTTGCGCGTGCTGTTCCCTGATGAGGCAAAACTGAACAACGCCCTTGATGAACTCTATCGTGTGTCTAAGGACGAGATACGCGGCACCATTGACCGCATGGCGCAGAAGATGTACGATGCCGAAGTGGACCGCATACGTGAGAAGAAACGCAAGGAGCATGTAGCCAATGGCGAGGATGCAAACGCTTCATACTATGCAGACATGGCGGAGGCTCATGCGGAGGCAAGCAAGAAGCGTGAGCAGTTCAAGCATGATGCAACAGAGGAATATGGAGCCGACCTTGCCGGACGTATCGGTGAGAAAGGCTTTGAGAAGATGAGTGCTGAAGAACTTACGTTCTGGGGCAAGTTGAAAGCTATGCTCCAAAAGGCTCTACAAAAATTGTTGGACGGATTAAAAATCCCCGGCAAGAGAAAGTGGAGTGATAAGGACTGGGCGTTTGTTCTGCATGAGGCATACAAGCGTAAGAAGAATGGAGGCAAGCCCGATGTGTTCGATGCAGCCGATACCGAGGTAATGCGAGGAAAAACAGGGTTTGGTGAGACGAAGTTCAGTGATGGGTATAAAAAAAGTGCCCAACCCAATGAGGCAGCACTTAAGCACTTAGAGCCTACTGATGTTGAACACGTTGCAAAGGTACAGCAAAAACGCGAGAAAGCCAAAGAAGCACTTGCAAAAGTTGCAAAAACATACAAAAACACAGCTGATAGCAAGGGCTTTATATCAGATTTAAGCAATAGCCTTGGTTTGACAAGAGGCAGTACTGGAAGTGGTTATGGCTCATTTGAAACGCCCAATTGCAAGGTGTTTACTATCAGAGTGAGCAACCACAACATCAACGCTGCAAATGTTGGTGATGAGCCTGTCGAAAGCATTGTAATCAAGACAAAACGAAGTCCTAACAGATTTCATGCAGAAGATGGGAAGTTTGCAAACGAGTATGTTTACTTCAAAGAGGATATTCGCAAAGCACCTGCTGGAACATTGAGTGCCATTGCAGAGAGTATTTCTGATTTGCTTGATACTGGCGAGTATCACGACAAGACAGGACTTGCAAAGGATAGCCATAGTCCAGAGAACGACCCCGATGGCGGCATGAAGTTCCGCGACGGTGACATGGGACTTGAAGAAACCATCACTAAGATGAAGGTTGAGGCAAGCCAAGCCAACGCCGACAACTGGCAAGCCAAGCAGGATGCAATGAGAGCCATCGGTGGCAATCTTAACAAGTTGCGTCAGGCAATGGCACGTCAGAGAGCGTATGACCTATCAACTGTCAAGAGCATAACAGACCTTGCCAAGGTGTTGCTTGAAAACGGATTGCTCGATGATCTGAGCAAGTATGAGACAAAGCGCATCCTCTCAGCCGTGAACAATGTACATGGCAAGCAGGACGTAAGTGATTGCGTTCAGAAGGTTATGGACATCATGGTTGACAACCAGCTACGCATGGGAGCTAACCAGCTGGGCAAACTCCTTTCCATCCGTGGAAGCCGCGTTGACGCGCGAGGTATTGAGGTGCAAGGACAGCTTGACCCGGAAGGCCAGCGTATTGCGCAGGTGGTTAGGAAAGCCACTTCCTTACCAAAGGAGAACATAGAGGAGCGTATTGCCGATTGCACCAACCGTATGGGTAGTGACGACAATGCCGTAGCCGAGGAAGCAGCCATCGAGTACAGCGGTCTGTTGCTTGCCCATCAGTTTGTAGAGGACATTACCGAAAGCAAGGCTGAGGAAAAGGCTCTCCGCGAAAGCATTAAGGAAGCCAAGGCCGACTTGGATGCAGGAACGATGGAAGCCGATGCTTACCGTGAATACGTGGAGTCAACCAACGATGCCATCCGTCAGAATAAGATAGAGCGAGCCGAAGCCTACCGCAGCATTGTGGAGCAAGTAGGCGGTGTTCTTGGTGGTAGTGTTGAGCGAGCCAAGGCATGGCGTGAGGCAGAGAAGCAGCGCGTTGAGACCATCCATCACAATGCCAACTCCGATATGACCGGCAGACCTAATGACGAGCATCACAAGGAAAGCAAGGCACAGAAGATAGCCAATAACAGTATAGTGCGCTTTGTTCTTGCACCTTTAGGCACATTCGACCAGATGCTGAGAATGTTCGGTAAGAAAAGCGTGAACGGCGAGGGCTACTTGTGGAACCGCTATATGCGTGGATGGGTTGAGGCTACCGAAAAGGAGTACACTGGTTATCAGAACGCCTTGAAGACGCTGGACGAGAAGGTTAGCGACATATTCGGCAAGAAGATGAAATGGGGCGACCTGTTCTCTTTAGAGCGCAACCTGCCCAAAGCAACCGTTACCTTCTGGGACGGTGGCGAGCAGAAGGCACACGAACTGACACAAGGCAACCTTCTGTATATCTACATGGTTGACAAGATGGCAGACGGCCGCATGAAGTTGCGCCGTATGGGTATCACCGAGGAAGATGTGGAGAACATAAAAGAATTTGTTGATCCTCGCTTCTTGGAACTTGCCGACTGGATGCAGGACGAGTTCCTTGTGGAAAAACGCAACGAGTACAACGAGGTGCATAAGCGCATGTTCGGTGCTTCAATGGCAGCGATTGAGAACTACTTCCCTTTGAAGATACTTGCCAATGCGAGAATTGAAGAAGTGGACGTAGCCGACGATACAACCGACACCGCATTGCCAGCGACCTCAACCGGTAGCATCATCAAGCGCAGACGCAACAATCTTGCCCTTGACGTGATGGGTGCAGACGCATTCAGCGTTATACTCGACCACATTCAGCAGATGGAACGTTGGGCATCCTTTGCAGAGTTCAACCGCGACTTGAACACCTTGCTGTCATACAAGCGTTTCCGCAACCAAGTTATGAACATGACGAGCGTTTATGGTGGTGGAAAGACACTGTGGAAGAACTTCCGCAATGTTTGCAGTATGGCCGCAGGAGCCTACCGCCCACCCATTGCAGCCCTTGACAAGGCCGCTGTGAATGTGGCGAAGGGTGTAACGGCAGCCAAGGTTAGTTTCAGAGTGTTCACTGCATTAAAGCAGTTCCTCTCTATGCCAGCTTATCTTTCAGACAGCAGTCCTGTATATCTTGCAGGAAACATTGCCAATCCAATAGGAGCTTGGAAGTGGTCAATGGAAAACCTTCCACTCTTCGAGAAGCGTTGGAAGAGCCGCATGGCAGGAGACCCAAGACTGATGAAGAGTGAAATGGACTGGAAGATGTGGCAGAACCGCGCTGTTGAAATAGCCTCACGTATCGGTATGTCTCCTAATGCCTTTGTCGATGCACTGACAGTTGCCATAGGTGCACACTCGATGTATCAGACCAAGAAGAAGAAATATCTTCGTTACGGCTATGATGAAGAGACGGCAGAGAAGCGAGCCAAGCAAGACGCTACTATTCTGTTCAACCAGACACAGCAGTCGAGTGAAAGCGCGTTCCTCTCTACGATGCAGACCGACCGTTCATGGTTGAGTGTTCTGTTCACTGTGTTCAGAAACTCTTCGATGTCGTACACACGTCAGCTGTATGATGCACTCCGTAACCTCAAACACCGCTTTGAACCCGGTTACAAAGGACTCACAGAGGAGTATCTTGCCAAGCAGATGCGCAGAGACGGCATAGACCCAGACAAGGCCGACCAGAACGCCAAGAGCGAGTATAGAAGAAGTCTGATGCGCGATATAGTGCGTGTAGGCGTATTCGGCTATCTGTTGCAGCTTGCTTGGAACTTGGGAGCCTATCTGCCCTATCTCCTCTTAGGTGACGACAAGGACGAGAAGAGCGACATGTGGCATGACATCTTCTGCCATACCATGTTCGGCAGTATAGAAGGCTTGACTGGAGGTGACGTGATGAGTGCTGTAGGTAATGGCTTTGCTAAAGGCGAAGGTTTGAACCTATTCTCCGCTTCAAAGGATATGCCTCTTAGTTCAGACTTGCAGAACATTGTAAACAAATGGAACAAAGACAAGGTTGCCGCCATGAACGACGTGACCAACTTGATGGTTCAGTCTGGTATAGGTGTCAATCCTCAATCGCTGACAGATGCAGTGGTTGCCATCATGGACTACTGTGGTGACGACGCAAACACCTCTCGCGAGTGTGCCCTGCTTATCACGCGCATCATCAACTGCCCACAAAGTCAGATCGACAAGATTTACTTTGACGAGCTTAACGCAACGGCAGCAGAGGCGCAAGGCATGACCCCGGCAGAGATAGCCGAGCGATATGCCCGATATAAGATGCACAGAGGCGCACCGTTGACCGGATGGGCGTACACTGATGAAGCTCGCGACTCCGTAATGACTGCCCAGCAGAACCGAGTGCTTACGAAAGCCAAGGAGAAGTTGAACAGCAGAATGGAGACTGAGGAAACAAAACAGTTGCTCAGTGATTACGATGCTGTTGCCAAGCAAGAGACCGCATTGTCGAAGATAAAGAAGACGGACCGTGCAGCCTACCGCGAGGGAATGAAGCAGCTACGCCAGTCGAACGACATGCGCCAGCACATGCGCTTGAAGCGATACAAGCATGACATAAATGAACTCACGTCGAAGTATCTACGCTGCAAGAGCGCAGAGGAACGAGACTCGATTGTCAGCACGATGTTCAGTACACGTGCGAAGATGCTTGAAGACATCGGCAGATTGAAGCAACAATAGTTAAACAACAAAGGACGGTGCAAGGAATTACCTTTGCACCGTCCCAAATTATAAAAATATGGCAAGAAGAAAATTACATAAGGCGAGTGCTGTCATGCCTCATGAAGGAATGGACAGCGTAGCTACAGCCAAGCACACGTTGGGCGGTAACCGTGCATTTGAGGTATTGTGGCAAGCCCAGCAGTATTGGCTTGCTATGGATACGTTCCGCAGAGACCGTGAACGTAACAAGAACTACACCTACGGACGGCAGTGGGATGACTACGTTTGTGTGAATGGTCGAAAAATACGCGAAGAGGAACTCATCAAGATGCAAGGTAATGTACCCTTGAAGAACAACCTCATTCGCCGTATGGTACAAGCTGTACTTGGTATATACCGCAGTCAATCCAAAGAACCCACTTGTACGGCACGAGACCGCGATGAGCAGCGTTATGGCGAGACGATGAGTACCGTGTTGCAATGCAACATGCAGCTGAACCGCATGACAGAAATAAACGCACGATGTATGGAGGAGTTCCTTATATCGGGCTTTGTCGTGCAACGTAAGTGGTATGGCTGGCGAGAAAACAAGCTGGACTGTTGGACTGACTATGTACAGCCCAACAACTTCTTCATCGATAACAACATGAGGGATTTCCGAGGTTGGGATTGCAGTTGTGTGGGCGAGGTGCATGACATATCGTTTGAGGAACTGTGCGGACGCTTTGCCAAGGACGGAAATGATTACAACCGTCTGGCCGAGATATACAAGTTTGCCAAAGACAAATCATATCTCAGTGCTACGTTTAATCATTTTGGCCATCCGTTGCAGGGCAATTTTGACTTTTTTGTTCCGTATGATGTGACACGTTGTCGTGTAATAGAAGTGTGGAGGAAGGAAAGCAAGCCACGTGTCCGCTGCCATGACGTAAACAACGGCGATGTGTTCAAGATTGATATTGAGGATTTCCAAGCCCTTGTAACAGATGAAAACAACAAGCGTTTGCAAGAGGCCCGTGAGCTTGGCATGGACGAGAGTGATGTGCCGCTTATCCGTTGGGAGTGGTTTATGGATAGCTACTGGTATTATTACATGCTCACTCCGTTTGGTGACATACTGGAAGAAGGCGAAACCCCATACGAGCACAAGAGCCATCCGTATGTGTTCAAAGCATATCCGTTCATCGACGGTGAGATACATAGCTTTGTCAGCAATGTAATAGACCAGCAGCGATACACAAACCGTTTGATTACGATGTACGACTGGATTATGCGAGCTTCGGCAAAAGGTGTGCTGTTGTTCCCGGAAGACTGTTTGCCGAAGGGAATGTCAATGGACGACGTTGCAGACGAATGGGCACGTTTCAACGGTATCATCATGATCAGGACACCGAAGGCTGGAACGCCATTGCCTCAGCAGATAGCCAACAACTGCACACAGATAGGTATCTCAGAGTTGCTGAGTATGCAGTTGAAGTTCTTCGAAGACATATCCGGCGTTAACGGCGCATTGCAAGGCAAGCCCGGTTATTCGGGTATGTCGGCCAGTCTGTACAATCAACAGGCACAGAACGCCTCAACGTCTCTGCTTGACTTGCTCGATACGTTCTCTTCTTTCGTAAAGGAAGGTGCGTATAAGGACGTGAAGAACATTCAGCAGTTCTACGACACGCCACGCGTATTCAATATTGCCGGAAAGAACTCTACCATTGTGGAGTACGACCCGAAGAAGATACGTGACGTAGAGTTTGACCTTTCGATTGTTGAGAGCACAGCAACCCCAGCATACCGCGCTCTAACCAACGACATGCTTATGCAGTTGTGGGATAAGAACGCTATCAGCGTGGAGCAGCTGTTGGAACACGGCGACTTTCCATTTGCCGACGAGTTGCTGCAGAGCATCAAATCTCAAAGGGAACAGCTGGAACAAGGCAAGGTTCCAGACGGAATTTCTCCGGAACTCGCGCAGCAGGTTCAGCAAAACGCAAACACATCTGCCATGCAACAGGCACAGCAGATGCTACAAGCGTCTTAATAAAACTATCAGATGGAAGCCTCGGAAACGGGGCTTCTGTCTTTTCTAAGTGTACGGTTAACAATAGGCACCCATTCAGGCATTTCCATTTCCCGGAAGCAGATATGCAGACCTATTGCACGTGTCATAAGCAAGTCGTCATGCTTGCCAGTAATAGCACCATACGCTCCGTTCTGTTTGCGCTCATAGGTATTGTATTCATCCAGACAGCGTTTGTCGCGCTCGATATAGAGCCGGTCGCGTACCACCTTGATGAGTGTAGAGATAATCATCGGCTTTGTTGACACATTGGTATGGAAGCCATATTTACGTGGTGCACCCTCCCTTATTTCATCCTCCGACTGCTTACGTGCATACAAGTTCGGGTATATGTCTGAAATCTGATTGAGAATATATTGCGACTGGTCGCCACCTTCCACCTGACGCTCCTTGTCGTGAGTCTCCAACGTGTTAGACTCAATGACCAGAAGAGAATTGTCGTAGAACGCCGCTATCTGTGCTGCACGCCAAGCGAGTTGGTCAATGTCGCAATGTCCGTACCACTGAGCCACCACAGACGGCGGCTCGCTACCATCAATCATACTAAGCCTGTCGAATACCACGATAACAGACCAGTCAGCTTTATTGGAACGTCCACCAACATCGACAACGGTAAGATAACGGTTGACAACTTCGTAGCCTTCGAATGTTTCCGGCATTGCCCATATAGAAAGTAATCCTTGCCTGTCTGAACGGAAACGGAGATTGGAAAGTGCATCCTCTCCTTCGTCTCCATCAGCATATACCTCACCGATATATTGAGGCTGCTTGCAGAACCGCTCGAACTTCTTGACACGGTATTTGTCGAACACCATAGAACCAGAATGAACGAAAGCCTCTACATCATCAGAAGGAAACTCGGAAGCCATTACAGCAAAGTCGTCCTTACCTGCACGCTCTTCTATATACCAGTTGATGGCCTCCAGTGTAGCCCCTTTCTCCCATAACGACCAAAGGTAGCGTCCGGACTCCTCACGATTTGACGGCACATAGGCATTCTCTCTATTTTCGTACAGCCATTGTGCAAATTCACGCATTTCATCAGCCGAAGCAAACTGCTTGGAATACTGCTCAATCTGAAACCACGAAATAAAAAGAGCTTCATATTGTGATTTGATTGTAGGGTCTGCAGCAGCCGTATATTCTGTGTGGAAGAAGTTTCCTGTTCCATTCGGTGTACTCTCCATTACGATCATCGTGAATGGTTCTAAAAGAATACCGGAGCATGCCGAACGCACGATGTCCTGCGGTGACTTACCTTCTGTCTTTTGCCACAAACCGACCTCTGACAAATGCACAAGAGAATAGGCACCGCCACGACATCCATTAGGACGCTCAGCAGTGCCAACCTTAATCTTGCAATTGCGTTGTGGTACGCGATGAGTGGAGCCAGACTTACCTACACCAACCAACTTCGGCTCGTTCTCGGAATATGCCTCGCCCAGTTTGTGCAGGAACTCTACCGGGTACCTGTCAATCATGAGGTCGAACATATCCTTGATTTCGTCAGACGCCGCTCCTTGATGTGCAATGATGAGTGAGTTTAGTCCCTTTCGATGGTTGAACTGAAGCCATGCCATGTAGAGCTGTGTTGTAGTAGAACCACCCCACTGACGAGCCTTCAACAATATTAGTCGTATAGGAAGACGAGCTTTTCTCTTCGCCTCAAAACGAGACACCAAAATACGCTGCGGATAGTAAAGTCGGAACAGCACGTCCTTACCAGCCTTCTTGTTGTGGATATAGACGAGCGTAGCCGCCCAGAAGGGGAAGTCGTGTTTGAAGCGAAGTCGTATGAGCTTACGCGAGACCTTGATGTAATCATCATCGTTAGGCTCAACATGGAGAACAGACGAAAGAAACTTGTCGATAGACCCAGCCTTGACAAGTTTCTTCACCATTTGTATTTTCATCATCTCTACAGGGAGCCATTGGACGGGTATGGCAAAGTCAGAGATACACACTCGCACACGTTCTCCTATGGACCCTTCACCCGTGACCGGGTCGAAGTGAGCGAACATCACCTCATTTCGCCGGTCGTTTTCAGCGAGTAAGCGTGCAATCTCTGTATCTATCATATTGGTTGTCATACCATCCATTCTTTATTCGGTAAATAAATTCGCCCACTGTACGAGGCGTGAGATAGAATTTCGGTGCAGGTTGATTTACTATTTTCGTCACAAGTTCGTACACCGATTTGTCGGGCTGTTTCTCACGTAGTATAACGAACCTTCGGTAAATCTCCTCAAACATTTCACGCTTGTTGCTCCTCATTCTTGGCATCGGCTTTCCTGCTGCCATTGCTGAAATGACAATAGCAGCCCTCTCCTCGCTCACCCAAAAGCGAGAAGCCGGAGACTGAGCGACAAGTTCGAAGATGACCGGCATCACGATGATGGATGCCTCTGCGAGTTTCTCCCGATATGCCCTCATGAGGTCGTTATTACGTTCGCGTGTAAATTCAAGAATGCTGCCAAAGTATTTCATAAAAGTGCCCGATTGTTTCCTCAAAGTTACAGAAACGAGGTCACAAAAGTTAAAAGTCAGTCCACATCTTATATAGGTATTTTTGCAAATGAATATGACACATTCTAAAGATTTTGAAGATAATGGCTGATAACAACGGAGTTAAGAGCAGACGCGACCAACAGTTGGAACGGCTGCGAAAGAAATATCCCGACAAGAAGTTCGAGGATGATGAAGAGATTTACGGTCAGATTTCCGACGATTACGACCAATACGAGCAGGACCTTAGCGGCTACAAGGACAGGGAAAAGGCCATGTCCGACATGTTTGCCGCTGACCCAAGGAGTGCACAGTTTCTTGCTGACATGCACAATGGCAACGACCCGGTGTTAGGTCTTGTCAAGAGCTTTGGTGTTGAAATCAAAGATGTCCTTGACGACCCCGACATGCAGGAGAAGATAGCCGAGGCCAACAAGGACTATGTGGAGCGTGTAGCCAAGTCAAGACAGCTTGACGAGGAATATGAGAAGAACATGGACGCAAGTCTTGAAACCCTTCGTCAGTTCCAAGAAGAGCGTGGCATGAGCGACGAACAGATTGACGCTGTAGTGGATGCCGTTTTGACCGTGGTTCGTGACGGTGTTATGGGCAAGTTCTCGAAAGAGACTCTTGCAATGTTCGTGAATGCCATCAACCATGACAGTGATGTAGCTTCAGCAAGTGAAGAGGGACGTGTAGCCGGACGCAACGACAAGATTGTGGAAGGCTTGCGCAAGCGAGACAAAGGCGACGGCACTGCACCACTGAACGGCAAGAATGGCGGTGCGCCCAAGAACAAGAGAAACATGGACATCTTTGACTTTGCAAATGCTGCAAAATAACACGTCATGAGCATTAGTGTAGAATTTCCAAATACAAAGCCACGTGAACCCTCACAAGGAAGTGCAGGATTGCGAACACATATCGGTGGTGCCTGTACCACTGTAAGTGCGTTAATGGAAGCAAGCAAAGCTATACATAACGAAGGCTTTGTGAAGAAAAGCATTGTCAAGGTACCGGCAAAAACGAAACATAACAATAACAAATAAAAACAAATTAAAATGAGCGTAGAAGTAACAACAACCCAGCAACAGAACTCTGGCAGTGCAAACACGCCAGATAGTCCTGAACTTACTCCAAGTGCTGGTTCCGCTGGTCTTCAGACACAGTTAGGTGGTGCGCCTACTACCGTCAGTGGAGTAGAGAACGCATCAGGAGGTATGGGCGAACTTGTAATGCCCGAAGTTGACAAACGAATTTTCATGTTTGAACGTGATCAGAACTCTTTGATGCAGCTTATGCTGATGGCAAAGTCCGTGAACGTTCATAGCATGGAAGTGAAACACTATGCAATTGACCAAGGCACACCAATCGTTACGGTTGCATCTGTTAATGGCAATACTATCACGTTGGTAAATGCCGACCAGAAGAAAGTTCGAGCATACGACACTCTTATGGTCAAGGGAGTCAAAGGCTACGACTTTATCGGTGGTACCAATGTCAAGAGCCGTCGTCCCCTCCAGCTCTTTGTAAAGAGCGTGAACAACGACGACACAATCACCTGTATTGCAACCAACGGTGTTAAGCAGGCTGCGACAGACCAGTATGGCAGTCTTCCAACAGCAACCTCTCCAACAGCAAGCAATACCAATATCATAACAGCAGGTACGAAGTTAGTACGTATGGCTAATGCCATGTATGAGACTCAGAAGTGGGTTGACCCCAATACTGTCATTCCTTCTCCAGACGACTTGTACTTGCAGAAGCGAGGTATGACAAGCATCGTATCAAAGTATCTTGCCGACCAGAACATGGAGATACCTTACGATGAGGCTGTCAAGGCAGAGGCTCAGTTGCGTGAGTTCAAGGCTGCCGGCAACCGTACGCTTCTCATTTCTCAGCAGAACAAGATGCTTGTACGTTCAAGCATGGGTGATGACCAGTGGGACTATACAACCAATGGTGTTCGTTGGCAGGTGAAGCGTGAGGTGAAGCATCGTGGCAAGTGGACATTTGAGGATGTAATGTCTCTCATCAAGCTATACTACGGTGGTGCAGACAAGCCTAAGTCCGGTCTCTTCCTCGTTGGTAACAATCTTGGTCAGAGCTTGCAGCTCATTGACTGGAGCAAGCATACAGAGGTCAAGATGGAGCCTTACACAAATGAGAGACTTGGCTGGAAGGTGACACGCCTGTCCTGCATCTTCGGTGAGCTTCAGATTAAGATTGAGCCGACATTCAATGATTGCGGCTACGAGAACAGCGGTCTAATTGTTGGTGAAGACCGTTTGGTTCACTATGTACGTCGTGGTGAGAGCAGCTACACTGAGGACGTTGAAGGTGAAGAGGCTACACGCAATGGTGTTCTCGTCAGTGACGCTCTTGGCTTGAAGGGCAACTGTCACATCTGGGTTGATGGTGACGATGATGATGACGACACCGCTCCTGCAGCAGACGAGTTCCGCTTGTGGAGTAGTGACACAGCTCCAACCGAAGCTGATCTCGAAGATGGCGTAATTTACGTGTTCGCTTATGGCATGAACATCAAGTCAGGCACAGCAACTATTACTGTGAGTGCAGGAGACGCATTCAAGTACAATGCGACAGGCGAGAACGAGAAGAAGTGGGTTCGTTTCTACGGCCCTATTTCAGCTGAGTAACTTTTTAGTCAACGCTAATTATGGGGGTGGATGCGCTTTAAGTCAATCCGTCCCCATTTTTAATAAAAAAATATAACATGGAAATTAAAACATACGGAGTATATGGTCTCACGGAATGGCATGGTAAAGTTAAGGCCGGCACCATTGAGGCGAACTTATCGTTCGTTGGTGGCACGTCTTCTCCAACTGGTTCGCAACCTGCATACATGGTGACCAAAGACCCAATTACACAGTTTGTAATTGAGAACTCAAAGGAATACAAGAGTGGTTTTATCAGACTCGTAATGCGTCAAGTACTGCCCGGTACTCACATGCGAATTGCTACCCACAAGTCTGTTCCTGACAGTGACGAACAGGCGAATGAGCATTTGTCAGAAGAAACTATGACAGAAACAGTGAAGCCGACTGTGGAAGTAGAAACGCCTACACCAGAGACAGGCATCGAGCCTATAGAGGACGAACGTGGTCTTACTGAAGTTGAGTTCAGTACCAACCAAGAAGCCAAGGACTATCTTACAAAGACGTTTGGTGTGAAGAGTGGTACGATGAGAACTCGTGCAGAAATTATAGCTGTAGGTGAAACCTATGGCGTTAAAATCATTTTTGTAACCGAGTAATCACAGCGACGGTATGGTGTACAAAATCGAAGTCGTGGAGCGTGACGTGCGCATTGCCATTGACGAAAACAAGACAAGCGATCAGCTCATCAGCGATGAGGACATTGACACCTTATCGTTGAATGACATCATCCGCTCAAAGATAGTTGAAGCCGTTCGGCGTGTAGAGTCGTCCGCTCCCGTTCACTACTTGGAAGAAGGTCACGTGTTTGGCGATGCCATCTACTGGGAGGAGAACGGAAGCGGTTGGACTTTGCTGCCCGATGATTTCATGCGTCTTGTAGCCTTTCGCATGAGCGACTGGGAACGCACCTGCTATATGGCCATATCAGCAGATGACCCATTGTATGATTTGCAATCGTCAAGATACAAGGGTATTCGCGGCAATGTTCAGAAGCCGGTGTGTGCCGTAGTGAACCGTGCCGAGGGCAAGGTGTTGGAGTTCTACAGTTGCAATAGTGAGGAAGCCTACGTAAAACGTGCCTCATACATTCCTTATCCGAGCATAGACGAGGAGGACGGCATAGACATCAGCGAGCGTTGTTACACAGCCGTGGTCTATACTACGGCTGCATTAGTATTAACCGCCTATGGTGCGAGCGAGCAAGCAGCCGCAATGAACACCTTGGCAAAAAGCATTTTTGAATAATGAGTTCAATACCAACAAAACAGATAGATGGTGACGTTGCGGTTGGACGTGACGTTAACATCGGCGGCAAGGCCACCATACGCGGTTCGGCAAAGGTCGGCCACAATCTGACCGTTGACGGCTGGCTTGAAGCCAAGAACATAAAAGGCCCGAACAAAGGCCTGTTCAAAACGGCGGCACAGCTACGCGAGGCTTACCCTAATCCTCATGAAGGATGGTGGGCGTTGGTGACCGTAGAAGGCAGTGCAGCGTCAGATCATCTTGGCCAGCTCTATGTAGCTGACGGTGGTACATGGGTAGCGCAAGTTGACAGCAACGGTAATCCGCTGCTGAAGGGTAATCCTACGGTTGATAGCACCGAGTACATGGAAGCCGTGGAGGGAATGACAGCCGACCTCGAAGCCGTGAAGGAGGACGTTAACCAGAACAAGGAAGATGTGCGCAGCCTACGTTCTACACAGACCACGCAAGGCGAGAGCATCAACACCCTCAACACAAAGATGGGCACAGCTCAGAGCGACATCAACACACTGAAGAAGACTGTAAGCGACAACAAGACCGAACTTGCGAGCAGCATCAGCGGTGTACAAAAAGACCTCACGTCATTCAAGAACACCAAAGGACAGCCCAACGGATTTGCACCGTTGGACGAACAGAACCAGATACCTTCGCAGTATCTGCCCGACTATGTGGACGATGTGCTTGAGTTCAACGGCAGCTTCAATGACATTACTTCGCAGATAATGTCGTTAAACAAGTACTCAACGGACGAGAACTGTAGCGTTGTTTTCAGCAAAGACGCTGGGGCTTTTGTGCTGAAATACACGCAGCCCTCGAAAACAGAAGGCGACTTGCGCCCGACCATCACTTACTACAACAACTGGATAGACGGTGACCTTTACGGTGAGGGTACTATTAAAGGTCGTGTGCCACACAGCGGCAAGATTTACATAGACGTTACAGCCAACAAGACTTATCGTTGGGGAGGCAGCACGCTTGTTGCAATAGGTTCGGACTTGGCATTGGGCCATACCAGTGGCACTGCATATCCCGGTGACGAGGGAGCCGAGCTAAATAGCACACTCCAGACAGCGAACATACGCATTGAGGGTATAAACATTCTTCGCTTTGATGGAGTGTGGGACGGTACTGGCAAGGCACCGAGTCGTGGTTTGTGGTATGCTCCAAGTTTGGACTACGAAGGAGAGTGGTGCTTCCGTAAGTTCGGAGGTGTTAGTACAGAGACATACGGTTATCCGGAAGAAATGTATAACACCGACAGCGTAGGACGTGCGGACCATATCTATTGTTGTGAAGACGAGTTGTTCCGTATCGTTGACAAGAAGATGCAGAGGATTGGCGGCAGCGGCAGCTCTGCCAGCATTTACAACCCGACGGTGGAGCAGGGAGGACACTACTATGTGTTGTGTGATACCGACGATACGGCCAATTCAGCTGTTCACGCAGCGAAGGAAAATGGCAAGGCTGCAGTAGGCCTGATGATAACCTTCGCATTGAAGAAAGGCACTTGGAAGACTTACCAGTATATCGGAGCCAATACGGATGATAATAACTGGTACGACACAGAGAACTGGAAAGACTTCGGTTCGATGGTGCAGGGTTCAGAGTCGATGATAGACATTGACATCATAGCCCCTCTACCTACAGGCTTCTACACCCTTGGCACCGCACTTGCAGCTCTGAAAACCTATCAAGAGACAACAAGTGTGAACTATCAGAAGCGCGGTTTGGTGATAAGCTACACGACGGAAGCCAATAAGGTAGAGACCAAACAGTATCAGGGCGACTCCATTGCGGACTTCTACGAGGCCGGGCTTTGGCAGGACTTCGGCGGCGGCAGCAAACTTGTGGCGAACGACACGATGGAAGACAATGGCAAAGACGCTTTCTCTACAGGAGGAGCGTATAAGGTCGTACCTACGGAGATAGAGGCTACAGAGGAAGAAGGCAGCGTATCACTGAAGCTAAAAAACAAGGCTGGCGACACCCTGTCTGAAGCCCAATTCAGTGTGGGCACCGGTACTGGAGGTGGCGGTGGAACTACACTTGCCATCAACTTTGAAAACGACCCCTTCTATGTCCGTGCAGGAGGCACAGCCATACTGAAAGCCGCCATCCGCAGTGTGACCCAGCTATCCGATGGATCATCGCAGGACAACAAGATACAGAGTGTGGTGTTTATCAATCGCACGACCAAGACCACTGTAGCCTCATTCAAGCCCAATCAAGCAAGCAGTTCGTCGTTAAAGTCGTACACCTTCGAGTTTGACCTAAGCACCATTGCGGCCAGTGCTGGCAGCGTAGAGCTGCAAGCCGTAGCCACCGATGCCACCGGCAAGACAGCCACGAGAAACGTGGAAATGATTGCCGTTGATGTGACCGTAGAGAGCAGCCAGACACTGAGCTATACGAAGAGCACCACATTGCAGGTTGGCGGTCAGAAGGTAAGCATCCCTATGTATCGTTTCCCAAACAATGCCTCAGACAAGGGTATCCAGACGAAGATAGAGATATACCGCAACGGTGTTTGGGAGACGCTGGAGAGTGTATTGGTTAAGGACACCTATACCCATAATGTGACCATCGACCCACAAGGCATGGGACACGGCGCATATCCTCTTCGCATACAAGGACAAGACGTAGCATCAGGACTGCAAGGTAACACGCTGCATACCGCAATCATGGTGATAGAGCAGCGTGAGAGCGTGAGCGACTACACGAAGCCCATCATTGTGGCACGATGGTATGACGACAGCGACGGCAAGACAAAACTCTTCAAGACCGTCAGCTTTGACATAGCCTGTTATCAGCGAGACAACGCCAACCCGAATGTAGAGGTGAAGGTGAAGAACGAGATCACTGACGAGACAGAAACGATTGCCAACAAGGTTATGAACCGCAGCAGTTACTACACGATAGAGAAACGCATTGTGGGTTATAACGACGGCGACACATTGATCTTCGATGCAACATGTGGCGAGGTACGTCTGGCGGAGCAACTAAAAGTTGTCATTGACGGCAGCATGCTTGCCATCAGCGAGACCGAGGGCGCATACTACAAATTGAGCTTTGCCGGCAGAAGTAACGACGACATCGACAAGAGCATCAAGGCCACCTGTGCTGACGGCAGCATTGTGGAAGTGAAGGTAAACGGCAGTAACTGGTCGAGCAACGGTTTTGTTGCCGACAACTTCGGTACGGAGAAAGCAGACGGCAGAATGGCACTACGTGTGGCTGAGAATGTGACGGCAGCATGTAGCGACACACCATTGGCAAGCAAGGACATACCCACCAACGGTATGGCACTAAGCTTTACATTCAAGGTTAAGAACATAGCCAAACGTAATGCAAAGATTATGTGGTGTATGGGCGAGCGATTGGGCTTTGTGCTTACTGGAGAGAAATTCATTGTGACCACCGCAGGTGATAGCGATGAGGCTTTGAAAGACGTTCAGACAACCGCCGCCACCTCCTACCTTGACGACACCGTATATCGCATAGACATTGTGATAGAGCCACAAGCCAGAGCACCCTATAGCGGTGTGATGCTGTGCAAGGTGTTCCAGAACGGCGATGCAGCAGCTTGTGTTCCCATCAGCACAGTCAGCGGCTTCCCCAACATTGCGGACATGATACACTTCGACGGTACAGATGCCGACCTTTACCTGTATGAGGTAGTGCGATGGAATACCTACTATGACTTTATTCAAGCATTCAACAACTACATCGTGAACCTCACAGACACGACTGCCATGCTGACCGAGTATGAGCAGAACCAAGTTATGAGCGATGTTACAGCTGAGGGCACGACGAAACCACGCCCCGATATGCAAAAGTTGTTAGACCGCGGTATCATGGTTGTGGCAATGACGCGCACTTCGGACAAGAACCTTAGCAAAGACGGTGGCGCGGTAACGGACAGCGAGATATATTATCCTGACTACATCGAAGGTTTGAGGGACAAAAAAACGTCAGTTTTGATGGACTGGTATATTTATTTCCCCGACCGTCCGTGGGCAAACTGCGTTATTGAAGCCATCCCGACGACAAACCAAGGAACTTCGACACTTGCCTACGGTGTCAAGAATAAGAAGGGCAAGGGTAAGAAGGCGAAGAGGATTAGAATGCTCTACACAAGAGAGCAGATTAGTGAGATGTACAATGGTGATGAGACTATTCTTGCCAAGTATGACGACGCAGCAGCTCTTGCGAAGAAAAAGAAGATCCGCGTGAAGGAAGGCAGTACGCCTATACAGAACATTACCATCAAGGTTGACTACTCGGACTCTGCCGGTGCCAACAACTGTGCCATGATGGAGCTTATGAACGACACGCAGATAGCCCTTGGCAGTGACTATATGACCCCTGCACAGCGACACAACACCGACAAGAGCGAAGAACTGCATACGAGCATTGACGGTGTGACGTGTGCCCTCTTCCGTACCGACTACCGCATAGGTCAAGACAAGGGGACACAGGCCGCTACACTTCCTGAGAACGCCTACTTCCACTCGAAGGCAAACTTCAATGCCGACAAGGGTAATCCCCACTTCTTCGGTTTTGAGGACGTTAAGGGATATAATTACGGTTGCGTGAACTATGGCGACTTCAAGGAAATGGTAGCTCCGAGAGATACCACCATTGAGACCTACAAGGCCAGTGTTCTTTCAGACACAAGCTCATTGATACCGGGCACGCTGTATATGCTGAGTGAGTTCTGTGGTCCGGAAACACGCTTCATTGAGAACGATGGTACCGGAACCATGACAGAGATAGGTGAGGTGGCCGTGGAAGACAGTCATGTGCTTGACAAGACCCTCTCCGAGGTACAGGCAGACAACGTCAAGAACTACGACTGGGGAACAGCCTACAAGACATCTGACGGAAAGTATGTGCAGTATAAAGGAGGAGCATGGAAGGACACCACAGGCACCATGACTTATGACAATGCCACTAATAAATGGAGCGTGCAAGGCCGCGTGCTGAACCCTGTGGAGTGCTACGAATACAGACAGTATCAAGAGTTCTGTTGGCAGCAGGGCGTGAACAGCGTGGACGATATGCTAAAGACGCTGCACACCGACGATGGCGATGTTCCAGTGTGGAGCACATATTACGAAATGCGCTACCCTGACGACGACGACTTGAACGCCCTGTATGCGTCGGGCAAAAAAGTTCCGTACCAGCTGTATAGAGAGTTGGCCTTCTGTCAGCAGTGTAACCAGAACTTGACCGACAATGCCGAGGAGAACGCCGCCAAGAACCCTGATGGCAGCGAAAAGGTATTCAACGGAGCCGGTGCAAGCACAACCATTACCCTTGGTGGCAAGACCGTAGCCGGTACCAAGGAGAACCGCAGGAAGAAATGGCAGCAGGAAATGCACAAGTATTTCTCTCCCCATTCAACTCACTGCTATGTTGTGGCGAGCGACTACAAAGCCACCGTGGACCAGCGAGCCAAGAACATGATGATTGCTGTTTACTTGGAGACCGACGGCAGCATGCGCTACTACTTCAACCACTGGTATGACGGTGACTCATGTGACGAGGCAGACAACGACTGCTACCTGACCATACCTTGGGATATGGACGGAGCAGCGAGCCATCTGTATCAAGGATGGGATGGCGTAATGTTCCAACAGAGCTATGCCTTGTTTGACAGAGGTGAAGGTGTATGGCTTGATGATGCAGGTACGGAGACGCTGACTCTTCATGACACGGCGGCAAAGATGCGTGCTACGAAGATTAAGGCCGGCCTTGAAATTTTCTCTACTGACGGCTGCTACCGTTACTGGATGATAGACCGCATCTTGAAATGGCCAAAGGTGGTAAGTTCGTTTGACGGAGAGCGCAAGTATATAGAAACAGCTACCGCTGCCGACAACCACTATCCTGCCTTGCATGGTCTGCGACTGGAGAGTCTGCCGGCCTTCCAACGCAAGCGTTTCGCATACAGAGACGGCTACTTCCAGACTGGTGATCTGTTCCGCCATTTCTTCCAAGACCGTGTTATGGGACCCATCACGGTGAAGATAACGGCAGCACAGGACGGTTACTTCGCCATGGGCGTGGACTCCACCTCGTCAGCCAAGTACAGTTGCTATCTAAAGGAAGGTGAGAGTCACACCTTTACAGAGGTTGCAGCAGGAGAAGGCGGCAAGCTCATCTACATCTTCGGTGCAGACAAGATAAGCGAGCTTGACATCAGCGGCTGTTCTCCTAAAAATTCAAACTGGATGCTTAGCGAGTGCACCTTACTGCGCAAGCTTGTCATTGGCGGTGAAGGATATACTCCAGCCTATACCACCGACATACTGAGCACGCTGAACTTAGGACAGATGCCTTTCTTGGAAGAGATAGACATCAGAAACACGATGATAACCGATGTGAATGCCTCGCTGTGTCCTCGCCTAAGAAAGGTGTTGGCAGAAGGCAGTCTGTTGAAGTCAATCACACTTGCAGAGAGTTCGCCTATTGATACGCTGCACCTCCCCGGTACTATGACGACTCTGTACTTCAAGAACCTTCCTAATCTGACCTATCCCGGTGGTTTGACCATTGACGGAATGGCTAAGGTGACGAAGCTGTTTTTGGACGGAAGCCCGAAGATAGATGCCATGACGCTGCTGCGAGAGGTAACTACGGCCAGTGCGCTGAAGAGTGTACGCATAGCCGGCCTTGCTGCTACGGAAAGCGTTGAGCTGCTGCGAGCCATCAAGAACCATGGAGCCGTAGGCATAGACGCGAACGGAGCAGACTATGACGAGAGCGGCCAGTGTAGCGGACTGATAGGCAGATGGATCCTAACCCTACTTTCAGAGGAGAGTGAGATTGCGGAGCTGAAGCGTTACTTCCCGAACCTTGAAGTTATAAACTCGCAATTCTCTGTCATAAAGATAGACGATGTGGTGAGCGGTGATTTCTGCGAGAAGTACAGCAACCCCGAGAACCAGACAGGAGCTGATTACGATAAGACCTTTGTGGCAAGCGGCCATACGCTTAAGATATTGCAGGACACCCATGCTTACAAGTGTACGTACAACTCCAAACTGAAACAGATGGAGGGTGTGCAATTGAGCGATGCAGACTTCAATAAACTTGCCAATGGTGAGAGCTTCGATGTAGGCGACAGCGCAGGTGAAGGCTTTGACATCTTCCACCACTTGCCTCATTTTTGGTACAAGGGCGTGAACGACTACAAGAACCAAGCAAAGTATATCATTCACTCAATTACAGATAATGAGCCATTATCGACTGTAAACAACCGCAAGGAGGCATTGCTTTCAGAGCTGCTCTATGCAGAAAATACAGGCGTGTATGCAGATGAGGCAACAGTTGGCGAGACAGTTGGCGATAATATTATTGCCACAGCAGCCAATGCGAATGCCTACCGTATGGACGTTGAGGGCATGAAGCAGGTAAGATGGCCGGGACTTAACCACGCTCGTCTTGGTGCCGTCTTTACGGATGCAAACGGCAAGATAGTGGGCAAGTTCATTATGATGGTGAGTCACGCTTACTTCGACTTCTCAATCGGTAACTATGTGTTCTGCGATGTGCCAAACGGTGCTAAGTGGATATACTTCACTTCGTATCGTGACATTGGCGACATAAAGTGTCTTGCTGTTGACAGCGAGCATATAGAGGCAATAGAACCAGAATGGACTGAGCACACCGTTGGTGAGTTCGACAGTCTTGTGGGAACATACCCCATCACTATTGACGGACTGAAACGACCTCGAAGCATATCGGGTTCAGTACGTTCAAAGAAAGGTGACGGCACTTCACAGACCTCGTCAGAATGGGCATACGACACGGACGGTAACCCGACCGAAATGCCGACCGGGACAATGCACTACACTGACAAGGATTTCCAGAACAGTGCGCACATGCGCGGAGAGGGCTACCAACTCCAAGACTATGAGCAGCACAAGGAAATCAGCAACCTATGGTGGGCGACCCATGGAACGACCAATGAGCAGTCTGTTGTTGGCAATGGTGCACATGACAGTACGCTGAACAGTCGTGACGACATCGGCATGGCGGACACATCGTATGTGGGCAACTCCATGAACTCAATCATGGGACTCAAACACTATGTGGGCTGTGATAGTGAGTGGATGGACTACATTGCAGGAAATGTGAAGAGCTACGAGACGTTCTACAAGAACCGTTGCGTGGAGACGAACGAAGATCCTGTAGATTATGTGTTCCACATCTACGACCCAGTGAAGAAGACGGAGCGAACTGTGCAGAGTGTGAACAGCGGAGGTAACTGCGTTGTGAGAGTGGTGCATGGTGCCAAGTGTGACATCTTGCCGAGCAAGGTGCATCAGACTGACACCAGCAAATACACCACACACTATGCAGCAGGAGTATGGTTCCCGGGCAGTAGAGGCCGCTGTGTTCTGCGGTCTGGCTACTACTCGTATGCGTTCGGCGGTCTCGCTTTTGCGTTCGCG
>OIZO01000013.1_pt1 | contig 143716 bp, 142 predicted proteins | sample 1588551 | NCBI WGS metagenome assembly OIZO01 (sample SAMN03283271) | human gut metagenome | biome: human-associated habitat; material: feces | host: Homo sapiens | place: Peru | collected 2012
ACTAACGAAAAATTTGGCATTTCTTTGGTGATTCTTCCGTATGAGTTACGACCTGACTTCTTGTTCATTGGTTCAAGAAGTGATTTCTCAGGAGCAACTTTTGAGAGAGAAGAATAATCAATAACCGACATATTTCTTCTTGAAGGTGTAGTCGGCTTATAATTTCTAACTGCCATTATAATCTCCTTACCATGAATAACTTTGCGAAAGGATGGCACCTTTCATACCTCATCATTCATTTGTTTCTGTTGCTTATATAATAATAGGTATATATTACTTATTATATTGTGATTACATCATATCACTGAAGAATTCGATTTCTTTTGAATCTTCTGTCAAAGTTACAATAGCTTTCTTCCAAGATGGAGTGTAGCCTACATTGTAGCCTTGTCTGCGCTTACGACCGCGAACATTCATTGTGTTTACCTTAGCAACCTTTGTGCCAGGGAAAGCTTCTTCAACTGCCTTAGCAATTTCAATCTTGTTTGCTGTCTTTGCTACCTTGAAGGTATATTTCTTTTCCATAATGCCCATCATTGAGTTTTCAGTGATGATTGGCTTAAGGATAATATCCTGTGCTGCTTTCATTATGCGTATACCTCCTCAATTTTCTTTGCTGCGTCCTTAAGAACAACGAATGAATCACAATTAAGAATGTCATATACACAAAGTGTGTTTACTGTAACAACCTTAACGCCTTCGATGTTACGAGCACTCTTGTAGATTACTTCATCTACACCGTCAGTAACGATAAGTGTCTTCTTTGCAGCCTTAAGCTTTGCAAGCATTTCAACAATAGCCTTTGTCTTGATGCCTTCAAGCTCAACCTTATTTACTACCATCATTTCTTCGCCTGCAACTTTTGCTGACAAAGCTGACTTCATAGCAAGTCTTCTTACTTTCTTGTTAAGTTCAACCTTGTACTTTCTTGGCTTAGGGCCGAGAGCGATACCACCGTGTGTCCACTGTGGAGATCTTGTTGAACCTTGACGAGCACGGCCTGTGCCCTTTTGTCTCCAAGGCTTTGCACCGCCACCGCTTACTTCTGAACGAGTGAGAGTTGACTGTGTTCCTTGTCTTTGGTTAGCAAGATAGCTAACTACTGCTAAGTGCATTGCGTCAGCATTTGGTTCGATACCGAAAACTGAATCAGCAAGCTCTAATTTGGAAGTCTTTCTTCCTTCTTGGTTATAAACCTGAACCTGTGCCATTTATACCTCTCCTTTCGTTAAGCTTTTACTGCGTCAGCAATAACAACAATTCCGCCCTTTGGACCAGGGATTGCACCCTTGATTGCGATAAGGTTTGATTCTGCGTCAACCTTAACAACCTTGAGGTTTTGAACTGTTACTGCTTCGTGACCGTAGTGACCTGCCATCTTCTTGCCCTTGAATACTCTTGAAGGGCTTGAACAAGCACCAAGTGAACCTGCGTGACGGTGGTTAGGACCTGTACCGTGGCTCATACGAAGTCTTGAGAAGTTCCAACGCTTGATTGCGCCGGCTGTTCCGTGACCCTTGCTTGTTCCCTTAACATCTACAACATCGCCTGCAGCGAAAACGTCTGCTTTGAGGATGTCGCCGACATTCATTGCCGAGATGTCGTCAAGACGGAATTCTTTGAGTGTTTTCTTTGGAGCAACGTTTGCTTTGTCGAAGTGACCCTTCATAGGCTTGTTTACTCTTGCAACTTTTACATCGCCGAAACCAACCTGAATTGCTTCGTAGCCATCGTTTTCCATTGTCTTCTTTTGGGTAATTACACATGGACCAGCTTCAACTACTGTTACAGGAACTGCGTTGCCTGCTTCGTCGAAGATCTGAGTCATGCCGATTTTCTTACCGATAAGACCTTTCTTCATTTGTATTTCCTCCTTTGGTTATTGGTTGGGTACCCCCAACATGACCTCAACCGTTTTTGATTTGAATTATTTTGTTTTGATTTCCAAATCTACGCCGGCTGGGAGCTCAAGACCCTGAAGAGCTTCAATTGTTTTGTTTGAAGGTCTGAGGATGTCAATGAGTCTTTTGTGTGTTCTTTGTTCAAACTGCTCACGGCTGTCCTTGTACTTATGAGTAGCACGAAGGATTGTTACCTTTTCAATCTCTGTCGGAAGAGGGATAGGACCGCTTACCTGAGCGCCTGTTCTCTTTGCAGTTTCAACAATCTTTTCTGCAGCCTGATCAACAATGCTGTGATCATAGCCCTTAAGTCTGATTCTAATCTTGACTTTACTTGCTGCCATTTTAATTCCTCCATTGAAATTTAGTGGTGCGAGTTCTAATCCTTAACCACGAAGCCGTGTGTTTCTACCCCTTCATTTTTAAAAGCCGAATGAAATATTCATCCGGGCGCAGAATGAGCCTACACACGCAGGCATTCGCAAGTTACCTGTCGCAGTCATAGCTTAGATTAGTTTCGCCCGTGTTTAAAACTCGGACATACTCCGTTGAAATTACCGCCGGGTTCAGCGCAACCTCCAACATCATCGCATATCATGTTGTGCAGTTAAGCCGCATATGCTATATATAATATATAACTTCAATATACGCAGTTCACCACACGTGCGACTATTATAATATATAGAGAGTGCCATGTCAAGGCTTTTTTTAAAATTTTTTCGAATAAATTTCGGCTGTTTTTACAAATTTTAAATTTAAAGTTTGTTAGTTTTGCACAAGATAAATTTTCATCTATATATAGTTTTTAAAGCACGCACTTATACCATATATAGAAAAGGCGGCAGATAATTCTGCCGTCTTACTTAATTAAATCTTGTTTTTAGGTCCTCTGCCTGTTTTTTCTTCATAAACAACAGCAACCTCTTCTGCTGTGCCCTCTGCAATGATTTTACCCTTTTGAAGAAGGATTGCACGGTCGCAAATTGCAAGTACCTGATCGATACTGTGGGATACAAAGAGTACGGTTACGCCATTGTCAAACATTGACTGAACCTTTGCAAGACTCTTGCGTCTGAACCTTGCGTCACCTACAGACAAAACTTCATCGAGGATAAGAATATCCGGTTCAACAGCCGTTGCAATGGAAAAACCCAAACGGGATTTCATACCGGAAGAATAGTTTTTCAGCGGAACATTGATGAAATCACCGAGTTCGGAAAAATCAATAATATCCTGAATCTTTGTATCGAGGAACTCTCTGCTGTATCCGAGAATAGCACCGTAAAGATAAATGTTTTCCTTACCGGTATATTCCGGGTCAAAACCCGCACCGAGTTCGATAAGAGGAGCCATAACGCCGACCTTGGTAACTTTACCTGCGGTAGGCTTGTACACACCTACAATAGCCTTAAGAAGTGTACTCTTACCTGCACCGTTAAGACCCAAAATTGCAAGTCGTTCGCCTTTTCTTACCTGGAATGTTATATCATCAAGAGCTTTAAACTTAGCAACCTCAATATTACCTTTAATTTTACGAATAACAAATTCCTTGAGATTGTCAACCTTTTGCTTATTAAGGATGAATTCCATATCAACATGGCTTACATCAATAACAACAGGACGCTTTTTAAGTTCTTCCTCGGTCAATTTTTGTTCTTCGTGTTCGGGAAGTGTTTCGTCAAAAATAACATTTTCAATATTTTTTTCCATATTTCAACCTCTTTTTCTTACTGCAAGGTTACAGCAAAACCTATAAATAATTTTATATATAATAATATTACTTATTAATATCGTGCTTCTGTTTCCATGTAAAACATACAAGTGCAACAAAAAGTATGCCAAGAACGCCGCTTCCTATTGCAAGAGCGCACATAGAATCATTGAGCCATCTTATAAAAACATCAACAAGATATGTAGGATAAATCACAAGCTGTCGTGTTTCTTTAGTCACAGCAACGGCGGCAAGTACAATCAAGTTCATAATAAACGCTGCAAGGAGCGAATATGCAATGTTTCTCGTAGCATGATACTTCATCGAGGTACGCTTAAACAAAGAAACAATTACACCTATACCTATTGCACCGCACACGGCAATAAGAATACTGCACACTGTTTTTGATAAGTCACAAAAGTCTTTAACCTGACTTGCATATCCAAACTGTGTAACCTTACCGGCGTAATCCGCAACATTCTGAGCAAAATCATCAACAGCCGTGTCATTAACCGATTTATCGACGGATATATTATTTGATTTTATAACATTGTCTACACTTTTTGCAACATTTTCCTTAAATTGAGCAATCAAGCCGTCATATGCGTCACTTGAAAACTCCCGGGTTGAAGCAAACTCATCTGATACATAAGCATTTTCAATCTTATATATATTATCATAAGTAATTAAATTGTCAACAAAATTATCCGGAACAGAGCTTGCCTGACACAAATCCTTTGTGTAACGAGCAATATCGCAACGCATATTTTCTACATATACGCTGTTTGTAAACTCTTTGGCAAAAGTTTTCGGATTGGCTGTAACCGAAACGAATTCAACGCACAAGGCACACATTATTATACATAAGTATAGAACAAATGCCAAAACGGTTCTTGCTTTACGGCGAGATGTAAAGTCTGTTTTCATACTACTGCTCCTCCACTATCAGTTTGGCATAAACATAAAAATGCTCATCGGCAAAATAAGAAAATGCATCAGTTGATTTTGAAGTAGCAAGCATAAGCTTATAACCTATGACTGTCTCAGCCTTTTTTGCAACAGTTGTTTTATACACCTTATATTTAAATGTGCCTAAATTAGATTCAACGGTAATTATATCTCCCTGTTTTGCATTATATAATGTCTTAAAGGAAGATGAATTGTAGCCGGCAATCTTTGACGGACCTCCCATACCAAAAAGATATGATTTACTGTTCAGTCCCACGCCGTTTCGCCTTGACACACGGTTATCGCCATAGTAAACCTTTTCATTAAGTCCGATTCTTTCACAAGAAACAGTACCAAGCAAAGAGCCTATTCTTATAGAATCAATAAAATCTTTGCCTGTCTTATTGTTAAACGAATCGTCAACGCTTACATCATTGTAGCCTATTGTCAAATATGTTTGAGCGTCTGCTACTGTACTCTTTGCCATATCAAGGCCAATCATCATAAGCGGAGCAAATACAAAAAGTGAAATCAAAACAAATGATAACGAACGATAAATGTACGGATATACCGGACCTTTACGGCGTTTTGTATGAACAGACTTTTCATCTTTTTGCACTACGGACTTTTTCATAAAAGGTAATCACCTAAACCTTAATCATCTTCATATACAGCACCGCGTGAACCCGATGTTACATGCTGTGCATATCTCTTGAGATACCCTGTTAAATTCTGCTTAGGAGCAGTCCAATTTTTCTTTCTTTCTGCCAAAACTTCATCCGATACATTTACACGAAGAACTCTTGCAGGAATGTCAATTTCTATTTCATCGCCGTCTTCAACAAGTGCGATAGTACCGCCTACCGCAGCTTCAGGGCTTACATGTCCGATTGAAGCACCTCTTGTAGCACCCGAAAAACGGCCGTCGGTCAAAAGTGCAACCTGTGAACCGAGTCCCATACCGATAATTGCGGAAGTAGGAGAAAGCATTTCTCTCATACCCGGACCGCCCTTAGGACCTTCGTATCTGATAACAACAACATCACCGGCAACAACCTTACCGCCTGTAATAGCCGCAATAGCCTCCTCCTCGGAGTTATAGCACTTTGCAGGGCCTTTGTGTTGCATCATTTCAGGAGCAACAGCGCCTTTCTTTACAACAGCACCCTCTTCAGCAAGGTTACCCTTAAGAACAGCAATACCGCCGTCCTTTGAAAACGGATCATCAAGTTTACGAATAACAACACCATCTGCATCAGGAGCGTTGGCAATTCTTTGAGCAACCGTACCGCTTACGGTAAGGCAATCTGTGTTGATAAGTCCGCCCGAAGCAAGTTCCTTAATAACAGCCTGCATACCGCCTACATCGTTAAGGTCTGTAATAAATACGGATGATGCCGGATTAAGCTTACAAATTTGCGGAGTGGTGTTGCCCATTTCGTTAAGGTCTGACAAATTGATGTCGTGACCTGCTGCGTGAGCAATAGCTGTAAGGTGAAGAATTGTATTTGTTGAGCAACCGATTGCCATATCGGTACGCATAGCGTTTTGGATTGCTTTTTCTGTAATAATATCAGACGGCTTAATATCATCTTTAAGAAGATCCATAACTCTTTCGCCTGCCATCTTTGCAAGACGAAGACGGGCAGAATAAACAGCCGGAATTGTACCCGAACCCGGAAGTGACATACCGATTGATTCTGTAAGGCAGTTCATTGAATTTGCCGTGTACATACCCGAACAAGAGCCGCAAGTCGGGCAAGCCGTAAATGCTGTTTGCTCAAGATTTTCAAGTGACATCTTACCTACTGCATTTGCACCTACATATTCAAACTGCTCGGAAAGACCGATAGGATTCTTTGTTTCGGTACTTTTGCCTGGAAGCATAGGGCCGCCGTTGATGAAAATACAAGGAAGATTAAGTCTGCAAGCCGCAAGGAGCATACCCGGAACAATTTTGTCGCAGTTAGGAATAAATACGATAGCATCAAGAGGGTGAGCCGTGAGCATAACCTCAATGCTGTCTGCAATAAGTTCACGAGAGCAAAGTGAATACTTCATACCTTTGTGATTCATTGCAATGCCGTCGCAAACGCCGATTGTATTGAATTCAAACGGAACACCGCCTGCGTTACGAATACCTGCCTTAACCTGCTCTGCGATTTTGTCAAGGTGCATATGACCCGGAATATAGTCGCTCTTTGAGTTAACAACAGCTACAAACGGTCTTTTCATTTCGAGTTCATCAATACCGAGAGCTCGCAACAGAGAACGATGAGGGGCTCTTGAAGGGCCCTCTTTAATTAAATCTGATCTCATTTTTATACCTCTTTGTTATTTGTTATAGAATAAATTATAAATGCTTATTATATATATTATATTATTTATAAGGATTAATTTCAATATATTTTTATCATTTAATGAATTAGCGATTGCCTAAAGCGGTTAATTTCTGTTATCAAACACATTTTCTATATGATAGCGTGGCTTGCCTTGGCTCTTGCGTCCGTATTCTATTGCCTCCTTTGGGCAATAGCAAATGCACGCCATACAATGAGTGCAATTATTTTCCCACACAGGCTTGCCGTCGGCAAGTTTGACATTGTTGAGCGGACAAAGTTTGACGCACTTGCCGCAACCTATACAATCATCGGTTGCATAAAAAGCCTTTGATTTTACAAACATAGGATAAAAAACATCGTTTACAATTCCGCTGTACAGCTTGTCAATCAATGAAGTTTTCAAAGTCTTAAACGGCTTTTCGTTTTTGATTTGCTCTGCCGCTTTTTCAATGTCACGAATTGAATTTGACACAATCTGCTTTGCCTCGTCAACCTGCGGTGCATCAAACATCGCAATGTAGTTTTCAGGCATAACAATTTGAGCGGTGCCCTTGTAATCAAAGCCCTTTTGAGCACAAAGGAGCTTGTTGAATTTTTCGGCATTGCCGACTCCACCGCCACAGGTCATAACAAACCAAACGCCATTGGTGGCGGTTATATCGGTTTTTTCAATCCATTCGGTAACGACACGAGGAATTCTCCACGCATAGGTAGGTGTGGCAATAGCCAACCTGCCGTTTACAGCGATTGGAGAATGGTCGCCGTTCTTTATTTTTTCGTTCAAATCAACAACAGTGTCACCAAGCTTGTCGGCAATGAATTCGGCAACATATCGGCTGTTGCCCGTACCTGAAAAGCATAAAATCATTACTTGTTTTCCTCCTCGGGATAGGTAAGGTCAAAGTTTCTTCTGAAATCGGTCATAATATCCATTACATCCTTGGTATAATCAAGGTGCATATCGTTTGCCTCACCCAAAATTGCCTTTTCCATATCTTCAAGTTCATAGGCAAGGGCGTCCTCGTGCTTACCTGCCGATACCGTTTCGGTTTCGCCGCTTTCGGCATAAGTAATTGTTGCTTCCCACGCTCTCGGATATTCCATAATTTCAATATATCCCTTTTCGCACGACACCACACCACGCTTAGGCTGTTTTGAATGAAGCGAAAGCATAACGGTTGCCATTTGCCCCTCTTTGTTTGTAAGGAGCATACTTGCCTGCTCGTCAACACCGGTCGGAGCTTTTTTCATTTGTGACAAAACGCTGTTCGGATTTGAGGCGAAAAACCAACGGATAAACGAAAGCGAATAAACACCGATATCAAGCATTGCACCGCCGGCAAGTGAGCGATTGAAAAATCGGTTTTTCATATTGTAATCCTTGAAACTGCCGAAATTTGTTGTAATAAGATTAACCCGTCCGAGTTTACCAGACGCAAGAATTTCATTAAGCTTTTTGTAAATCGGCATATGATAAATCGTCATAGCCTCTGCAACGATAACACCCTTTTCTTCTGCAAGAGTTAATGCTTCTTCAAGTTCCGAAGAATTGAGCGTAATAGACTTTTCAACAAGAATATGCTTGCCGTTTGCTATTGCCTTTTTCATAAATTCAATATGAGTGTTGTGCGGAGTGGTGATGTAAACAACATCAACATTCGGGTCGGTGAACATATCGTTAAAATCATCGTACACCTTGCCGATGCCGTATTTTTCGGCAAACGCCACAGCTTTTTCGTGAGTTCTGTTGCCGACCGCATAAATGCTTTTGCCGTTTTTCTGCAAAGCAACAGCCATTTCGTTTGCTATAACTCCTGTACCGAGAACCGCCCAATTAATGTTTTTCATTTTGACATTCCTCCAATATTAAATCAGCATATCAATATAATTTAACTATAAAACATTCTCGAAAGCATCAAGAAATTTACATCAACAAGTTTTTTCTCTTTTCTTCCAACTGACGAAGCCGTACATATCGTTGAAAAAGAAAATTGCAAAATTCACAACAACGGGAATGTATTCGGGATTTTTAATTGACGCAAGCACCCACAAAACGATAAGCACAATATCGTTTGCCGCATAACCGACGGCGTAATATGACGAACGAAGCATAGTCAGTGCCGCCGCAATAAAACTTGTTGTGATTGATATGGTGCTGAATACAATATTTGGCGTGTTGAGTTTTGCCAAAATCAAATAAAACACCGCCGTAACAATCACTGTGGAGAGGGCAACCAACAAAAAATGCTTTTTTGTAAGTTTTTGAATTGCAACCTCTTTTCCGTTTTTGGCAGGGTTTTTAATCCAGGTTATCGTTGACCAAATCGCCATAGGCATCGTCATACCAAGATAGGTTATCACCTCTCCCCAATACCTGAACTTCCAAGATATAATGCCGTAAAATATGCTGAATGCAATCATAAGAATCGGTGCCCACACATTGCCTATTGCCGCAAAGACAAGCGAGGTTACACCCACACATGTCGCCGACAGCGTAAGAACATCAACATTCCCCGACAGGAGATTTGACATTATCACCAACACGAGTGACACAATCCACAGCACCCACTCTTTTTTCTTAAAACTTTTAAACGGATTACTCATATATTATATATTTTCCTCATAAAACATTGTAGCGATATAAACATATTACGCTATGCAACAAGGCTTGCAAGGCGTTTTCCGCAAAACACACCGAGCAAACAAAAAGCCACGCTCAACGCAACATACAATCCGCCGAGGCAATACATTTTGTTTTCAAACAAGGTGACAGCCTCAAGCGAAAATGTTGAAAATGTTGTGAAGCCTCCGCAAACACCGATTTTCCAAAACAACACGGTGTTTGGAGATGTGTTTTCTTTTTCACTAACAATGCCGACAATAAAGCCGATAGCAGCCGCACCGACAATGTTTGTGACAAGGGTCAAAATCGGGAAATCCGTTTTAACGGGTATCAAACTTATGGCATAGCGTAAAACCGCACCAAGCGCACCGCCAAGTGCTACAAACAAGAAATTCATTTTAGTCTCCTTAATTATTAACAAATGTCATTATACCATAAGAAAAAGTTTTATACAACCGTGACATATTCTGCGGCAACTTTACCGAGTGCTAATATCCATAAAATCAAAAGCCCCTTGAAAAAAGGATTTTTCCTCTCTCAAAGGGCACGTTGACAAACTTGAATTTACTTTAATAAATATTTTTCAAACGCTTTATGATTATCAAAGTGGACTTCTCTAAAAAGCAGAACTAACCAAATAATATAGGTTGGTATAGCTATATATGGGGTTAAAAAGCAGGATAATAATGCTCCTGCCAACATTATAATAGCCCACATAAAGCACTGATTTCTTATATCACGAGAGATATGAGCTTTATCATACAATGCCTGTTCTTCTTTAGAAAATGAATTAAATCCTGAAACAAATTTTGCTGCTTTTTCCTTAAAAATCGCAAATAACACACCTATAATCAGAAATGGTATTACCAAAATTATACACGACCAAAATCCTATATTCATAATACATACCTCCGCTTCAAACTCCGATTTGTATTTCTGTTTGTTTTAAAATCAGCATATCAAAACATCACGAAACTTACATCAACAAGTTTTTTTCTTTTTAGGTGTCAGGAGTTCATCATACATTGCGTTGAAAAGTCCTGTTAAAAACTCTCTGTTGTCGACATTGTCCACAAAAAGCATTTCTTTTGCACCGTTATACGGCAATTCATAAACTGTTTCGGGCATATACATAATTGCTGATTTAACAGGTTTTACAAGCAATCGGTCATCATAAATACCACCGACAATCTTTCCGCGATAATAAATTATAAATTCACCCATCATAGCACGATAAGTAACATCGTCCAAATCCGACAGTTGTTCCAATATAAATTCCAGATATTCTTTACTTGACGCCATAAGCTGACTCCTAATCAATCTAATTCCATCGAAAAAATCACAGTCTTTATAAACAGGCAACTCACTTTTAAACGCCTGCCTAAATCCGACTTTTTGACAGAACTTGATAACATTATAATCACATATATAAATTAAGTCAAATAAAAAGCGGACACATACCCGCATACATCAATTTGCGGAGAACTGTGTTCGCCTAAACATTTTACCTTTTCTTATACAAAACAAGTTCGGGATTTGTTCCGTTTTCTTCATAAGTCGAAATCAAAATAAAATCCATATTTGCAAGAACCCCAAAGCACCTATCGCCTCCGAATTCACATTCAAGCTGATTGCCGAGATAAGTTGCATTGTCATCCAAAAACTTCACCGATTTGCCGTTTGGAAGCCTGTATTCCAAATTAACATAACTCCCCACAAGTGCATTTAGTTTTGTCAACTTCGGCATACCGTCAATATTAAGAGCATTAATTTCATCAATCAAGGCAGATTTGAATTCATCAAAAGCACCGTCATCACCGAGTTCTTCGTAGCGTTTCCAATAATCAAGAGTCGGAAGCATTTGATGCAAATAAGCACGCACATCATCTGCCGAAAACTCATCATTAGCCATATTTTTCACGCAAACTTCAATCAAGTCATCCATATTGCTGTACATATACTCACCGTCGGCATAACACCACTTGCAATAATTCTCATTCAAAAATCCGTCTTTTTCTCTGCTGATAACCTCATCTTCCAACGGCATACCGCAACATTGACAAATCATTTTTCTCGGCGAGCCGAGAAGCGTATTGATTGACACATCAAACAGCTTTGAAAGAAGTTTTAATGTTTCGGTATTAGGAACGGTATCACCGTTTTCCCAACGAGAAACCGCCTGCCTTGTGACAAACACCTTTTGAGCAAGTTCATCTTGAGAAAGTCCTGCTTTTGTTCTTAAATCAAAAATAATATTCTTTGTTTCCATAACATTCACCGCCTTTAAATCAATTATAATATATCAACGGTTTATACACAAGCAACACACTGTTGCTAAAATGAAACATAGTGAATTTATATACTTTACAAATCTGTATAAAAAAACAGGCAATCCTATTTGGACTGCCTGCCGAAAAAATATTATTCGTTGATTGGTTTCATTGTCGGGAACAAGAGAACATCACGGATTGAATAGCTGTCGGTGAGGAGCATAACAAGTCTGTCGATGCCGATACCGAGACCGCCCGTAGGTGGCATACCGTATTCAAGAGCCATAACGAAGTCGTTATCAATCATATTTGCTTCGTCGTCGCCTGCTTCACGAAGCTTCATTTGAGCCTCAAAACGCTTCATCTGGTCGATTGGGTCGTTAAGCTCGCTGTAAGCGTTGCCGTATTCACCGCCGAGAATGAAGAGTTCAAATCTCTCGGTGAGTTCAGGACAATCAGGCTTTCTCTTTGTAAGCGGGCTAACCTCAACAGGATAATCCATAATGAATGTTGGCTGTGTGAGATTTTCCTCAACAAATTCCTCGAAGAATGAATTGAGGATGTCGCCCCAAGTTGCCTTGCCCGGTGCAATTTCAATATCCTTTTCCTTTGCGATGGCAACAGCCTTTTCGTTGTCGCCCATAAACGAAGCAAAGTCTATACCGCTGAATTCCTTAACAGCGTCAACCATTGTAAGGCGTCTGAACGGACTTTCAAGGTCGATTTCTGTGCCGTTGAAAACAATGTGGAGGCTGTCGCAAACCTCGTTTGCAGCGTTGCGAATGAGGGCCTCTGCAATGTCCATCATGCCGTGATAATCGGTGAATGCCTGATAAAGCTCAATGCAAGTGAATTCAGGATTATGACGAACATCCATACCCTCGTTACGGAAGTTTCTGCCGATTTCATACACTCTTTCCATACCGCCAACGATAAGACGCTTGAGATAAAGCTCTGTTGCGATACGGAGATACATATCCATATCAAGAGTGTTGTGGTGAGTGATGAACGGTCTTGCAGCAGCACCGCCCGGAATAGTGTTGAGGATAGGTGTTTCTACCTCAATAAAGCCGAGATTGTCAAGATATGAACGGATTGAAGAAATAATCTTTGAACGCTTGATGAAAGTATCCTTTACATCAGGATTCATAATCATATCAAGGTATCTTCTGCGGTATCTTGTGTCTGTATCGGTAAGACCGTGGAACTTTTCAGGAAGCGGAAGAAGTGACTTTGAAAGAAGTCTGATTTCCTTTGCGTGAACAGAAACTTCGCCTGTTCTTGTTTTGAAAACAAAGCCCTTGATTTCAACAATGTCGCCGATGTCCCAAGTTTTGAATTCCTTGAACACTTCCTCGCCGACATCGTTCATTCTTACATAAGCCTGAATTCTGCCGTTTCTGTCCTGAATATCAATGAAGTTTGCCTTGCCCATATCACGCCAAGTCATAATTCTGCCGGCGATGGTAACATCTTTTTCCTCAAGCTCGTCAAAATTCTCAATGATTTCGTTTGAGTGATGTGTTTGGGTTGCAATTGTGATTTCGAACGGGTCGTTGCCTGCGTTTTGAAGAGCAGTGAGCTTATCAATTCTGATTTGCTTTTGCTCGTTTTCGCTGAGGACAACCTCTGCCATTGTCATCTGTGCGGCATTTGCATTGTTGCCGATTTTTTCGATATTTTCCAAAACCTCGGCTTCGCTGTCGGCACTGCCCTCAAGTGCAACAGCACCTGTTTGCAAAAACAAAGTATACTTAACCTTGTCGCCGTCAGCCTCTACCAAATACTTAGGATTTGTCTTTTCTTCGTCACCGGCAATAGCGTTTTGAACCTTCATACGAGAATTCTTCTTTACTGCCTTGACGCCACGCTTGCAAGCATCTTCTTTATCAAATTCAGGAGAAGTGCCCACAACTTTTTCGTCTACTATAAATTCAAATGTGAAAGTGCTGTCACCATGCTTGGTGATTTCAAACTTTCCTGCCATAGTTTTTACCTCTTATTTCAATTAGTCGATTGATTTAATTTCAAATTCCAAGTTGCCGATAGGAGCTTCAACAACAACTGTTTCGCCTACGCTTGCACCGAGAAGTGCCTTGCCTACCGGGCTTTCATCGGAGATTTTGCCTGCCGACGGATTGCTCTGTGAGAAACCTACGATTTCGTAAACAAATTCCTGATTGTCTGTTTTGCGAAGAACGGTTACCTTTGAGCCCATAGAAACCTTATCGCTTGCCGATGAGTCAACGATAACGGCATTTTCAAGCTGATATTCAAGTTCCTGAATTCTTGCTTCAATCTTTGCCTGTTCCGATTTTGCTTCATCATATTCACTATTTTCACTAAGGTCACCGTATGAGCGGGCAACTTTAAGTTTTTCTGCAATGTCAACTCTGCCTTCGGTTTTAAGTTGTTCAAGTTCTGCCTCAAGTTCTGCCTTACCTGCCGCAGTCATTGTAAATGTTTTTGCTGCCATATTGATAACTCCTTAAATAAAATTTATAAAAATATACTTTTTAACTAAATAATTATATATTATATTGTGCACAATGTCAACAACAAAAATTTGACGGTAAAAATAATCGCCCCCATTTGCGACAAATGGAGGCGAATTTCTAATATTTTATTGCTGATTGTTTGAATCATCGGTCGGTGCATAATACGGGTCTTGATAATTGTTATTATACGGCTCATCGGGAATGACGAGAGCACACACAATATACGCAATCAAACCTGCACCGCCAAGGAATGTAATAAGCGCCCACAAAAGTCTTACTACCGTCGGGTCGACGTTGAGATAATTTGCAATGCCTGCACAAACACCGCAGAGTTTTCTGTCGGTTGTTGATTTATATAATTTTTTACTCATAATTTTATTCTCCTTTTATTGGTTTTGAGCAAAGAAAACACTCACCTTGCCCAAAGCACCATTAATTTCTATTTCGTTTTGACCGTTGCCGACAGTTGTATCACCCGATACTTTTTTGCCGTCAACATATACTTCTCCTGCCATTTTGCTGACAGAAACCGAATAATCATCTGCCGGACCGAGAACATTAAAATCAATCTCGCCGATACCGCTGTTAATTTCACAATCACCGAAAAGAGCAGTTGAAAAGCTTACATTGCCCACCCCGCTGTTGAGTTCCAAATCATTGATACTTCCGCCATTAACATTGAAATTGCCTACGCCGCAATCAATCTCGGCACTGTCGGTTACAACAAGGTCATTAACGGTGACATCACCCGCGCCGAGTTCAAAATCAAGCTCATTTGTGCTCAGCCCGTTAATTGTAACATTGCCGGCACCGCTTGAGAAATCAACGGTTGAAAAGGTTTTGTCCTTAGGTATTGTAAGCTCAAGTTTACTGCTTTTTTTATTTTTTGCGATTTTTGTTTCTTTAATAATAATTTTGCCGTTTTCCTGCTTAACGGTAACATATTTGTTGTTTGTTTTATACTCAAATTTGTCACCGGAATTAACCGTTACATCCGTTGCTTTCAATTCGGCAACAAGGCAATATCCGTCAAGTTCGTCAATATATTCCTGCGAAAAATAAGAACTTTCATCTTCTTTATGACCGCCGAAATCAAGCACTCCGCCGCCCGAAAAAATCGAAAAAACACCTTGAACAACCGTGGCGATGATTGAAACAATCAATACTATCGCAAAGATTTTACCGATTATGTAAACAACTTTGCCTAACGAGTTGTTATTTTTCATTTTATGTCGGTACCTCCGAACAGATTTGTTGCATTAACAAAAACGGTTTTTGCATCAGGCGGAAGATTTTTGTTGCTCTTATCCGAAGTTCCGCCGAAAACGCTGTTGGATTTCACAACAACTCTTACATCCTGTGGAACATAAATTTCAACTCCGCCAAAGGTTGCATTGGTATTGATAACGCAGTTATGAACTATGTCGGCGTTGCGAATATCAAGTTTTATTCCGCCGAAAGTTGCACTGAACTTTCCGCCTGCAAATCCGTTATCAAAGCGATAATCCTCGCTTGTAAACGAAGCATAATATTCCTGATTTCCCTGCGGAATATAAACAGGTTCGCCGTATGTATCTGGGTCTTGTGCACCCTGTCCGTCAACCTGCGGATAATCCGTTTTTTTGTCAAAAATATTGCCCACAATCACGCTTGCACCGATAACAACAATGATGAGCGGAAGCAAATATTTTTTATATCTCCAAAGGTCAAAATACTCATTTGCAAACAAAGCCAATCCGACCGCAAGGCAAATCAAACTGCCTTTTTTATTCTTTTCTGTGATAAGACCGATAACCGACGGAATGATGATAAACAATGTCCACCAGCCGGCAAAATAAAGATTTGAAAGCACAATAACATTCGCTTCTTTAAGTCCCCACAAAATGCCAAGTGCGATAATAAACACGCCCCAAATTATGCCTTTTGTTTTTTTCATAACTATCCCTTCCTTGTAAATTATTAGCATAGCTTCTTTATTACACAATAGCACATCTGTACACAAAATACAACCATATCGGCTAATAGTTAATATAAAGTTTTTATATTACGGAATTGTGACTTCTTTATTACAATTCATTCACATTATAAACAGCGGTTCACAAAACAAAGTAAAGCAAATATTAAAATTTGTCAAAGAAACAAAAAACGGCTTCCCTCATTTTGAGAAGCCGTGATAATTTCTATTAACTTAAATCAGTCATTAGGGATGAATGCGTTGTGAACTGCCGATACAGCTCTGTCTGCATCGTCTGCATCAATGATAACGGAAATTTTGATTTCCGAAGTTGAAATCATACGGATGTTGATATCTCTTTCATAAAGAGCCTCGAACATCTTTGTTGCAGTACCCGGATGAGATTCCATACCTGCGCCTACGATTGAAACCTTGGCAACATTTGTGTCGCAAACAATTTTTGCTTCCTGAAGATGTGAAGATCCTTCAAGGAGTTTAACAGCAACAGGGCCGTTATCCTTGCTTACTGTGAATACGATATCCTTTGTGTTATCTCTGCCGAATGACTGAAGAATAATATCTACATTGATATTTTTTTGTGAAAGCTTTGAGAAGATATTGAACGCAACGCCCGGATTGTCCTTAACACCCAAAACCGATACAAGTGCAACATCCTTATCCTTTGTTACGCCTCTGATTAACATTTTTTCCATTTTTGCTACCTCCTTAACAATGGTACCCGGAATCGGGTTAAGTGATGAAAGAACTTCGAGTTCTACGGAATATTTTTTTGCCATTTCTACCGAACGATTGTTGAGAACCTGTGCACCCAATGTTGCAAGTTCAAGCATTTCGTCATAAGTAATTTCCTTGAGTTTACGGGCATTTTCAACCTTTCTAGGGTCTGCTGTGTAAACGCCCTCAACATCGGTAAAGATTTGACATTTATCTGCATGAAGTGCAGCCGCAATGGCAACAGCGGATGTATCCGAACCGCCTCTGCCGAGAGTGGTAAGGTCATCATATCTGTTAATACCCTGGAAACCTGCAACTACAACGATATTGTGTCTTGCAAGTTCTGCCTGCAATCTGTTTGGCTTAATATTCTTAATTCTTGCAGAACCGTATACCGAATTTGTATTAAATCCTGCCTGCCAGCCCAAGAGGCTGATAACCGGAAATCCGAGTGACTCGATAGCCATTGCAAGAAGTGAAATTGAAATTTGCTCGCCTGCTGCAAGGAGCTGGTCAATTTCTCTGTTTTTTGCCTTTGGATTGATTTCCTGTGCTTTTGCAATAAGGTCGTCCGTTGTGTCGCCCTGAGCGGAAACAACTACCACAACCTCGTTGCCTGCCTTATAAGTATCCGTTACAATTTTTGCAACATTCATTACACGCTCGGCATTCGCTACCGATGAGCCGCCGAACTTCTGGACAATAAGTGCCATAATGTTCCTCCTAAAATATACTGAACAGCGGAAAAACTCCGCAAATAATTACAAATTAATAATTTGTTACCTTAATCTTATTGATAACATTTACGCCTTCAAGTTTCTTATCAAGAGCATTTTCGGTCATAGAATCGGTGATGAAAGCGACTTCATCTGACGGCTGACCTGTTCTTGTAAGGAACTTAACATTGTGGAACAATGCAACAGCCTCGCTCTCGGTTGCCTTTGCTCTTACATAGAACGGCATTTCAAGTGCAGACTTTTCATCAACAACATAATCTTCCGAACCCGGACCCCAGCCGAAGTTCTTTCTTCTGTTAACATGAACGGCACAATCAACCATATCTGCAACAACAGCCGAAGCGGTAGGAAGTTTACCTGCACCTGCACCGTAGAAACATACATCGCCTACTGCGTCGCCACGAACAAGAATTGCATTGAACACACCGTTTACACTTGCAAGCTGTGAGCCGTGGAAAACAACTGCCGGGCTTACAAAGGCAGTAATCTTGTCGTCATCAATCTTCTTGATTTGACCGAGAAGCTTAATTACACCGTGAGCCGATGAAATATACTCAACATCTTCAAGAGTAATCTTTGTGATACCCTCTGCTCTTACCTGATTTGGATATACATGCTTGCCAAATGCAAGAGAAGCAAGAATACAAACCTTGCGGCATGCGTCAAAACCTTCAATATCTGCTGTTGGGTCTTTTTCGGCAAAGCCGTTATCCTGTGCAAGTTTGAGAGCGTCCTCGAAGGTCATACCGTCCTCAATCATCTTTGTAAGAATAAAGTTTGTTGTGCCGTTGAGAATACCTGCAACTCCCTCAATATTGTTGGCTGCAAGGCACTGTGCCATAGGTCTGATAATAGGAATACCGCCGCCTACGCTTGCCTCAAACAAATAGTTTACACCGTGCTTTTCGGCTGCTTCAAGAAGTTCAAGTCCCTTTTGAGCAACGAGTTCTTTGTTTGAAGTAACAACGCTTTTGCCTGCTTCAAGGAGCTTCATTGTGAAATCAAATGCAGGATTAACCCCGCCCATTGTTTCGGCAACCACCTTTGTTTCAGGGTCGTTGAGAATATCGTTGAAATCCTTTGTAAACAAATCCGCATGAGGGTCATCCGGAAAATCACGCAAATCAAGAATATGACTTACTTCAAGCATTTCGCCTGCTGTGCGGTTTTTAATACTTTTTTCATGAGTTTCGATAACTTCTACTACACCTGAGCCTACTGTTCCGTAGCCCATAACTGCAACTTTCATATTTTATCCTCCTATACCGATTCGGCAGACTTAACTCCGCCGACTGATTTTATTTTTTCTAAAACTTCATCTGTCATATGCCCCGACTGAGCAAAACTTACGGTAATTGACACATCTGCAATATTATTTACAGGTATGCTCTGATTAACCGCCAAAATATTTGCCCCTGCCAAATAAAGCTCATTCATAACCGAACCGAGCACTCCGGCATTGTCCTGAAGTTTGGCATTGATTGTTGTGACATCGTCACCCTGCTCACTGTACTCAAATATTTTATCCTTATATTTATAGTATGCCGAGCGAGATATTCCTGCCATTTTTGCCGCCTGCGAAGCATTTGCCGCTTCTCCCGACTGCAAATAGCCCTTTGCCTCAATCACCTTTACATACACCTCAGGCAGTACGGACATATCTACAAGTAAATAATTAACTTTTCCCATAGTGTACACCACCTGTGGACAGTTGTATTACTGTGAAAAACACTTTACATATATTAGCATAAAACAATGATATAATCAAGGATTATTTTCCAATTTGTGAAAAATTAATAAAAAAGTGGCTCAAATACTGAATTAAAGCCACTTTTTTCATATATATTATTCTGTTTCGGACTAATTATCTTTGTTTTCTTTATTCAACGGGAAAGTGACAGCCATAACGGTTCCGTTTTCCGTGCTTTCCTCTGCCTGAACTTTGCCGCCGTGGATGTCGGCGATTTCCCAAACCAACGAAAGTCCAAGACCGACGCCGCCGTTTTCTCTGCTGCGAGATTTGTCCACACGGAAGAACGGCTGAAAAATACTTTCTTTATATTTATCGGGTATTCCGCAACCTGTATCGGCAACCCTCAAAACAAGGTTGTTATCCTCCTGCGAAACAGAAACACGCACTTTTCCGTCAGGTCGGTTATATCTGATTGCATTTTCGGTCAGATTAAATATCAAACGGTAAATCAAGGTGTCACTGCCCACCATAGTGCCGTTGCCGTCACATTCAAGGGTAACGCCCTTCTTTTCGGCAACAGGAGAAAGGTCGGCAAGGATTTCCTCAATCATAGGTGCAAGTTCAATACTGTCATTGCAAGGCACAGTACGAAGTTCGCTCATTTCAAGCAGAGTCTTTGTAACCTGCGACATACGCTCTGTCTGCTCCTGCAACAATTTGAGAAAGTCGGCACTTTCCGCATCTAAATCGGGATGTTCGACAGAAAACAATTCAATCTGTGCCTGAAGCAATGCAAGAGGGGTGCGTAATTCGTGTGCGGCATTTCCCGTAAACTGCCGTTGTGCCGTAAATCCCTCGTTAAGTCGGTCAAGCATCTGATTAAACGAAGTGCTGAATTGTTTAAATTCGACAGGCACATCATCGGTTATTTTCATATCCGGTAAGTTATTAGGCTGAACATTTTCAACCCTCGAAGTAAAGTTGTGCAAAGGCTTCAACGCTCTGCCGCTGACAAAATATGCAAGCACGCCGCCAAGCAATGTTACAACAGCCGTAATGCACCAATTTGTATTAACAAACGACTCCTGTGCTCCGTCAACTATAATGGTAACATCTTGTCCGAGTTCCGAACTTTTGGGGTCAAAATATTCCTGTTCACTTTTATCGGTGTCGCTGTTAGCAGATATATCCGTACCGATTGAATCCATATAATGCGTACCGGAATAACCTATAAGTATATTCATCGACACACAGGTTATACCGATAAGTATTGCAGTCATCATAGTAATTCGCCATTGAAGAGATATTTTTTTCATTCTTTCTCCTCCATTGTATAGCCTTCGCCGATGCGATTGTGAATCGGGTCATATCCGAGAGCCGTGCGGAGTTTTTTTCTTAAAGCGGAAATATGTACCCTTATTGAATTGCTGAAATTATCAACGCTGTTGTCCCACACATGCTCAATGAGTTCTTCCTGACTTATAGGGCGACCTCTGTTTACCATAAGATATTCAAGTATGCCTGTTTCCTTGCGAGTGAGCGGCAAAGCTTCACCGCCGACAACAGCCTTGCGTGACTTTGTATCAAACGAAACCTCACCGCAACTCAACACAACATCATTTTGAGTGAACTGTCTGAGAGTAAGACTGCGAATTCTTGCGGCAAGTTCTTCCAAATGAAACGGCTTTGCCAAATAATCGTTTGCCCCGGCATCCAAACCATCAACTTTGTCGGAAACTTCACTGCGTGCAGACAAAATCAACACCTTTGTGTCACGGTCGGTTTTTCTGAGTGTTCTCAAAACCGTCATACCGTCGGCACCCGGCAAATTCAAATCAAGCACAACAAGATCAAAGTTATCATCGGCAAGCATTTGCATTGCGGTTAATCCGTCATAACAACAATCAACACTGTATGCAAGACGCTTCAAGCTACGGGCGATTGTTTCGCACAATGTTTTTTCGTCCTCAACAACTAAAATGTGCATAAAAACTCTCCTTGCTTTAATAAAATGTATTTTCATTTATAATTATAGCACAAAAACATAAAATCCGTGTTAAATTTCTGTTCTTAACGAAAATTTTATATCCGATGTGCTACAATGACACCAAAATATGGAAGGAGTGATTGAATTGACAAGAGTTAAAAAGGCTTTATCACAGGTTGTGTTGCTTGCTTCCGGAGCGGTTATGTTAGGTTTCGGAGCGATGCGCGGCGAAGTTGAAACTGTGCTCAGCAAGGCAATCAAGCTGTGTTTGGAGTGTGTAGGAATTGGATAAAAAGAAAACAAAGAATAAGAACCATAATAAGAAAAAACATTCGGCATCTAACCGATTAGCCAAGTTTCGTGGATGGATTCAGGCAGGAGCGACATTGCTCACAAACATTCATCTGCCGAATTTCGTCAAAGGCGGAATTTATCAAGGCAAAGGCAAAGCCGTTTGTGTGCCGGGTCTGAACTGCTATTCCTGTCCTGCCGCATCGGGTGCCTGCCCAATCGGCTCATTTCAGGCAGTAGTCGGCTCGTCAAAATATAAGTTTTCCTATTATATAACAGGATTTCTCATTCTGCTGGGAGTTTTGCTCGGACGCTTCATCTGTGGATTTTTGTGTCCGTTTGGTTGGTTGCAGGATTTACTGCACAAAATCCCGACCAAGAAGCTCTCAACCAAAAAGCTCAAACCACTGACATATATCAAATATGCAGTACTGCTGTTGGCAGTTGTTTTATTACCGGTGCTCATAGTAAATGATTTGGGGATGGGCGACCCGTATTTCTGCAAATACATATGTCCGCAAGGTGTGCTTGAGGGTGCGTTGCCGCTGTCGGCAGTAAACGAGGGTATCCGCTCGGCATTGGGAAAACTGTTTTCATGGAAACTTGTTGTATTGATTTCGGTAGTTGTTTTGAGCGTGCTGTTTTACAGACCGTTTTGCAAATGGCTCTGTCCGCTCGGTGCATTTTACTCATTATTCAACAAAGTTTCGCTGTTTGGGATGAAGGTAGACGAGCACAAATGCGTTTCGTGCGGAAAATGTGCAAAGGTGTGCAAAATGGATGTTGATGTTACAAAAACACCTAACAGCACCGAATGTATCAGATGCGGAAAGTGCATAAGTGCCTGTCCTACCGAAGCAGTCAGCTTTCAATACGGCTTTGGCTTGCTTGGAAAAACAGTAGACGAAAACGCAAAAATCGAAAACAAAACAAACAAAAATAAAACAAAAGAGGAATTATAACGGAGGAAAAATTATGAAGTTTTCAAAACTCTCAAAAATCTTAACAGTAGTATTATTAGTTTCTGTGTTGGCAATCAGCCTTATTGCTTGCTCAACATCAAAAGACAACAAAGGCAAAGAACAATCAACAGATTCAAGCATTTCAGCCTTGATGGCAACAGAGCCGAGCAATGCTGACGAGGCATCAAAGCTTTACAATCAGCTTATGGAAAAAGAAAACGAAATTTTGTCAACGGACAAATCACTTTGGGAAAAAGTATTTTTAGCTTCAAACAAAGAAAATCCAATGATTGAAGACGGTACAAACTACGGCGACTTTCTCCTCAAGACAATCGAGGGTGCAAAAGACCAATTCACAGACGAAGAATACAAAAAGCTTGTTGCCGGTGCAGAACAAATCAAGGAAATTGAGGGCAAGCTCACAATCTTGGAGCAGAAATATCCTGAATGTGCAAACACTCCTTCAAACGGCGACAGCGTTCCGGCAAACAGTGCAGGCGTTGTTTCAGACAGCGGTGACGTAACAAGCTTCCCTTCATTTGACGGCAAAGACCTTGACGGCAACGATGTAAAGAGCAGCGACCTTTTCACAAACAGCAATGTAACAGTTGTTAACTACTGGTTCAGCACTTGCAAGCCATGTGTCGGCGAACTTTCCGAATTGGAAGCACTCAACAAGAAACTTGCGAAAAAAGGCGGTCAGGTTGTCGGAATCAACACATTCACACTTGACGGCGACAAGACAGCGATTTCAGAAGCAAAGGACATCCTCTCCAAAAAGGGTGTAACCTACAAGAATATTTGGTTTGATTCAAACAGCGACGCAGGCAAGTTCACATCAAATATTTTCTCATTCCCGACAACATATGTTGTTGACAAAAACGGCAACATTGTAGGCGAGCCAATCGTTGGTGCAATTACCGAAAAAAATCAAGCAAAGACACTTGAAAAGCTCATTAACCAGGCTTTGCAGGTTAAATAAGAATAAAGCAGAAAGTAATAACCTCTCCCGAATTCAATGGGAGAGGTTATTTTTATTCATCATTTACTTTTTGATTTTAATCTCTTTTTCTTTTCTTTTTTCGGAGGCTCGGCCTCCTTTTCCGGTGAGGATTTCCAAATATTAATTCTGCCGGCATCATTAAAGGCTTTAAGTGTCATAACGGTGAGCGGAACAATGAACATACCGATAAATCCGAAAAGTTTAAGTCCGAAGTAAAGACCCATAAGCGTTACAATAGGATGGACGCCAAGCGAAGTGCCGACAATTTTCGGTTCGATATACTGACGGATAACAGTAATAATAATATACATAATGATAAGTCCGACAGCCTGCTTATAATTGCCGTAAATAAGCGAGAACAATGCCCACGGAATAAGAATACCGCCCGATCCCGCAACAGGCAAAATATCAAACACGGCGATTACAAGTGCGATAATTGCAAAGTAGCTGTTTTTCATAATTCCCATAAGTGAAAGAATTGAAAAGCCGAGGAACAATTCGCTGAAGGTTATGCACATAATTATGCCGTAAGCCTTGAACATTGTGAAAATTGTTTTTGAAAATACTTGTTTGAATTCAACAAGCAAATTCTTTTTGCCGTCAGGAAGTTGTCTTTGTATAAATCTTACAATATAATCGTAATCTTTTGTGAAAAGTACCCAAGCAACGATGCCGATAACAACACCGATAAGGATTGAAGGAACGCCTTTTACAATTGAATATACATTTGACACACCGGAAGAGAGCTTGCTTGTGATGCTGCCCAAATCAAAATTTGAAAGAAGTCCTGCCGAGGAAGCCGCACCCTCTGCCGCATTAGGCTGAAGTTTGTCAAACCAGCTTGTGATTGTTCCGGACACAGAATGATAAATTCCCTTAGGTAAGAATTCAAGAGTGTTCAAAATCCAATTTTCAACGGTTGACAAAAACGAAGAAATATCGCTTAACTGCTCGACAATATAGTTGATAAAATCCGATATTTTGCCAAACACAGCTGCCAGAATAAACACCAACGGAACGATAACCACCGCAGTTGAAACAACAACCAAAAATATCGACCAAAAGGCATGTGCCTTTTTATTTGTTTTTTTATCGAGATAACGAAGCGGTTTTTGAAGCAAAACCGCAAAGAAAAACGACAACAGAAACGGTGCGGTTATCCAAAACAAAAACTTGAAAAAAACATATATAAGTGCCAAAATAAGCGCAACATATGCAAAATCAATCAAAAACGCCCGTCTTTGCTCAACATGGCTGTTCATAGTTAAAAATCCTTTCAAACAGTATATTTATATCATAACCCCAAAATCCGTTTCATTCAAGACTTTTTTAAAAAAATTAAGGATGTATTCACAACCAAATACATCCTTAAAAAAGTATCAAAGTTTTTTTACTGAAAGTGCACGAATTGCATTAAGTACAGCAAGCACCATAACACCTACATCGGCGAAAATGGCTACCCACATATTGGCAATTCCGACTGCACCGAGAATCAGGCACAACGCCTTAACGCCGAGTGCAAAATAAATATTTTCGTTTACAATTCTGAGGCACTTTGACGAAATCTTGATTGCCTTTGAAATCTTCATCGGGTCGTCATCCATAAGAACAATATCGGCGGCCTCAATGGCGGCATCCGAACCGAGTGCACCCATAGCAATACCTATATCGGCTCTTGAAAGAACCGGAGCATCATTAATGCCGTCACCGACAAAGGCAAGTTTTTCCTTTTCGCCTTTATCTGCAAGAAGTCGCTCAACCTGACTAACCTTGTCGGCAGGAAGAAGTTCGCTGTATACCTCGTCTGCACCGAGTTCTTTTGCAACTGCATCGGCAACCTTCTTTGAATCACCTGTGAGCATAACGGTTTTTCTGACTCCGCAGTCTTTCATAGCCTTTACAGCCGCAACGGATGTCGGCTTGAGTGCATCGGAAATGAGAATATATCCGCAATATTTGCCGTTAACAGCGACATAAACAACCGTGCCGACCTTTGAACAAGCGGTATATTCCACACCTAATTTATCCATAAGTTTGCTGTTGCCTGCCGCAACCTTTTTGCCGTCTACAACCGCAAGAACACCGTTACCGCTTATTTCGTTTACATCAGAAATTTTTGCGTTGTCGATTTCTTCACCGTAAGCCGATTTTATTGATTTGCTGATAGGGTGAGACGAATAACTTTCGGCATATGCCGCAAGTCTGAGAAGTTCATTGTTTTCTACACCGACCGGAGCAATTTCCGTTACTTCAAAATTGCCCTTTGTCATTGTACCCGTTTTATCAAACACAACGATTTTTGTTTTTGAAAGAGTTTCAAGATAGTTTGAGCCTTTTACGAGCACGCCCTCTTTTGAAGCACCGCCGATACCCGCAAAAAATGAAAGCGGAATAGAAATAACAAGTGCACAAGGACAGCTGATAACAAGAAATGTCAACGCACGATAAATCCATGTGAGCCACATTGCATCTTTCCCGATAATAAGGCTGACAACGGGCGGAAGCAAAGCAAGTGCAACTGCGCCGCCGCAAACCGCCGGAGTATAGATTCTTGCGAACTTTGAAATAAACTGCTCGCTTTTTGATTTTTTTGATGACGAATTTTCAACAAGGTCAAGGATTTTTGACACGGTTGACTCGCCGAACGGCTTTGTTGTGCGAATTCTTACAGTACCCGTAAGGTTGATACAACCGCTGATAACCTCATCGCTTTCTTTTACGTTTCTCGGCACGCTTTCGCCTGTAAGTGCGGCTGTGTCAAGCGTTGTTGAACCTTCAACAATTACACCGTCAATAGGAATTTTTTCACCTGCCGACACAACAATGATTGAGCCAACCTCAACCTCATCGGGGTCAACCTGTTCGATTTTGCCGTCAACCTCGATATTTGCATAATCCGGACGAATATCCATAAGTTCGGATATACTTCGCCTGCTTTTGCCGACAGCATAACTTTGGAACAACTCGCCGATTTGATAAAAAAGCATAACGGCAACAGCCTCGTTATACGAGCCGTTTTCATACACCGCTATTGCAACGGCACCGACAGACGCAACAGCCATGAGGAAGTTTTCATCAAACACCTGACCCTTAATTATGCCCTTAAATGCTTTTTTGAGAATGTCATAAGAAATCACAAGATACGGCACCATATAAACGGCAAGGCGCAGAATTCTGCTTGTAATCGGAACAAATTTTTCAAAAACAAACAAAGCTGCAAACAGTACAGCCGTCACAATAATGCGAACAAGCATCTTTTTTTGTTTTCTGCTCATAAACTCACTTCCTAACTTGATTTAGAAGAAAATATCGCAATCATCTTCAACCCTTCTGCAAGCCTTGAGAACCTGCTTCATGGTTTTCTTTTCGTCTACACCCTCTTCAAATTCAACAATCATTTTGAGGAGCATAAAATTTACGGTTGCAGCCGCAACGCCGTCTACCTTGTTTGCGGCGTCTTCCATTTTGTTGGCACAGTTTGCACAATCCACATCAATCTTATATGTCTTTTTCATTGTTCTACCCTCATTTTCTTAAATTTAACCGTTCAACATATGAACAACTATTCATATGTTCAACTGTATTATACCATATTATATGTCAATGTCAATAGAAAATATAAAAATAAAAACAAAATCCTCTCTGTTCAAATTGCAAACAAAGAGGATAATTTTTTAATTTTGTTTTCTTACAATGCCGTATTCGCCGACATCCTTGCGATAGTATTTACACGGCTTGCCCTGACGCTCACGAATGAGAAGCTCGCCGTATTCGTCTTGATCAAGCTGAAGGTCGCACATATTTGTATCGGCTTCCTCATCATAAACATTATACCAACAAGTATCACACAAATCAGCCATCAGTTGAGCATTCCTTCATCATCATTTTTTTCAGGCTTACCAACTGCAACGGTATCCCTGTTAAGTTTCATCATAGGAATAATAAGACCCGGCATACCCGACATTGATGTTGTGGTATTAATTATTTGACGAACAAACGGGAAAAGCTGGTCAAACGAGGTTACATGAATATCAGGTTTTTCATCTCCGTCATCAAACGAAAATTCAGCCGCCATTTCAATATTAATTTCAAAAGGCTGCATATCGGCGTCTTCAACTCTAAAGTGAAGAATGCCCACACATCTGTTTTCGGCATCAATATAATTTACATTATATTTAACATGGTTTTGAAGCTTTAACTGTGTTCCGTTTTCTACCTTATTTTCAAATTCAAGTGAATTGATTTTATAGCCTTTCATCTGTATCATAATGATACCCCCTTAATTATTTTATTAATTTAACATTATTGAGTTTAATATCATCAACAAGCGGAGAAACCGCCTTGCCGCTGAATCTTACAAGTTCAAGATTTTCTACATTTTCGGCATCTATTGCATGCTTGTAGCTGTCGCAAAGAGTACCCCATGCAGTTTGCGTTTTCTCGATAAGCACATTTTTGGCGTATCTGATGAAAAATGCCGAATTGTCATACTTTTCAACGCCCCAATCAAGGCAAGGACGCAAATCGTAAAGTCCGCAATCCCACTTTGATGTTTTTGTAAGAGTGATTTTGCAATTTTCAAATGTTACATCTTCAATGATATTTTCTGCGTTGCCGTGGATGAGAACGCCGTTTTCACCTTTTGCGGTAACATTGAAAAAGCGAATATTTTTGATTGTGCCGCTCTTTGTGTTTTCATCACGATTAAATGTGGTGATAACAACAGGCTCAGCCGTGCCCCACCAATCCGGGCAAAATCTGCGTGTTTCGATAATTATATTTGAATATGTAACATTTTCAACGCAGCCGCCGTCACGGATTTGAATTGAAAGACCTCGGTTTGACTTTGAAATAATGCAATTTGACACAATTACATTTTTAAAATCGCCGACACCTTCCGTGCCGATTTTTATTGCGGCAGAGGTTGAAACCAAAGTACAGCCGTCAATAATAATATTTTCACACTGACCGTATTCGGCATTGCCCTTGCTTGCCTTGAGGCAAATGCAGTCGTCCGCACAGGTTACATGGCAACCCAATATTCTTACATTGCTGCAATGGTCGGGATCGATACCATCGGAATTTGCAACATCCAAATCATTGAGAATACGAATTCTGTCAATAAGCACATCATTGCATCCGGCAGGATGAAGAGTCCAAAACGGAGCGTCGACAACCGTAAACTCCTTAAATGTAATATGATTGCTTTTTTCAACATAAATAACGGTAGGACGAGGGTAAAAATCACCCGTAACATAGTACTTGTCCTTGCGCTGAACAAAAGCGTGACCGTTTGCATCAATAGTACCCTCACCGCTTATTGTACAATTATCAGCCTCATAAGCATAAATAAACACAAAACTCGGTTTACCCGTTACCGGATTGCCGATAAGTGAGGTTTTAGGGTCGTTAATCAATTTGTTGGGACGGATATATCCGTCAATATTGCTTGTGGCCTTGAGCCTTGCACCCTTTTGGATATGCAAGTCAACATTTGCCTTGAGCTTGATTGAATCGCTGTAAAACACTTTGCCCGACGGCAAAACAACCTGACCGCCGCCGTTTTTTGAGCAATCATCAATGGCGTGCTGAATGGCAAAGGCATCGTTTGTTGTACCGTCACCTTTGGCACCGTATTGCATAACATTATAAATCTTCATAAAAAGAAGTACCTCGTTTTTCAATATCTAACTTATAATAACATATAAAATTTATATTTACAATATTTTTTAAATGATATATTATATACTTAATAATTCTATGGAGAAAAATATGAAAACAAACAAAAAAAGAATAGAAATTCTTGACGAGCTGCGTGGATTTGCAATTTTGGCAATGATAGTGCACCACTTCTTTTTGGATGTGGGCGATGTACTCGACCTTGATTGGGGCTACACCGTATTTAATGCACTGTGCAAAGTTCAGCCGATATTTTGGGCAATATTCATAATCATTTCGGGCATATGCTCACGGCTGTCAAGGAACACGGCAAAGCGTGGTGCAATCGTGCTCGGTGCAGGCTTAATCGTAACATTTGTAACGGCGTTTGTTATGCCGAAACTTATGGGAATATACGGAGCGGAAATATATTTCGGCATACTTCACTGCTTGGGTGTTTGCATGATAATCACGGGATTGGCAATGCCGTTGATTGAAAAAATTAATCCCAAAATCGGTATGCTTATATCAGTCGTTTTGTTTGCGGCAACATACGGAATAAACTCGGGCGAACTTATTTTTGGTCTTGTCAAACTGCCTTCGCCGTCAACTAACATACTTATGCCGCTCGGCATATTCAATGGCAATTTTGAAAGTGCGGACTATTTTTCGATATTCCCGTGGCTGTTTATGTTTTTGGCAGGAGCATTTTTAGGCGAATACGCAAAAAACGGCGAATTTCCGGCTTGGACATACAAAAAGCACTTAAAAGCCTTTGCCTTTGTAGGACGAAACAGCCTTTGGTTTTATCTCGGACATCAGGTTGTGCTGTACGCCCTGCTGTACGCTTTTTTGGAAGCAATGAAAATATATTACAAAATAAAATTAAGTTAATTTAAGGAACGGTAAAAAATATGAGAATGCGACACAAAAAAAATCTTGAAGAACGACTTGAAAAGGTGCAAAATTATCTTATAACTCTCAGAAATGACAGTTTAAATTTCAACGATGTACAAAACGAAAAGCATTTACTTGACTTGAAAGAGCTTTTCGGCAATGACAACCCCGTATATCTTGAAGTCGGTTGCGGTATGGGTACATTCGGTGTTACATACGCAAAGCAAAACCCAAACATCAATCTTATCTGTGTTGAAAAGGTAAGGGATGTCATTTGCACGGCTTGTGAAAAAGCGAAAGCAGAAGAACTCACAAACATCAAATTTTTGGACTGTGCGGCGGAGTATCTTCCGTCTTACCTGCCGGCGCACAGCATAGGTCTTATATTCCTGAACTTCTCGTGCCCTTATCCAAAAAAGAGCCACGCCTGCCACAGACTGACGGCAGACAGATTTTTGGGCATATACAAGGAGCTTATGACCGACGATGCGGCAATTTTTCAAAAAACCGACAATATGCACTTCTTTGAATTTTCGCTTGAAAGTTTCAGCAAAAACGGATTTGAACTGTCAAACATCAGTTTGGATTTGCACAACAGCGATTTTGAGGGCAATATTGTAACGGAATACGAAGCAAGATTTTCATCACAAGGCTTCCCTATTTACAGGGTTGAAGCAAGACTAAAAAAATAAACGAGATGATATTATAATGTTTGACGGGCTGAAAAAAGCAAGGTTCAAAACCTTGCCAAATGACATAATAAGCGGCATAATCATTGCACTTGTATCTATTCCGATATCAATGGGATATGCACAAATTGCAGGACTGCCGCCAATATACGGACTGTACGGCTCAATACTGCCGGTGATAATATATGCGTTGTTCTCTTCATCGCCGCAATTTATATTCGGTGTTGATGCTGCACCTGCGGCATTGGTAGGCGGAGTTCTTGCAACTCTCGGCATATCGGCAGGCAGCGAAGATGCACAAAAGGCAGTACCCCTCCTTGCGTTTTATACAGGCATATGGCTGTTTTTGTTTTACATATTCAAGGCAGGGCGGCTGACCGAATATGTATCCACTCCTGTTATGGGCGGATTTATCAGCGGAATTTGCACAACAATCATACTTATGCAGATACCAAAACTTTTCGGCGGCGTATCCGGCACAGGTGAAATCCACGAACTTGCGGTTCACATAGTTAAACAGGCAAAGCTTAATTTCAGCTTGCCGTCGCTTATACTCGGACTTGCAACGCTTGCTTTGATTTTAATATGCAAAAAATTTGCACCGAAGTTTCCTATGCCGGTACTCATCATGATTGCGGCAGGTGTACTTCAGTACTTCTTTAACTACTGCACACCGTTTGAAATCAGCACTCTGCCCAAGGTTACAAACAGCCTTGATAACTTCAGCCTGCTTGATTTTTCGGCTGTCAGTCCGATAAAAGGCATGGGGTTGTCGCTCACAATAGCCGTTGTTATAATGGCAGAAACCCTGCTGTCGGAAAATAATTTTGCAATAAGAAACGATTACAAAATCAACGACAACAACGAGGTACTCACATTTGCACTGTGCAACATTTCGGCTTCTGCAGTCGGCTGTTGCCCTGTTAACGGCAGTGTTTCAAGAAGTTCAATGAACAATCAATTTGGCGGCAAAAGTCAGGTAACATCAATTACCGCCGCCGTTATTATGCTTGTTATCGTAACATTTTGCACAGGATTTATTCAGTATTTGCCCGTGCCCGTATTGACGGCAATCGTTATATCGGCTTTGCTGGGTGCAATAGAATTTGACCTTGCAAAAAAATTGCGTAAAATCAACAAAAAAGAATTTTTCATCTTCCTTGCCGCATTTTTCGGAGTGTTGATTTTCGGCACAATCTACGGCGTTATCATCGGTGTTATTCTTTCTTTTGTAAATGTTGTAATTCGTGAAAGCAATCCGCCACGCTCATTTTTGGGAGTTGTACCGAACAGAGGCGGCTTCTTTGATTTGAACACGAATGAAAATGCAAGACCGATTAAAAATGTTGTTATATACCGCTTCAGGGCAAATCTGTTTTTTGCAAATGTAAAAGAATTCAGAGAAGACATAGAAAATTCCGTAAAGCCCGACACCAAATGCGTAATAGTTGATGCAAGCAGTATCGGAAGCATTGACACAACGGGTGCGGCAACACTTGAGGGCATATATACAAAGCTAAAGCAAAACGGAATTCGTTTTTACTTAACGGAGCATTCGCACGCTCTCAATGATGAACTCAGACAACTTGACTTGGGTCACATAATAGAAGAGGGCGGCGTAAGACGAACAATATCGGCGGCACTTCGTGCACAGGGTATTCAAAAGCCGTATGAGCTTGAACTCGGCGAAAACGACAGCGAAACAATCGTTGCACCAAACTTTAAAGAGCAGTTACTGCACGAATTTGAATGGGCCTTCGGCGACTCGGCTGAAAAACGAATTGAAACCTACACCGAGGATATTCTCAAAAATGCAAGAAATGCAAATCTTGATGAAAAAAGCCTGCTTGAGCTCACAGACCTATGGTCCGGACTCGGCTCGTTTGATGAAGACATTCTTCTTGAATCGCTCGAATTACATCTGAGTGAACTTTCAAAATCAACAGGAATCGACGAAGACAAACTTGCAAAGCAAATTGAGGAACGCCGAGAAACTCTGTATCAATATGTAAAAGAAGAGGACGAGGAAGCGTTCAAAAACTTCCGCGACCGCCGTCACGAACATATGCACCTGCTTCGTGACAGACAACCCGAACTTTACCGCAAGCTCCACGATTACCACGAAGAAATCGTTGAAAAGCGAAAAGAACACCTTGACGAACTTGCTGAAAAGCACAAAGAACGCCAAAGAAAAGATAATCAATAACAGTAAAAGCACCTTAAACCTATGCAGTTCAAGGTGCTTTTTAAATACTCAAATTATATAATAATTACTTTATTATACGAACACGGATAACGCCGTCAAGATTTTCAATATCCTTTACCACAGCATCCGAAACCTCGCTGTCACAATCGATAATCGAGTAGGCAATTTCGCCCCTGCTCTTATCTTCAAACGATGCAATGTTTACGCCATCCTTTGAAATTGTGTCGGTGATTGTTGCAATCATATTCGGCTGATTCTTATGAATAACGGTTACACGGGCAACGCCGCCTCTTGCCATAAATACGGCAGGCATATTAACGGAATTCTTGATGTTGCCGTCCTTGAGATAATCAATAAGTTCCTGTGCGCCCATAGCGGCACAGTTTTGTTCACTTTCGGGAGTTGATGCACCGAGATGAGGAATGGCAATTACTCCGTCAACACCGATAAGCTTTGCATCCGGGAAATCGGTTACATAGCAAGCCATCTTGCCCTCGTCAAGAGCCTCAATAACAGCGTCGCTGTCTGCAAGGTCACCACGGGCAAAGTTCATAATACGAACGGTGTCTTTCATCTTTTCGATTGACTCACGGTTAATCATATGCTTTGTGTCCGGTGTAAGCGGAACATGAACCGTGATATAATCGGCAACAGGGAAAATCTCGTCCAAATTATTATTAACAGTAATTCCCTTTTTAAGAACTGCGTCCTCAGGCAAATATGGGTCGTAACCGATAACATCCATACCAAGATCAACCGCAACCTCGGCAACAAGTCTGCCGATAGCACCAAGTCCGATAACGCCGAGAGTTTTGCCCTTGAGTTCGGGACCTGCAAATGCAGATTTACCCTTTTCTACGGTTTTACCTACATTGTCGCCTTCATCCTTGATTGTTTTGCACCAATCAATAGCCTTTGTTACCTTTCTTGATGACAAAAGCATACCCAAAACAACAAGTTCCTTAACTGCGTTTGCGTTTGCACCCGGAGTATTGAAAACAACTATGCCCTGATTTGCACAATCCGCAACAGGAATGTTGTTTGTGCCTGCACCGGCTCTTGCGATTGCAAGGAGTGACTTTGGCATTTCCATATCGTGCATTGATGCCGAACGCACCATAATTGCATCGGGATTTTCCATATCGTCGGCATATGCAAATTCTTTTGTGTCAAACTTTGCAAGACCGACATTTGAAATCTTATTTAACAATTTAATATTATACATATTATATATACCTCAATTACATATTTTCTTTTTCAAATTCAGCCATAAATTCTACAAGCTTTTCTACGCCCTCAATCGGCATTGCATTGTAGATGGAAGCTCTCATACCGCCAACGGTTCTGTGGCCTTTAAGGTTTACAAAACCTGCTTCTGTTGCTTCCTTGATAAACTTAGCGTTAAGCTCATCGCTGTCGGTTACAAACGGAACATTCATAAGGCTTCTGTCCTCAGGAACAACCGTACCGTGGAACATTTTTGAATTGTCAAGGAAGTTGTAAAGAATAGCGGCTTTCTTTTCGTTATGAGCTTTCATTGCTTCAAGTGAGCCGAATTCTTCCTTAATCCAATCAAGTACAAGCTTGCAAATGTAAATTGTCCAGCATGGAGGAGTGTTGTAAAGTGAATCTGCGTCTGCCTGAACCTTGTAGTTCATCATAACAGGGCAAATATCTCTTGCGTTGCCGAGCAAATCCTCACGAACGATAACAACAACCAAACCGGCAGGAGCAACATTCTTTTGAGCACCGAAGTATACAACGCCGAACTTGCTGATGTCGAGCGGCTCGGAAAGAGCACATGATGAAACATCGGCAATAAGCACCTTGTCGCCAACCGGAGGCAATTCCTTATAAACTGTACCGTAAATTGTATTATTCATACAAATATATACATAGTCTGCATCATCTCTGAAATCTTCAGGCTTTGTCTTTGGAATATATGTAAAAGTCTTATCGGCTGAAGAAGCGGCGGCAACAACATCGCCGTACTTTTGAGCCTCCTGAAAAGCCTTTTTAGCCCATTGACCTGTAATGATGTAATCTGCCTTACCCGAACCGTTCATAAAATTAAGCGGAATGGCAGAAAACTGTGCTGAAGCACCGCCTTGCAAAAACAATACCTTGTAGTTATCAGGAACTTTGTAAAGTTCTCTCATAAGCTTTTCTGCTTCTTTAATAATATCGTCAAACCATTTTGAACGGTGGCTCATTTCCATAACGGACTGACCGCTTCCGTGATAATCCATAATTTCTGCGCCTGCTTTTTGCAAAACGCTTTCCGGAAGAGTTGAAGGTCCGGCACTGAAGTTATATACTCTTGACATTTTTTGTTTACCTCTCTTATATAAATGTAATAGTAAAATCAACTGCTGATTTAACAGTGTCTGTATTACATTATATAGATATTTAACTTTTTGTCAATGTTTATCTGCAAACTTTGTCATTTTTCACAACACATTGTGATTTTTTTATCAATATCGTGTCAAAATCATAACAATTACCGCAATTTGTCACAATTTAAAAATAAATTTAAAAAAAGTGTTGACAAGAGCACGCAAATTGTGTATAGTTAGATTGTAATCATTACAATGTAGGTGACAGAGATGACTGAAGCGGAAATTCAAAAGGTATTCAAAAGTCATTCTTACAGAGCCACCCCACAGCGAATTGCGATATACAAATATCTGTGTGAGCATCCTACTCACCCCGATGTTGAAGAAGTGTACCGATTTATGCTGACGGACAACCCGAACACATCAAGAACTACAATATACAATGTATTGCAGTCACTTGAAAAAAAGGGATTGATTTTGGCAATTAAGATTGACAGCGACCGTATCCATTACGATGCAGACACAAAATTGCACGGCCACTTTAAGTGTGACGGATGCAACAAAATCTTTGATTTTTTGATTGACGACATCAAATGCACAGGCATTGATGATTTTGAAACAAAAACAAAAGATGTATATTTCAGTGGCTTATGCCCTGAATGTAAACAAAAATAATTTGTTTTAAGGAGTATTTGAAATGAACAAAAAGTATTATTGCCCTGTATGCGGCTACGAAAGTGACAAACCTATTGACATCTGCCCTCTCTGCGGTGCTAAAATGGCTGTTAGAGAAGAAGGTGCAAGCAACGAATGGGCAGCAGAACACAAGGTTGGCATCATCGACGGTGTTGACGAAGAAATCGTAAAGGGCCTTCGTGACAACTTCAACGGCGAATGTTCAGAAGTTGGTATGTACCTTGCAATGGCAAGAGTTGCACACCGTGAAGGTTATCCTGAAATCGGTCTTTATTGGGAAAAGGCTGCTTATGAAGAAGCAGAGCACGCAGCAAAGTTTGCAGAAATGCTCGGCGAAGTTGTAACAGACTCAACAAAGAAGAACCTTGAGATGAGAGTTGCCGCTGAAAGAGGTGCAACAGAAGGTAAGACTCAGCTTGCTCTTCTTGCAAAGAAAGCAAACCTTGACGCTATCCACGACACAATTCATGAGATGGCTCGTGACGAAGCTCGTCACGGCAAGGCATTTGAAGGTCTCCTCAAGAGATACTTTGGTGAATAATAAAATCAAATAATACAACAAACGGTTGATTCACAAAAGTGAACCAACCGTTATTTTTATTTGTTAACATTTTCAACTTCGCTTTCTGCCTTTTTACTGAAGCGTTGATAGAAATACGAAATCAAAATAAGTATTGCACCGAAAGCGAAATATGATGCTATTTTCCATCCCGAATCGAGGTGCGAAGTATCAACAAAGCACAGTTTAGCAAATGCACAAAGTATGAGCACCAAACCACCGGAACGAACAACGGTATATCTGCGTTTAAATCCGACAAACAACATAATGCACGACGCCGCAATATACAGTGCACTGATAATAACATTTGAAAATTTAACCTCAAACTGTCCCATTGCCATTGCGGTAATCAACATAAGCGACGACAGTGAAATTGCCATTGTAAACAACCACGCAGGTGCGGCAAACCGATTGATAATATCCAAAACCGCACTTGCCAAGAACAAAATTACGCCTATATTGACAGCAAAAAGGAGCACAACATTAATCACCGTGAGGGCATTATGTTCAACAATCTCACCGAAATACGAAAATATCTCATTATACTTGTTATGTAAATCCATACCGATAAAGGTTGTAAGGAACACGCCAAACGAAACCAAATCACTCACAAGCATTGAAGTCCTGTTTTTCAGCAAGCCGTGACGGATAATTATACTGAACACAAGAAGTGACGCAATCACAACCGCATAATCGGTAAATACGCTGTTCACCTTAACCGACGGTCCGCTCATCACATTGTCGTACAAATATTTTACCAAACCTACGGACGAATAAGCTGAAGCAATTTCCACGGCGGTATATATAACGGTTTTGTAGCTTCTTTGTTCAACCTGAACAAAGCCACGAACCGTATATATCCAAAATGCACAAACAATCACGGCAAAACTTACTGCGGCAAGTTCTTTTGACATATCTGACGAACCAAAAATTCTTGCGATAACAGACATTATCATACAACCGAGCCCTGCATATTCGATAACATCGATTTTCTTTTGAATACCGATAAGAGCAATAATGATGCCCTCAGCCGCCCAACCGACGCTTGCATATTCCACACCGAATATAAACGGAATAACAAACATTGAAAAAGCCAAACCGCTGATTGAAGTTATTGCGGTTGCAGCGGCAGAACCTTCTCTTTTTTCCTTAACGGCAAACGCCGACATAAAGGCATAAATAAGTGTGAATGCAAGAAATACGAAACCGACGGTTCTGTCTGCCTTTGTGCTGTTTGAAATCAAATTATGCACGGTAATGCTTACCGAAACAGCACCGCTGACTGTATTAAGTCCGAGAAGCACGCCGTCTTTAACAAGAAACGGCTTGCCTTTGACGATTTTTGCACCCGGCATCATCAAATAAATCACAAAAGACGCAACGGCAAACGCAACCGCAAGCGGCAAAGCATAACCGTAACCCGTAAGATTGCGAAGCGAATATGCACATTTTGCAACACCGCCGATTGCAATCAAATGGAGTCCGTAACCTATAAACTGTGCAACATACCATTTTTTATTGTAGGTCATTGCAAACAATATAATTGCCAAAAGGCAAAAATACACGCTTGATACAGGCAAAAATGTTACATCTGCGGCGGCTTTGCCAAACCCCATCATATAAATCGCAACAACGGGCAAATATCCGCCGACTGCACCGAAAGCACAGACAACCTGACTTTTAACCTGATTTGAAAGAATAACCGCTGCCGCAGTAATCAGCACGCATATTATAAATGTTACCTTTGCATTGTAAAGTTCAAATGCAAAAAAGCATGTTGCCGCCGCAGCATATAATGTTGCAACACCGCCGCTGATGAGCGTTGTGGAAAAGACTGTTTTTTCTTTTTTATAAAACAACTCACCGACAGCAACAAGAACTATTCCGAGCAAGTAAATAAGTCCGCCCTTGAAAGCATCCGACATATGTACATAGGCAAATCTGCCGAGCATAATTATACCTATTATAAATAACAGGATACCGGCTTTGCCGAGAACATTAAGACCGATAAAGCTTTCAATGCTTCGCTGTTTTGTTGCAGCCTGCTTTTCGGCTTCCGTAAGCGGAGCATTTTTATACGATTCACCGACTGCAAAATTTGTTTGCACGGCATTGTTAAATTCTGTGTTTTTGTATTCCTCAAGCCTTGCACGGCGAGCCTGCGTTTCTGCCCTGAGTGCTTTTAGATTGGCAAGAATATCGTCAAACTGCGAACTGCCATAACCCTCAATCACCTTCACTGTATCATCAATACTTTTAATACAATTACGCTCATAATCATCAAGCACACTGCCTATGCCCAGCTCTTTTTTGTAATACACTTTTTCAACACGATTTTGAACCGAAGAAAACGCAGACAGTTTTTCATCTGCCGCCTTGCTGAAAAGTGCCGCCTTTGTATTATCGAGTGACTTTTTAAGGCTGTCATTTTCAGCTTTCAAATTGCTTTCGGATTTTGCAAGTATATCTATTTTACTTTTAAGTTCTTCATTTTCAAGATACACATCATCGGCAGAGATTGAGCGAGCCTCCGCCTTTACCGAATCAAGTATTGCCTGCTGGTCGTCAATGAGTTTGTTAAGTTTATCAATCTTCGATGACATATTGCTTCAGCTCCTTTCCGACGCTGTAAGATTCAGCCGTTACATAATCATAAAAATACAAATTGTCTTCATTATCGGTAAAAAATTCGCCAAGTTCTATGAACGGTTCTTGGTATTGCTTTGAGCCGTCATATTCAAAATTAACCGTTACAACATACGGATTGTGCCCCAAAAATGCAGAAGTCTGCTTCTTATCAACAGGATAGCCTTTGTTTTGATAGAAAAGGCAAAATTCCTTTATAAACCCGGAGCCGTTTTGCTTATTAAATTCCTTATCGGAAAACTCCGAATTTGAAATATAATCCGAATATGCTATGGTTCGGTTTTCAAGGCTTATAGATTCAATATTATCATATTTAATATTATCCTTATTAACAGCTGTGTTAACATAAAAATATTTTTGGCGGCGAACCTCAAGAAGCACGCTGTCGGAAAACTCGTTGCACTTAATTACAACTTTTTCCTTTTTGCCGTTTTTGTCATAATAATCGGCATACTTGGTGTCGGGATAACAATCAGCGTCTTTGCCGGACAACAAGGAATATCTTTGATATTCGTCAGGCACAACAAAAGTTAAATCTGCAAATTCGATTTTTGTACCTTCACATCCTGCGTCCGTCACCTTGTTATTTATTTTTTCATCGGCATTAAAACCGAATGCAATAATTGAACAAACAACAATCCCCACCGCACACAGCAAAAGAGAAACAATAAAAAATCTTTTACGCTTTTTATTCATTTTGCCAAGTTGAGATGACAACGAAGCATTTTCACTTTTCAATCGGTCAAGTTCCGATTTATCAACAGCAGGTGATTCATTTTGCCCGGGCTGAAGTCCGATAAGCTCGTTGCCGTCAATTCCCATTATTTCGGCAAGCTTAAGCATGGTTGAAAGTTTTGGCATTGATTCACCGTTTTCCCATTTTGAAACAGCTTTGTTAGACACTCCGAGCATATCTCCGAGTTCTTTTTGTGACAAACCTTTTTGCTTTCTTAATTCAACAATTCTGTTTGCAAATTCAAAATTATCCATTTTGTCACCTCCCACCCTTACATTACCAAATAAGCAGTCGAAAATCAATAACAATTTCCTAAACAATCTATAAACTGTAAATCCACTTTCGGTTCAATCCGTTCAAACATAAAAAAACGAGCCCGTGCGGACTCGTTTTTGTAAATTGTCAGAATAATTTAATCTGTGCGTTACTGAGGTCGATTTCCGTATAATCAATCTCATCAAGCAATTTAAGAAACACCTTGTTATCCGACGGTGTAAGGCTGATTTCGAGATTTTTTCCGTCATTCATATAAATGGAATACTTATACGGATGCGACATCATATTGTTGAGATTTACACCTTTTTTATAAATTCTGCTGATGTTTTCGGTATTAACTATAACCTCATCATTTGTTGACACCTTGCCTAAATTAACATACATTTTTTCAACTTGGCGAAACCATACTTTCGCCTTTCCCCTTTTTATTGCGGAGAATTACCCCGCAATTTTTATCGTACCACATAAAATGTAATAAGTAAAGGATAATTACAGAAATTTATTCGGTTTGTTAATTTGCGGCAGGATGATAATTTGGCACTATTGCCATAAGCTTTTCACGAACATTTTCTTCATTAATATGTTTAAGTGATTCAAGCCATTTTTCAAAATGGGCGGAATCAAATTCCATAGGCTGATTTACAAAAATCTTTTCGTTGGCGGTACGCTTTCTCGTTTTCATTTCTTCAGACAACGAAAGCTCCTCATATAACTTTTCACCGGGACGAAGCCCCATAATCTCAATAGGAATTTCGTTTTCGGTAAAGCCCGAAAGACGAATAAGATTTTTTGCAAGGTCCATAATTTTAACAGGTTCGCCCATATCAAGAACGAAAACCTCGCCGCCCTCGGCAATTCCGCCTGCCTGACAAACAAGCTGTGCCGCCTCCGGAATAGTCATAAAGTAGCGGGTAATATCAGGATGCGTAACCTTAACCGGTCCGCCGTGTGCGATTTGCTCCTTAAAAATCGGAACAACCGAGCCGTGAGAACCGAGCACATTGCCGAAACGAACTGCGGCATACTTTGTATTCTTGCTTTTATCGTTCATATACTGAACAATAATCTCGGTAATTCTCTTGGTGCAACCCATAACATTTGTAGGATTAACCGCCTTGTCGGTGGAAAGAATTACCATTTTGTTAACCTTGTATTCATCGGCAACAACAGCAACATTGTAAGTACCGAAAACATTGTTTTTTACCGCTTCGCAAGGGCTGTCCTCCATAAGCGGAACATGCTTGTGAGCCGCCGCATGGAACACAACATCAGGATGAAATTCCTCCATAATTTCACGAAGTCTGTCTATATCTCTGACAGAGCCTATACGAACATTAATATCTATCAAATCGCCGTACTTTTCGTTAAGCTGATTTGCAAGTTCAAACGCACAATTTTCGTAAATATCAAAAATAACAATTTTTTTCGGAGTGTATCTTGCAACTTGATTACAGATTTCAGAACCGATTGAGCCGCCACCGCCCGTTACCAATACCGTTGCACCTACAAGATAACGGCACGCTTTTTTGTCAAGCGTAATTTCGGGACGGGACAAAAGGTCGGTAATGTCAACATTACGGATTTTTTTAGGGTTGCCGGCTTCAAACATTTCCTCTTGCGACGGGCTGGTTTTTACATTGCATTTGGTTTTCATTGCAATAGACAGGATTTCTTTTTGTCTTTCCTTTGAAGCGGACGGCAGACAAAGAATAATTGTGTCTATTCTGTATTTCTCTACCATTTCGGGGATAGAGTCACAACTGCCCACAACTTTTACACCGCTGATTTTTTTGTGGAGTTTTGCCGGATTGTCGTCAACGGCAATTATCGGTCTGCCGTTTTTGTAATTATCATTTCTGAGCATTTCGATTACAAAATTGCCCATAAATCCGGCACCGACAATCATTACTCTCTCATTTTTTGAACTTTTTGCAATAATCTGTGACGGAACAATACGCATAATTCTGTAAGCCATGCGTATACCTGCTATACAAAAAACAAAGAAAAACCAGCAAAGCATATACGAATATACAGGCATTCTGCCGCCAATTCCGATAATATCTTCAAACAGAACCCTATCGACAAATACAAGTGCCAAATCAATCACCGTGGCACTGACAAAGCTGCGTATGATTTCATCTACGCCGGCAAAACTCCACACGCTGTTGTAAAGCCCAAAAGCAAAATTTGAAACGATACATATAAACGCCAATATCACTATATGCCAAGCGGACATTACAATACTTGAATATGGACTGTGAAGTACAGTACCGTCCATAGTTATGTAGCAAGCCAAATAATTTGATGAAATGAGCAAAGTGACATCAAGAAAAGCAATAATCACCTTCCTTATAAATGCCGCAAATCTTTGCTCCTTAAATCTTTTCTCCGACATTCTGTTTTTCCTCCCGATTTTCATCTGACAGAAATCACTTATTTTCATCGTCTTTATCTTGTTTTTTCTTTTGAACACATTTTCTGATTACAAATGCCAAAAGACCAAGAACTACCGTTGCGCCCGCAATCGCAAGCGGTACAAAATAATACTCGTTATTATTTTTCAGTTTTTGAATATTAATGCCTATTTCATTGAGCTTTTGCTCATTTGTTTTTTCAATATTCGAAGTTGATGTTGTAATTTCTTCAACATAATCGTTTGCCGTTTTTTGCCTTGTCACCTCGGCCGATGTTGACGAAACGGTAAAATCGCACTGCTTGTAAATCTCATCGTTTGCACAAACAACAACGGTTGCCGTACCTTCGCCTATAGCCTTGATTTCGCCGCCTTTTTCTATTTGAATAACGCCCTCTTCGTCACAAAAATAACCTACAACGGCAGTTGCGTTAAGCGGTTCAAGAGTGTATCCGAGTTCTACGCTGTCGCCAACCTCAAGATTTGTTGTTGAAGCGTAGATTTCCATATCCTGTGCAGGAACATTCTTGGACTTTGTTGTCTTTTGCTTTGTGTTTGTTTCAGGCTTAGCGGTTGTTGTTACTGTTGTGGTTACCTGAGTTGTCGTTGCCTTTTTTTCGGTGGTTTTCTGCTTTGTTGTTGCAGTTGTTTTAACAGTTGTGACTTTCTTCGTTGTTGTCACAACCTTTTTAGCAGTTGTCGGTTTCTTCGTTACAACCTTTTTTGTTGTGGTAACTTTTTTTGTGGTTGTTACCTTTTTTGTAGTAGTCTGTTTAACCGTACCGTTTTTTGCCAAAGAAGTATAATCGGGATTTCCGTAACCCATAATGGCGGAAATATTATTATACGGCTTTGAGCCGGTTGTTGTGTACTTCCTTGCCTTAACCTTACCCGAACAGTTGCCCTCTACGGTATAAACCGTACTTCCGTCGATATAATCAACCAATCCGACATGCTGGCTTGAGCCGTTACCCGACCAATCGAAAAATATCAAGTCGCCTTTTTTCGGAGTGTATCCGGATTCACGAGTGTGGTATCTGTCACGGTTTTTGTACCAACTAATCATAGAATTACAGTTGCCGCCGCTCGGAACAATATTTTTATACATTGCAACATCAAGATTATTGCCGGCTTTGTTAAAGCACCAAAGCACAAAGGTTGTACACCATCCGCCTTGGTAACCGTACCATTCGCCATACTTACAATATTTACTCGTACCTGTATATCCAACTTCACCGTTGGCAACATCAAGCACTTCGTTTTGCATATCGTGAACCGATGCGGCAAATGCGCTCATAGGAAACGATGTGCATATCATCACAGCAACAAGCAAAACAGATATTGCTTTAATAAATTTTTTCATAAATTCACCATTAAAAATATATAATTAGACATAAATTTATTTTTACCGTATTAATTATAACTGCACACTTGACAAAAATCAACCATATTTTTCATTATTTACAATTTGCATATTGATTTTTGATATTTGAAGGACTATAATATCACCGCATTGTATCCACAGAGAAAAATAACTTTCTCGGCTAAAGCGATTTTATGTGTTATTCGCAGGGCTTCGGAACAGTAGCAGAAAGGAAAATTGAATATGAAAAACACAAAAACACAAAAGATAGTGGGCATCGGTCTTTTCACTGCTATCATAGTTGCCCTCCAGCTTCTTGCGGCATCTATCAAATTTGGACCGTTTTCAATCACATTGGTGCTTGCACCTATCGTTATCGGTGCTGCTCTTTACGGAATCGGTGCGGGAGCATGGCTCGGTGTTGCATTCGGCGTAAGCGTTCTTATCAGTGGTGATTCGGCAGCATTTATGACCATCAACCCGGCAGGAACAGTGGTTACCGTATTGCTCAAAGGTATGCTTGCAGGTCTTGTTGCAGGATTGATTTACAAAGCACTCGAAAAAAAGAACAAAACCGTTGCGGTTGTTTTGGCAGGTATTGCCTGTCCGATAGTAAACACAGGTATATTCCTTGCAGGTTGCTATCTTTTCTTCCAAGAATGGTTGGTTTCTGTATTCGGCACAACAGGTTTTGCAACCGTTGTAACCGGTCTTGTATCAGTTAACTTCGCCGTTGAACTCGGCATAAATATGGTTTTGGCTTCTGTTATTGTAAGAATTATCGACATCGGCAAAAAACAATTAAAGAAAAATTCATAAAACACAAATATGACTACATAAATACCGACTTCAAGCAGGTCGGTATTTTTTTATTGTGTAAAAGGGCAAATAATGTTATAATATAAACAATAAAATAAAAATCGGTGGAAAATATGAAACACGAAAACGAAAAAGACAGAGATTACAAAACAAACGACAACCTCGTCATCGGCAGAAACGCTGTGACAGAGCTTCTCAAAAGTGACAGAGAGGTTGAAAATGTGCTTATTGCAAAGGGTGAACATGAAGGCTCAATCAACAGAATAATCGCTCTTTGCAAAGAAAAGAAAATTGTTATCAAAAATGTTGACAGAAAAAAGCTTGACTTTTTGGCTCCGGGCGGCAACCATCAAGGGGTTGTTGCAAATGTGCCGGCACACGAGTATTCAACAGTTGACGAAATACTTGCATATGCCGAAGAAAAAGGCGAAGCTCCGTTCATCATTATGTGTGACGAAATTGAGGACAGCCACAACCTCGGTGCAATCATCAGAACAGCCGAAGCTTGCGGTGCACACGGAATAATTATTCCAAAAAGACGAAATGTAGGTCTTAACTTTATCGTTGCAAAAACAAGCTGCGGAGCACTTGAATATATGAAAGTTGCAAGAGTGACAAACCTTGCATCAACCATTGACGAACTGAAAAAGAAAAACATTTGGGTTTATGCCGCAGATATGGACGGTCAGCGTTGGGACAAGACCGATTTTTCGGGCGGTGCGTGCCTTGTTGTGGGCAACGAGGGTGACGGAGTAGGCAGACTAATCAAAGAAAAATGCGATGTTACCGTCAGCTTGCCTATGCTCGGCAAAGTAAACAGCCTGAACGCATCTGTTGCGGCAGGCATATTGATGTACGAAATCGCAAGACAACGACTTGATAAGTAGGAGAAATAATGAGCGACAATAATCTTTCTATTGACGAAATCATTAAAAAAGCGGAACTAATCAAAGCACAGGCTGAACAGCAGTTAAAGGACGCCCAAAAGAATTTGGACGCAATGGCTCGTTCGGCCATTGACGAGGTTACGGTTGACAGCGAAGCGGTTATGAAAAAGGTGGAAGAACTCGGCGACGAAGAGGAAGACATCAAAGAATTCACTCCGTCAAAATCAAAAAAGACATCGGATAAAACAATCACCTTTCCAAAATTCAACAAGAAAAAGCAAGACAAATCCGATAACGATATGAAAGAGCATAATGCAGAAAATATCAAGATTATCGACAAAACCATCGTTATAGGCAGCGAGGAAGAAGATATTTTTGAAAAACCGATTATTCCCGCAGACAAAACCCGTCCTGTTGTTTTAACTCCTAAAAACGAGAGCAAAAATCCGGACAGGTTGCAAGAAGTTCCTACAATCGTAGCAAGAGAAAATCTCGGCAAATATCTTGACGGCACGGATGACGATAACGAGGAAACCGGCATACAGATGTGCTTTGAAGGCTTTGACGACGAAACGGAAGAAGTGCCTACAATAGATGAAGAAGTTGCCGAAAAACTGCTTATCGAACAGCGAAAGGAAAAGGTAAACAAATTCAGACTTTTTGGACCCGACGAAACGGACCCGGAGCTTGGCGACAAGGAATTTGAAAAAACCGACTACAAAGCCAAGGACGACAGGCAGGCAATACTTACATCACTGTTGAATAAAAAAACAAGAGTCGGCATTCAAATAATTATTTCGATTACTTTATTTTTATTTTTGCTGTTAATGACAATATTCAAGGATACCGAATATCTGCCGCAGGCTATTGCAGAAAACAGCAAATATTTTATTACCGCCTCGGTGCTTTCAATTTTAACAATAGCGGCAAACTTTAATATATTTTTGCACGGCTTCAACTTTAAAAAAGGCATAAACACCGACTTTGCGGTTTCAATTCTCAGCTTAGCCGTTTCTGCGCAAACCGTTGCATTTGCCTGTCACGAGGATTTATGGCTGAACAACGGCGTATTTCTCGGCTCTGCTCTTGCATTTGCATATGTTTTAGCTTTACTCGGCAAACGACAGATACTTGTAAGAATAATTGACAATTTTGATTTTATCATCAACAGCGGTGAAACATACTGCCTTGAAAATATTGCAAATGTGCTTGATGTAAAAGTACTCTGCCGAGGCAACATCGACGAAGAAGACGCAATAATAAAAACAAGCGTAAAAACCGACTTGCCGACTAACTTTATGGAAATAAGCTGCAAAAGCGAACCGTCGGACAAAATTGCAAGAGCTGTCACTCCTATTACACTTTTACTGAGTGCTTTGCTTCTTGTTATTGTGGGATTAAAAGACAATTTTGCAACCGGAATAAACGTTGCCGTATGTGCACTTACGATTTCAACTCCCGTATCGCTTTTATACATTATGAACGGAGTTTTAACCGATATATCGGCAGAGCTTGACAAATACGGTGCAAGAGTGTGCGGCTTTGAAGGCGCTAAAATGGCAGCTTCTACCGATGCGGTTGTGCTTGAAGCTGCAAATCTTTTCGGCACACACGGATGTGATTTGCACGGAATCAAGGTGTTTAACAACACAAAAATAGACGATGCAATTATTTATGCGGCGGCTGTTATAATCAAAACCAAAAGTCCGCTTGCACATGTTTTTGACGATGTAATTATAGGCAAGCAATCGATTTTGCCAAAGGTTGACAGCGTTCAATACGAAGAACAGATGGGCACATCTGCTTGGGTATATCACCAAAAGGTACTTGTAGGCAACAGAAACCTACTGATAAACCACGGTGTAAATGTGCCTAAAATCAGCTTTGAACAAAAATACACACGCCGAAACAGAAAGGCTCTTTACCTTGCTGTTGACGGTAAAATTATGGCAATGTTTGTTGTTTCGTACAGTGCCGACCCCGATTTGAAGAGAGAACTTATAAAGCTTGAAAAAACGGGAATCACACTCATAGTAAAGAGCAGTGACCCATATATTAACGAAGAAAGCCTTGCAAATTTATTTGATCTTCCAAGGGGATACATAAGGGTTATGAACCGTCAAGCGGCAAGAGTATTTGAAAAATATTCTGATATGCAAGTAGAAAAATCTCCGGCATATGTTGTGCACAACGGAACCGCAAAGGGTCTTATCTCCTCAATGAGAGGTGCACTAAACATTATATCATCAAAAAAGCTTATCGGATTTTTAACATCATTCGGCTGTGCATTTGGGTTTGCAACAGTAGCACTGCTTGGCATTATAGGATGGTATACCCAAATTACCGACACGGCAATCATTATCAGTCAGGCGATATGGGGCATATTTATCATTGCTGTTTCAAAATTAAAACGAATAAGCTTTTAACAAATATTGACAATGCAAACAATAATGAATATAATAAAAACACAAATTATAAAATATAAAGGTAGATAGCCTATGAATTTCAGAATAATTGCAGACAGCTGCTGCGACAAAACCGAAAGAATGAAAGCTTGGGACAACATCACATTTGTTCCGTTAACGCTCTGTATTGACGACTACACCATACAAGATGATGAGAATTTTGACCAAGACGACTTCATAAGAAGAGTACTTGAATCAAAGAATGTTCCAAAAACAGCATGTCCGTCACCAGAAGCATTTGCAAGTGCAATGGATTGTGACGAGGACGACATTTATGTTTTGACAATTACAGACAAACTTTCGGGTACATACAACAGTGCAATTCAGGGCAAAATGCTTTTTGAAGAAGAACACCCGGGCAAAAATGTTCATGTATTCAATTCTCTTGCAACATCAGGACTTGAAAGCCTGATTGCAGAAAAAATCAAGGAACTCGGCGACAACGGTGCAGATTTTGAGACAATAGTTTCCACTGTTGAAGATTTTATTGTTAACCACACAGCACTTTATTTTTGCCTTGAGTCACTCGATGTTCTCAACCAAAACGGCAGACTTTACGCTATGGCTGCAACAATCCTCAAAAAGATTAAACTCAAATTAATCTGCGAAAGGACACAAGAGGGTTCTGTAAAACTTGCAGGTCAGGAATTCAGCTCAAACAGAGCACTTATTAAAATGGCAAGCATCATAGCAGGTGAAGTTAAGGATAAAAATCCGAGCGAGCAAAGAATCATTCTTTCTCATGTATGCTGTGAGGACAAGGCAAAACTTGTTGCCGACAAACTCAAGGATGTAGGCTTCGGTTCGATTGAAATCGTTAAGGCAAGCGGACTCAACTCTGTTTACGCCGCAAATGGCGGTCTTATCGTTTCATTTACAAAATAATTCAAAATCCCCTGTCGTCTGTTCGGCAGGGATATTTTTTAACTATGAGAATAATTAACTTTAACATAACTGAAAAAGACAGCGGCAAACAAATAAAAACTTTTTTGAGAGAGTTCGGTGTATCTTCATCACTTTTAACAAAACTCAAGCACACCGAAAACGGAATAACAAAAAACGGAAATTTTGCAAAAACGATAGAAGAATTGTCAACCGACGACACTCTTACAATAAAAATCGAAAATTCGGGTCACATTGCACGACCGATGTGCATTGATATTGAAATTCCTTATGAAGACGAGGACATAATCGTGTTGAACAAGCCTCCGCTTATGCCGGTGCATGAAAGCAGAAATCACATCGGCGACACACTTTCAAATTTTGTGGCATATCATTGCGGAGAAGATATGGCTTTCAGGGCTGTGTATCGACTCGATCGTGACACAAGCGGACTTGTGCTTGTTGCGAAAAACGAACTTGCCGCCGCCAAACTTGCCGGCAAAATCAAAAAAGATTACTATGCCGTTGTAGACGGAATTATAAAAAGCAACGGAATTGTTGACGCTCCGATTACACGATGCGGTGACAGCATCATAAAACGCAAGGTTGATGAAAACGGAGAAAAAGCAATCACCGAATACTTCCCTGTTAAATCAAGCAACAACCAAACACTTGTTAAATTTAACCTTAAAACAGGCAGAACACACCAAATCAGAGTGCATATGGAGCATATCGGACACAGCCTGCTCGGTGACAGCTTATACGGCGGCAACTGTTCCGACATAAGCAGACAAGCTTTACACTGTAAAGACATTTACTTTACACATCCGATAACAGAAAAAGCTATGCACATTTCGTGTGACTTTCCCGAAGATATAAAAAATCTTGTATAATTTGAAATTCAATATGGAAAAAGCATACCAAATGTGGTAAAATAGCATTAATTTAGTATACACGGAGGGATAAGTATGAAAATCAATCCAAGTGCCGACATTGACTACAATATCTTAAAGGAAGGTATTTACCTTTACAAAATCAATGACGACATCACAACATATGACATCAGAATGAAAGCACCGAACAAAGAGCAAGTGCTTACAAATTCTGCTCTTCATACCATAGAGCACATAGTGAACACTTATCTTGAAACGGTTGAATTTGCAGACAATATTATTTTCTTTGGTCCTATGGGCAGCAGAACGGGATTTTACCTGCTCACAAAAAATTTGAGCGACAAATATTCAATTGAACTTATCAGAAACGCCTTTAACTATGTTGCGGAATTTTGGGGCAGAATACCAAACGCTTCGCCTAACGAATGCGGCAACTGCCTTGAGCATAATCTTCCGCAGGCAAAGGAAGAAGCAAAGCACTTTTTAAATGTAATAAAGGACTGGACAAAGGACGACCTTGCATATCCTGTTGCACCGCCTAAAGAAGATGACGATTCAATAGAATAATCCTGTTGACTAATTTTTAAAGTTATGATAGTATACAACTTAGTCGAAAGGCTAATAATAAAATATTGAAAGGATGTTATTAAATATGGAAATCACAAAGCAAACAACCATGGGCGATATGATTGAATATGACAGAGGAATCGCCGTTATTCTTATGGAAGCCGGTATGCACTGTGTAGGTTGCCCTGCATCAATCGGCGAGTCACTTGAGGAGGCTTGTCAGGTTCACGGCCTTGACAGCGACAAGGTACTCAAGGATATTCAAGATTATTTAGCAAACAAAGATGAAAAATAAAAAAACATTTAGCATAATTATTGCAATAATTATTGTCATTGCGGCTGTTATTGCAATAATGTATGCAGTTAATTCCAAGCCAAACACCGACTCCGTAAGCGAGCAAACAACGGTTAATGTAACAAATACAACTATCCCGGCAACCGCTCCTACCGAAGTTACGGTAAAAGATGAAAGCACGGTTAAACCTACAAAAAACGGCAAAACCAACGAAGTGCCTAATGCCGTTCAAGGCAAATATTGGTATCTTTATGATGATGAAAAGCTGACGGTCTATGTTTTTGAATTTGACAAAAACAATCAGGTAAACCTCGCATTTTTCGGCAAAGAAACAATTGAAGGACTTGACGCCGAATATACAAAGGGATACAGCGTATATTACTACAATGACGGCAAAGTTACAATAAAAGATTTGCCGGATGAATTCCCTATTTCATCATTTTCGTTTGAAATAAAGAACGGCAAGGTTATGCAAGGCAAAACAGAGCTTGAAGCCATGGACGACTTAAGCCTTGACAATGCTTTGCGACATTTTGTATAAAGTTAAATCGGTTTAAACTTCCTGCGTTTTGCCCATAATACTATTAAAAAATCCCTCTTGATGCAGAATATACATCAGGAGGGAATTTTTATTCCAAATGGTTATTATTTTCATTGGTGCCGTCCTTAATTGCCGAGTAATCGCCTGCGTTATTCAAATGTTGACGGTCCATATTTACAGCAATTCATAAACTGCTTGATTTTTTTAATTTCAAACCTCGTACTTTACCCTTTCGCCCGTTAAAAACGACAAATCACCTGTAAGTTCAAAGGTGTCTTTATTTTCAAAAAAACCTTGTATCATAAAGATTGCTTCAGGCTTTGCATTTTCAAACAAATCGGCAAAACTTTCTTTTCTCGCAACGCTTTTATTATACGGCGAGTACCAGATACCGTGTCTGTTGTTGGCAAACTTTGCGGCATATTGCATATCGTCAACCCTGAACATAGAGGACGGCCTGAAGTTTTTTGTGAACGGCGAAGCAAAAGTTTCGGCAGGCTTCAGCACCTTGCAGATTTTATCGTTTGGGTCAAAGGTGACCTTTTGAATATATTTCAAATCGTCTATCGCCTGCTCGGCATCAAATTGACTGACGAAATTTTCCGTTGAATTCGACACAAAAAAGCTGATGATTTTTGCACAATGCGTGCGTGTTAAGTCTGTATAATTAAGAGTCTTTGAAGTGTCAAACGACGCAGGATTTTGCACGCCTAATTTCTTAAACAGCAAATAAGAATCAAGTGCAAACTCTGCCATATTGTGAGCCGTAAATGTGTGAATATCGGGATAAAGCTCCTTAAATCTGTATTGCATAAAATACACATACGGATGGCAAAACCTATCAAGAGCATAGTGAAGAATAAAGCCTACGGCATAAGATTTTGCAATATCGTCATCGGGATGTTGATTTACATAATCGCGCAAAGCGTCAAACTGAACACTCGGCTTTGCCCTGTGCAAAACAGAACCGACTTTACGCAAACTTTTTCCGCACATCCACGGCAAAATTCTGTGGTCGTAAAATATATCGGGACCCTGAGTGCCAATATATACCGCCTGTTCATCAAGGGCAAAATCGACATTGCTTTTAATTTTTTTCATAAGTTCATACGCAAACAAATAATGAGTTGAGTAAGCCGGCATAACATCACCTTTTCCTTTGATAACATTATAAACCATTTAATGTTTAAGAACAAGGAAAAATGCACAGACTGTCGATAAAGCCCCTGAACCACGCCAAAAGTGCCACAAACATCGAATTTGTGGCACTTTTAGTTTTTTATATTGTTAAATTGTCAATCCAAGCTTATTTTATCTATTGCTTCAAGTTCTTCAACAGAAAACGAAGTGTTTTGAATAGCTTTGATATTATCAAGAATTTGTGACGGCTTTGAGGCTCCGATTAAAACAGAAGTGACCGCACCGTCCTTGAGCACCCACGCAAGAGCTGTTTCGGCAAGAGTTTGACCTCTTTGCTCTGCGATTTTTGACAATGCCTTGATTTTTGCAATTTTTTCATCGGTTATAGCCGACTGCTTCAAAAATCTGCTGTCTTTTGCAGCCCTGCTGTCGCTTGGGATGCCGTTTAAATACCTGTTTGTGAGAAGCCCCTGTGCAAGAGGACTGAAAGCAATTATGCCTTTTTTGAGTTCAAGCGCAGTTTGCTTTAAGCCGTTATTCTCTATGGTTCTGTCAAAAATCGAATATCTGTTTTGATTGATGACAAACGGGCATTTGAGTTCGGTAAGTATTTTGCACGCCTTTTTCAAATTTTCGCCGTCGTAATTTGAAACGCCGACATAAAGGGCCTTGCCGCTTTGAACTGCCGTTGCAAGTGCACCCATGGTTTCTTCAAGCGGAGTTTCGGGATCAAGACAATGATGATAAAAAATATCCACATAATCAAGACCCATACGCTGCAAACTTTGGTCAAGACTTGCAAGAAGATATTTGCGACTGCCGTTTCTGCAACCGTAAGGTCCTTGCCACATCTCATAGCCTGCCTTGGTGCTGATTATCATTTCATCACGGTAAGCCTTCATTTCCTGATTTAAGATTTTGCCAAAATTTTTCTCGGCACTTCCCGGTTCGGGACCGTAATTATTCGCAAGGTCAAAGTGGGTAATACCGTTATCAAAAGCGGTAAAGCACAAATCTTTCATATTTGAATAAAGGCAATTATCGCCGAAATTATGCCAAAATCCGAGTGACACGGCAGGGAGTTTTAATCCGCTGTTGCCGCATCTGTTATAAACCATAGTATCGTATCTTTTTTCACTTGCTGTATACATATAACCGTTCTCCGTTAATTATTTCTTTGCCCAACCCGAATACAAAGTTAAGCTGTCGCTGACTGTGTCTTTGTTGACATCAAACCGATTTGTGCAATCCTTATCGGTGTACCATCCGGTAAAGGTGTAACCCTCTTTTACCGGATTTTCATCCACATCGACAAGTTGACCGTACATAACCTTTTGATTGTCTATTTGAGAGCCGCCGTCTGTATTGAATGTGACAGTGAAGCCTGCATGACTTACCGCAAAAATCATACAGGCGATAAGAACGATAATACCTATAAGAATGAGCTTGTCGGCGGTTTTTACCGACATTTTGACATTTCGGTAAAGTCCTCCGGGCTTTCTTTCCGTATTAAGATTTATTGTATTGTTTTCATTCATATTTTTCACTGCCTTTCAGGGGGATTTATAACGCTTGCTTTGCCACAGACAAAACTGTTCTCCACAAGATTTTAACAAATAATTTATCTGCGTGCAAGATATTTACGCATATCAATTGCACAAGCCACGAGAATAATTACACCCTTGATGATGTAAAGCATATTTGCCGATACCGAGAGGAAATTAAGTCCTGCAAAGATAATCTGCAAAAGAAGTACGCCGATTACGATACCGCTGATTTTACCTGTACCGCCTACAAACGATACACCGCCGATTACGCAAGCCGCAATGGCATCACATTCGTAGTTAAGACCTGTATTTGCCGAACAGGAAGCGATACGAGCACCTTCAATAAAGCCCGTAATACCGTACATAACGCCTGCAAGAACAAATACCATAAGTATTGTCATAAACACATTTACGCCGGAAACTCTTGCGGCTTCCTCGTTTGAACCTACGGCAAACATATTTTTGCCGAACTTTGTTTTGTTCCAGATAACCCACATAACAGCAGTTAAGATTACCGAATAAAGAACATACTTAGGAATTGCAACACCGCCGATTGTAAAGAGCGTGCCTGTGATAAAGTTTGTGTATGACGCATCAAGACCCGAAAGAGTTTGACCGTTGTTGCCGCCTATCATAAGGTACATAAGAACCGTACCGAAAACAATAAGCTGAGTTGAAAGAGTAACGATAAACGGATGAAGCTTGAACTTTGCTACAAAGAAACCGTTTACAAGACCTACAACCGCACCGATTGCGATAACCGCAAGGAACACCACGAAAAGCGGCATTGTGTTGAGGTTAGGAAACATTTTGTTTGCATAGCCCGTCATCTGCAAAAGCGAAGCCGCAACGCAGGCGGTAAGACCTACGCATCGACCTGCGGAAATATCCGTACCGGTAAGTACAATACATCCTGCGATACCGAGAGCTATAGGAAGTTTTGCGGCAGTGAGCGAAACAATGTTTACTATTGACGAAACGCTCAAGAATGCCGGAACCTTAATTGCTATAAAAACTACTGCAATAGCAATAATGATGTACATTGCATTGTTAAAAAGCAAATCCGTGATTAATCTTTTTTTGTCGTCCTTGTCTGCCGCCTTGAACTTTTCAATCCAAACGGAAGCACGGGAACGCTTAACTTTTTTTACACTTGTGTCAGCCATAATGAAATCCTCCTTAGACATATTTTGCTGCAAGAGTCATAATTTCTTCCTGATTTGTTGTCTTTGCGTCAACTTCACCCGAAAGTCTGCCGCCCGACATAACAAGAATTTTATCGCATACACCCAAAAGCTCTGCCATTTCGGAAGAAACCATAATGACTGTTTTGCCTTTTTTTGCAAGGTCAAGAATAAGCTGATAAATTTCGTATTTTGCACCTACATCGATACCTCTTGTCGGCTCATCGAGAAGAAGAACGGTAGGGTCGGTTAACAGCCATCTTGCAAGGATAACCTTTTGTTGATTACCGCCCGAAAGAGAGCTGATTTTAGTTTCCTGATTAGGAGTTTTAACTCTGAGAGATTTTATATATTCATCGGTTGTGTCCTTCATTTTCTTTTTGTTAAGGAACGGACCTGTTTGGTATTTTTTAAGGCTTGAAATTGTTGTGTTTTCTCTGATATTGAGAATGCCGAAAATACCCGTTGCCCGTCGTTCCTCGGTTAAAAGGGCAAAGCCGTTTTTGATTGATTCGTGCGGATTGCGGTTTTTAACCTCTTTGCCGTTAAGCGTGATTTTGCCGCTCTTTTTTGTTGTAATGCCAAAGATTTGCTCAAGCAGTTCCGTTCTGCCGGAGCCGTCAAGTCCCGCAATTCCAAGGATTTCTCCCCTGTTTGCTTCAAACGAAACATCGGTGAGATTTGTATATTCTCCGCTTAAATTTTCAACTTTAAGCAGAACATCGCCGATTTTGTTATCCTTTTCAGGATAACGGTTTGTAAGTTCACGGCCTACCATAAGTTTGATAATCTCGTCCATAGTAAGCTCGCTTGCCGGCTTGGTTGCTATCCACTTGCCGTCACGCATAATTGTTACTTCATCACTTATACGCAAAATTTCTTCCATCTTATGAGAAATGTAAATAATGCCGCAGCCTCTGTCACGAAGCATATTGATAATACGGAAAAGGTGCTCAACCTCTTCTTCGGTAAGCGACGAGGTCGGCTCATCAAAAACAATAATTTTTGAATTATAAGAAACCGCCTTGGCAATTTCTACCATCTGCCTTTGCGAAACCGACATGGTGCTCATAACCGTTTTCGGGTCAACATTAATATCAAGATCTTCAAAAACTTTCATTGTTTCATCGTACATTTTCTTTTCGCTTGTAAAAGGCAAAAAGTTTGAAACCTTTGGAAATCTTCCGAGCCACATATTATCCATAACATTACGCTTGAGGGCTTGGTTAAGCTCCTGATGCACCATTGCAACACCGTTTTCAAGAGCTTCCTTGCTGTTTTTGTAATTAACCTCTTTGCCATCTACAAAAATGTGACCGTTATCTTTGCTGTAAACACCGAAAAGACATTTCATAAGCGTTGATTTGCCTGCACCGTTTTCGCCCATGAGAGCGTGAACCGTGCCTCTTTTAACAGTAAGCTGTGCATGGTCAAGTGCCTTAACGCCGGGAAAAGTCTTTTCTATATCAACCATTTTTAACAATATATCTTTGTCAGTCGCAGCATCGGATTTTTTTAAGTTTTCTTGCATATTTCTTCTCTCCTATCTGCTGAATATGACGGTTGAGGCAAAAGCCTCAACCGTAACTGTCTTTGCAATAATTTTATATTACTCTGCCGAATCTGCTGTGTAAGCCGAGTAAGGAATGTTAACTCTCCATGTGCCTACAACATTTGCTGTGTCGATACCTTCAAGTGCTGTTTTCTCATTGAGGTAATTTGACATAATCGTTGTAATTGCCGAAGCCATACCCTGAGCGTCCTGCTTGATTGTACCTACCATTGAACCTGACTTGATAGCCGATTTAGCTGCGTCTGTTGCGTCAACGCCGAATACAGGAATAACTGTTTTGCCTTCTTTGTTATAGCCTGCTGTTTGAAGTGCGGATACTGCACCCAAAGCCATTTCGTCATTGTTTGCGATAACAAGTTCAATCATATTTTTGTTTGATTCTGTATACTGAGCAAGTGCTGTGCTCATATAGTTTGTAGCGGCTGCGGATGACCACAAACCGTCCTGGTCAACAAGGTACTTATTTTTGTTTGCCGAATCGTAAAATTCAAGTGCCGGCTTGCCTGCCTTTTTAAGAACAGCATCAGCGTCCTCAACACCGTACTTTGTGCGGGCGATAGCTTCCATGTTGCCCTCTTGACCCTTAAACATTACATAGCTGATTTTGCCGTCACCGTTAAGGTCAAGTTTGTCATAATTATTTACAAGATATTCGCCAATCATCTGACCCTGCATATGACCTGCCTGCTCGTAGTCTGTACCTACGAATACGCATTTGTCGTAGCTTTCGATAACCGATTGGTCAACCGAACGGTTAAAGAAAATTACAGGAACATTTTGTGCCTTTGCAAGATTGATAATGTTTTGAGCCGCATCGTTTGAACCGGTATCAACTACATTAACAATAAGCAATGACGAACCTTTTGCAAGTGCTGTTTGAACCTGCTCGGTTTGTGTTGTTTGATTGCCGTTTGCATCATAATCGTTGTATGTGTAACCGCCGTCTTTTAAAATTTTATCCATTGAAGAGCGTACCGTTGAGATATACGCATCACTGAATGTGTAGTAAAATACGGAAATTTCACCCTTGTTTGATGCCTTTTTGGTTTCGGTACCACCGTCGCTCTTGTTTGATGAGCATGCGGCAAAACCTACAACCATAACAACCGCTAATAATAATGCCAACAATTTTTTCATCTTTTTCATAAAGACTACCTCCTTAAAAATTTATTGTTAAGTCATTTAGCATCTTCATTATATCTGTGAGGCAAGCAAAACTGAATACAAAATTTTATTCAATCTGTATAAAAATTTATCATTTTTTCAATTTATTATGTTTATATTGTAAACATTACCAAAAAAATAAAGCCTGTATGCATTGTTAGTAACGCATACAGGCTTTATACTAAATTATTTATTTATTTTCATTATTAAAGCTGAAAAGGATTTTTTGAATATCAGGAGAAAACATATTTTTACGATTTACAACATAGGTATCCGTTTCGATTACTCCGTCGGTTTTGACATTGTCTAAGAGAAATTCGGCGGCTTTTGATACCGAAAGATAGCCCATGGAAAACGGATTTTGAACAATCAGCGTGTCAATTTCTCCGGTTTCAAGCATACCTACGCAATTTACATTGCTGTCAAATCCTATGCCGAAAACCTCATCTTTCAAATTCAATTCCTTTATGGCATAGCCTACACCGAGGGTTGACCATTCATTAAACCCTATAAGCACATTAATGTCCTTGTTTTCTTCAATAAGTTGCTTTGCACCCAATGTTGCACTTTCGGCATTTGATTCAACATTGACCGAGGCGACAACCTTTGCATTTTTTACCTTGTCTATATAATCGGTAAAGCCTTTTAAACGCTGTTTGCCGTTTTCGGTATTTTCACCGTAATTGACTATGCCTATATTAACAGACTTTTCATTTTTGCAAAGTTCAATCGCCTGCTCAGCCGCTTTTTTGCCTGCCGAAACATTATCCGTGCCGATAAACAGTTCCTTGCCGTTTGCATCAACATCGCTGTCAACCGTAATTACTTTTATACCTTTGTCAATCGCCTTTTGAACCGCCGGAGCATTTTTTTCGTAATCAATGGCTGAAAGAACTATTGCACCCACATTTTTTGAAACAGCATTTTCAATCATTTCGTTTTGGCTCTCGTAATCTTCTTCGCTGTCGGGACCCTCAAATGTAATGTCTATATTGTATTCGGTTGCGGCAGAAAAAGCACCGTTTTTCACATCATTCCAAAAATCGGAATCGCTGCCCTTTGTTATCACGGCAACGGTTTTACTTTTTGACGACAGATTACTGCCCGTACAGCCTACAAAGCAGAAAACAAGAGAAAGTACAACGGCAAAAGCAACAAGTGTTTTTTTAATATTCATTTTCGTGTCCTTTCTCTATTTTAGGTATTTTGATTGTTACGGTTGTGCCTACATCAAGTTCACTGTCTATCGTAATTCCGTATTCCTCACCAAAATATATTTTCAAACGGTCATCAACATTTTTAACTCCGATACCCTTTGAATCGCTCCTGCCCTTTTGAAGAACCGCCTTGCATTGTTCATCGGTCATACCGAGTCCGTTATCCTTAACGATAATTGCAATATCCTTGCCTCGGCGTTCAACGATAATCTTAATTTCGCCTTCATCAACCATTCGGTCAAGTCCGTGATAAATAGCATTTTCAATAAACGGCTGAATGGTAATTTTGTTGCACATACAATCCAAAACACTTTTGTCAACATCAAAGGAATAAGTAAACTGATTTTTGTATCTGTAACTTTGAATGATAAGATAGCTTTCGGCATGTTTGAGTTCATCGCTAATTGCAATAAACTCGTTGCCGTGGCTGATGCTTATTCTGAACAGTTTTGCAAGTGCACCCACCATTTTAACTGCATCTTTGCTGTTGTCCTGCTCGCACATCCATTGAATAGAATCAAGAGTATTATAAAGAAAGTGCGGATTGATTTGTGCCTGCAAAGCCTTGAGTTCGGTTTTTCTGAGCACAATTTCCTCATTGTGCACCTTTTCCACAAGCGACTGAATCATAAGCACCATATGTTCAAATGATGTTGACAGAGTTTGAAATTCGGCAACATTGCTCATATCGGCTTTATATTCAAAAGTTTCCGCCTGCTTTTCAAACTTTTGCATAGAGGCAACAAGCCGTCTTACGGGACGGGTTACGGTCCTTGAAAGAAGAAAATAAATAACCGCAGACATAAAAGCACTGAAAAGAAGTGCAAATATCAATCCTACAACAACCTGACTTTTGACAGCCTGTGTAATTTCATCGTTAAAGCTGACGCCGACTATTTTCCAATTACAAGAATCGAGCGACGAAATATTATAAATATTATCCCTTTTTCTGTGTATTCCGTCCGAAAGTTCGGATATTTCAAAGGTGTTTTCCTCTTTGAGTCCCGAAAAAAGCATTTGCTGTTGAGGGTGATAGATAATTTGACCTTTTGAGTTGACTATATAACAATATCCCCTTTGACCGATACTCACCTTATCTATATATTTTGCGATTGACGAAAATTTAAAATCAATCGCAACAAACACCTGCTGCGAAAAAAGATTTGAATACTCTTTTTTTGCAATGGTAACAACCCACGGATATTTGTTTTGATAAAGCGTGTTTACATGCGGTTGACTGATTGCATAGCCGTCCTTAAGATTTGAATAAACCGACTTGTCAAACGACAAATCCGTCAAGCCGTCTTTTAGGTTTTCATCTGTATCATTCCCGTTAGACAGCACATTGCCCTGCATATCGTAAACGCTCACGCAATATATATCATCTTCAAGCCTTGCTGCAGTTGATATTACCTTTTGAAGTGATGCGGCATCGGTGCATTTGTCGGTTTCAATACAAAGATTGTCAAGTTTGCTTTTTATTGAAAAAATATAGTTTGACACCGTTTCGTCAGCCTGTGCCACCGACTGCTTGCTTGTAACATACGCAGAACTGAACATTGAATTTTTATAAGACACACTGAAAAACAATGTTGAAGCAAGGGTTGAAAAAATAACCCCGAAAATAACAATTGCAATAATCAATACCGAAAGTTTTGTTTTGCTGTGTTTAAACATTGCCTCCTCCTAAATGTTCTTCTCTGTACTTATTAGGTGACATACCAAAATATTTTTTGAAGCAGTAGCTGAAATAATGTTGATCACTGTAACCGCATTTTTGCGAAACTTCAAATATTTTCATAGAAGTGCACAAAAGCAAATCGCTTGCCGCCTTCATTCTTCGCTCTGTTACAAGTGCAACAAAATTTTGAGATTTTGTTTTCTTGATAAGGGCACTCAAATAGTTTGGACTTACGCCCAATTTTTCGCTTGCGTCGGTAAGTGACAAATCCTCATTCATATATTCGTCATTGATGATTTGAAGTGCTCTGTCGCAAATTGCCTCGCTCTCGTGCCTTTGAGAACGCGAAATAATATCCCTTGCGTCAAGGCAAAGCGAAATTAGTTCTTTTTTGTACTGCCCGTTAAAATCAAATGACAAACGGGATGTAAAGAAGTTGTTTGATGTAAAAAGTTCCGACAAAGCGTCACTGTCCGACAAAACGCTCACGCACCTGTGTGCCGTTGCAAGTATTTGAACAATCAAATAATCCAAGCTGTCCCTGCTTTTTTCGGACAACATATCTTCAAGAAAAGCACTGATTTCGTTTTTATTGCCGACCTTTAAAAGTTGTTCAAGCTTATACACCGATTTTTCCACATTTTCAAGTTCAAAGCTGCTTTTTCGTTCTTGGTCGTTAATAAATCTGATATCACCGGCACCGTCGGAAGTGTACCGTCTTGCCGTAATTGCCTGCGTGCATGCAAGCGATAAAAGTGCCGGACTGTCAACAGTTTGACTGATACCTATTGTGCATTTTTGATTAAAAAGCTTTTTTGCACTTTGCACAAGTTCAATAACAGGCAGGCGAAGTTTTGTTGACATTGCCTCCGGCTCACTTGTTACAAGAGTAACTATTCTGCCGTTAACCAAAAAACTTTCGCACAAAGCATATTTGCCGACAATGCTGTTTACAAAATCAATATGGTGAGCCTCGGTGCGATTTTCACCCGTAAAGGTTTTAAATTTTGAAACAACAATGCTGTAACAATCATTGTCACCTACAATAAGTCCAAGCTGTTTTGCACTGTTTTTGAGTTCTTCTTCGGTGTAAATATCCTCGCCGGTGCCGAGAAGCAAAGGCAAAAGGAATTCTGTTTTTTTAAGTCTTAATTCAATTTCTTCGTTTGAAAAGCCGGATTTAAGCCGTTCAAACTCGGCGTCCATTTCAACCTTGATTTTTTCAAGTTCCTCAGTAAGTTCACTTGCGGAAATAGGCTTCAAAAGATAACGGATAACATTGTATTTAAACGCTTCCTGAGCATATTCAAAATCATCATATCCGCTCAAAATAACGAGCTTTGTGGCAGGGCGTATTTCTCTTGCCTTGCGTGCAAGCTCAAGACCTGTCATAAGCGGCATTTTTATATCGGTCAAAATCAAATCGGGCTCAAGCTTTTCAAGAAGTTCAAGTGCCTCAATTCCGTTTTCGGCATCACCCGCAACGCTGAAGCCTGCCTGTTCCCAATTTATACTTTTTATAATTGCCTCTCTTTGGCGGATTTCATCATCAACAACAAGAACACTGTACATAATTCATTTACCCTCTCATTATAAACAAATATTTATGTATAACTATTCAAATTTATTATATTAAAACTTTTACCGTTTATCAAGTAGAATTATCTTTTCAATTTTGTCTTATTATGTTAAAATTAATTTGAATATCAAAATTGAGGTATTGCAAATGTACTTTAAATACGGAAAAAAAGAAATTGAATATCTTAAATCCAAGGACAAACGCCTTGCGGAAGTTATAGACAAAATCGGCATGATAGAGCGTAAGGTTGACAGCGACCTTTTTTCATCGGTTGTTCATCATATCGTCGGTCAGCAAATTTCAACAAAAGCACAGGAAACCGTTTGGCAAAGAATGAAAGACGCATTAGGCACGGTAAATGCGTCCGCAATACTCGATGCCGGAGCAGACAAATTGCAATCGTTTGGAATATCATACAGAAAAGCAGAATACATCACCGACTTTGCAAGCAAAGTAAATGACGGCAGTTTTGATATAAACGCAGTTGAAAATATGAGCGATGAAGAAGCAATCAAAGAACTGTCATCACTCAAAGGCATCGGCGTTTGGACGGCGGAAATGATTTTGCTGTTTTGTATGCAAAGACCGAATATTTTGAGCTTTGATGATTTGGCAATACAACGAGGTATGCGAATGGTGTACCATCACAGAAAAATCGACCGCAAACTGTTTGAAAAATACCGCCGCAGATTAAGCCCTTATTGCAGCGTGGCAAGCCTGTATTTTTGGGCTGTATCGGGCGGAGCAATCCCCGAAATGAAAGATTACGCACCTAAAAATAAATAAGAAGAAAAATAAAAATAGCGAAGCAGATATTTATCTACTTCGCTATTTTCTTAACGCAAAAACCCTCTCAAGGTTCGAGTCCCTACAAGTCAAAATAATAAAAACGAGGAACATCCTAAAGAACATTCCTCGTTTTTGGTACGCCGGAAGGGACTCGAACCCCCGACCTACTGGTTCGTAGCCAGTCACTCTATCCAGCTGAGCTACCGGCGCATATGCAAGTGTTTTTCACTTGCGCAAATTACTATAACACATTGCACAATAAAAAGCAAGTGTTTTTTTACAAAATCACTAATTATTTTTGTGAATTATCGGCAATAAACTTTTCAAGTATATCGGCAGACATCTTTACAAGTTCACCGCACGGACGCTTTTTGTAATACTTATCCGTTCTTTTTTCGGGTTGAGGATTGTCAAACCCGCTTTTAGTCAAGCCCAAGAGTTCACGGCAGACAACCGAGCCGTTTTCCTCCTTAAACTCACTTGCCACCTTTTGAACATCGGCATATAGCTGTGCCTTTGCATCGACATCGGTTGGGTCTGAATAGCCGTAAAGAGCAGACAAAACAAACGCAGTTCCGCTGACTGTACCGCAAACTTCTCTCATTCTGCCCATTCCGCCGCCAAAGCCACCGGTGAGGCGTGCAATCATATTACTGTCCATACCTATTTCATCGGCAAAAGCAAGTGCAACAGCCTGTGAACAATTATATCCCTGCTCAAAATAACTCTTTGCAATGTTGCCCTTTGACATTATTCATAATCCTCCGAAACATCTGTAATATCGGTAAACACAGCTTCGAGGCTTGTATTGCCGTTTACAGCGAATGTATAAACCTCATTTGATGACACTCTCTTGCCATTTTTATACCAACCGTCAAACTCATACTCATCATCGACTCTTGCTATAACAGTGCATTTTTCACCTTCTGCATATGAACCGTCGCCTTCAACCTCACCGCCCTGTGAACAACTTACGCTGACGGTATATTCAACAACTGCCTGTGTGGTGGTTTCTGTTGTAGATTGAGTTGTGGTTTCGGTAGTTGTAGGGGCAACTGTTGTAGGCATTGTGGTTGACTGCTCTTTTGTTGTTGAGGCAATGCTTACTGGTGTATCCTCAACATTATTTTTTTTCTTTGAATTACTTATAAGGACCGAAGCAAGAACCGCAATAACAATCGCAAGAATTACCGCTAAAACAACAATTATAATAACTGTTTTTTCTTTTTTTGGATTTTGCTTATTTTTTGCATTTTGATTGCCTCTGTGCTGATTTTGAACATTTTTTTGACTTGAAGGAACAACAGGAGCAACCCTTGTTTTGCCCAAATCGTCCTCTTTTATTGCATCATTTTCATCGTCCTCATCATAAAGTGGTGAACCGCAATTTTGACATATATATAAATTATCATCATTTTCGCTTCCGCAGTTTTTACATCTCATAACTAATGTATCCCTCCGCATTTTTGACAATTATAACACATATAATGTTATTGTACAATATTTTAGCATTATTTTTTAATAAAAAAAGTGTGGATTTTAATTAAATTTGAATAATTTTTCATTTACCTATTGACTTTTTGAACGATTTGTAATAAATTTATGATGTAAATGTTTTCTATAAAGACGAAAGCAGATTAAGGAAAGGGGATTCCCATAAATGAAGAAACTAATCAAAAGAATTACATGTGTAGTTTTGGTTGCTGCTCTTGTAGCTTCTCTCGCAGGATGTGCAAAACTTAACTATGTAACAAACGGAACAATCCAGGCTATTCAGGAAGTTAAATCCGGTGAATGGAAAAACGCAGGCAAAGACGGTGCCGATGACGCTGCAGCACAGGAAGATACTTCTGTTCTTGAAAAGTCATTCGAACCAAACACATACGGCGGAGTTGAGTTTAAGGACTTAAATGATGTTGCCAACTATTATGTTGAAGCATATAACTACACAAAGACTCTTACCGCTCAGTATAAAGACGCCGACGGTAAAACACAAACATTTTACAAAATGCTTGGTTCTGAAAAACTTGAGGTCGGCAGTGTTATGATCGACGGCAAGGAAAACAGCACAATCAACAGTCTTGTTCCAAGCATCGTAGGTCCTATGTTTGACGCTAACATCTATGGTCTCGTACCAAGCGGCAACAGAAATCCTGAGCTTGATAACAACCTTGATGACCCTACAAGAAAGAATGACCACGATTACAGAACATCAGCTTTCACAGGCGATGACATTCTTGACGCAAACATTGTTGATAACGGCGACGGCACAATCACAATGACAATCCAGCCTAAGCAGGAAGAACTTGCTTTCCGTGGTGAGGGCACACAGGGTTCATTCTTTGAAGTTCTCGGCGATATCACATCTGCAGTTAAGAGCATTTCTGTTCTTTCATTCACAGAGGGTGACGCTTCGGATAACGTAAAGGTTATGTACAAAGGCGGCACAGGTGTTATAACAATCGACACAAAGACAAAAGAAATCAAAGCTGCTAAGTATGTAATGATTGCAAATGTTGATGTAACACACGCTTCAATCGCAATCATCAAAGATAAGAGCGCATCTGTAAAAATTACTTACACAAACGAATATCCTGCATCAGATGATTACCTCAAGGAACGCAGAGGTGTAGTAAGACTTTAATCTTACACAAAAAGCAAATATTAAAGGCTATGGATTTTTCCATAGCCTTTTTGTTATACTCAAACGCTTAATATAAAACAAATTTATCTACACATTATAAGTCATAACCGTTTCTATAAACTGTGTATCCATAAACGGTTTGCTGTATGCAACAACAAAATCTTTTGATTGCATATAATCTATATATTTTCTGCTGAAAGTATCGTAAATTAAGGTTATATTTTCTCTGTCAGCAAAATCAACAGCTTCGGCAATCAATTCCCGTAAACTGTCAAATTTGCCGTTTGGGTCGCTGTATACGGTCAAAACCATAGCCTGCTTATTGCCCGGCAATACGGTTTCGCAAATCTCTTCAAGATTTTCTTTGTGAAGAAATACCTTTGATGAAAAACTGTATTTTTTTAATTTTTGACCCGACAAACCTTTAAACTTATATTCAAAATCATTCGGGTCAACAAGCGTTACAACAGCAGTTGCATGCTTATCTATAAACACTGCTTCTTCATCAACAAAGCGAGGAAGATAATACATCATATAATCATAAATAAAAGACTTACGCTTATTTATGTCGCTGCAAAAGAACATAAACAGCGGGTCTTTTATAAATCGTTCACCAAAACGCTCGGATATTTCCCTGAGCGTTTTTTTATCAATACTGTTAATATACATAGCTTAATCAAGCTCGGTGAGCTTTGCCTCTTTTGTTAATTTTTTTGTTGTTGCACGGAACATAACTGCCGCCAAAATAATGCAGCAAACATCGGCAATCGGTTGTGCCCAAATTACGCCATCAAGTCCGGCAACCTTATTCATAATAAACAACATCGGCAGGAAAATCAAGCCCTGTCTGCCTGCCGCAAGAACAAGCGACTGCATTCCCTTGCCCATTCCCTGAAAAGCAAAGTTGATAATAAACATAATACCAAGTAAAGTTCCGGGTGTCATAAGTGCGGTAATCATCTTTACGCCGTTTTCAATTACAGCCTCATCATCAATGAACATACCGATAACCTGACGCCTGCATACAATATAAAACACCGTTACGCTTGCACCGATAATTACATTGCACATCATGCCGAAATGAATACTCTTTTTCATTCTGTGATAATTTTTTGCACCGTAGCAATAACCGATAAGCGGCTGAATGCCTTGTGCAAGACCGATTTGGAGCATAACAACAAGCATATTTGCCTTCATCGCTACGCCCATTGCGGCAACGGCATTGTCGCCGTACTTTGCAAGAAAAATATTTACAACAATATTTGAAAGCGACATAAGAAGATTGTTGAGTGAAGCCGGAAGGCCTACATTTACAACGCCTTTAAATATGCCGTCTTTAACCGAATATCTGCCCGGTGTAATTGACAAAATCGATTTACCTTTCATAAAGTAAACAAGAAAATAAACAACAGATGCAATATTGCCGATAACAGTTGCAATAGCCGCACCTTTTACACCCATATTAAAACCGAACGGCATCGAAATACCAAACAACTTACTGCCCGGCGCAAGAATGAAAATCGGGTCGAGAATAATATTGAAAATCTGACCGATAACCATACCTATCATAGATTCTTTTGCGGCACCCTCACCTCTTATAAGGTTACATGCGACAATACTTGTAACACTGAACACACCGCCAAGCGAAATCCAAAACAGATAATCACAGGCAAAATCAATGGTATATTTACTTGCACCTACAAGGAAAAGAAGCGGTCGTCTAAAAACAATAAACAATACAGACAAAACAACTGCAACCAAAATACCTGTATAAATGCAAAATGATGAAATTGACTTAATCTTTTCCCTTTTACCCTCTCCGAGCGAACGGCTTATATATGCACATCCGCCTACGCCGAAAAGGTTGCCGATTGCAAGAAAAAACAAAAACACAGGCATGGCAACCGAAACGGCGGCAACCTGATTTTTATCCCCTGTTTGACCTACAAAAAAGGTGTCGGCAAGGTTGTATATAATATTAATAAGCATACCGAGCATACTCGGAATTGCCAAAGTTCCGACTGCCTTAGGCACCGAATATTCGGTAAAAACGATTGTATTATCTTTTCTTTCTTTAGCCATAATCAATTAAACAATAAATCTGCCAGATTTACCAAATCCTCCATTTTCAAATTTTCGGCTCTTACCGTAGGAGCAAGTCCGAGCTGAGCCAAAGCGTTTGTAACTTCCGGTTTTGACTTGCCGAGTGAATTGGACAGCGAATTAACAAGCGTTTTTCTTCTCTGTGCAAATGCACACTTTACAAGTGAGAAAAACTGCTTTTCGTTTTTAACTTCAAACTCCGGCTTTTCTCTGACAACAATTTTTATAACGCTTGAATCCACCTTTGGACTTGGCATAAAGCACTCTCTGCCGACATTAAACAAAATCTCACTCTCGCCGTAATAGTTAACCGCAACGCTGACCGCACCGGCTTCTCTTGAGCCGATAGGCGCACAAAGTCGCTCTGCCGCCTCCTGCTGAACCATAACCTCAATTTCGGTTATCGGCAGTTTGCTTTGACGAAGCATCATAATAACGGGTGAAGTGATGTAATAAGGCAGATTTGCACAAATCTTTACCTCATCGCAGTCTGCAAATTTTTCTGCGATAAGGGCATGCAAGTCTATTTTCATCACATCGCCTTTTACAAGTTCAAAGTTATCGTAATCCGCCATAGTCTGCTCCAAAACAGGATAAAGTCGCTCGTCAAGTTCAACCGACACCACCTTGCCCGCTCTTTTGCAAAGTTCCTTTGTAAGAACACCGACACCCGGACCGACTTCAAGAACACCTGTTTTTTCATCAGCACCGAGCATCTCTGCCATGGCAGGGCAAATGCTGTCATCAATAATAAAATTTTGACCCAAGGCTTTTGAAAAATTGAAGCCGTGAGCGGATAAAATCTTTTTGACTGTGTTGTAATCGCACAAATTGTAATCCATAATCTGCCCTCCCGATAATATCGCCATATATTTTAACATAATATATATACTATATCAAGTGGGGCTGTTTAACAAAAATAAAGTGTTGACATTGATTTTTTTTGTGCTATAATACCTTTAGTCGGCTAAATATTAGCCGACTAAATAAAATTCGGAGTTGTTATTTTGAATAAGAAAAAATGCTGTTGTCCTCCACCTCCGCCAAAGGGACATATTGCCCCAAGAATAGGTATGGTGGCAAGGATGGAAAGAGTAAATTTTAACAAAGCGGTTGCCGACGAAGGACTTTTTGCCGGTCAACACAAAATAATTATGTTCCTGAAACTTCAGGGCAGTGCAACAATCGGACAGATAGCCGATGAAACAGGCACAGCACCGTCAACGGTGTCGGTCAGCATAAAACGAATGGAAAAAGCAGGCTTTGTTAAAAGACGGACAAGCAAAACAGACGGAAGAATTACCGAAATTTACTTGACCGAAAAAGGAAATGCCGTACCCGATAACATCAGACGAAAAATGGATGCGGAAGAAAAAATACTAACAAACGGACTGAGTAAAGAAGAAATCAACACTCTGTCGGATTTGCTTGACAAAATAATAGAAAACTTTATAAAGGAGGAGTCCGAATGATAAAAAAACTATCCAAATATCTTAAAGGCTTGGGTTGGCTTTGCGTGACAAGTGCTGCCGGTATAATTATCGAAGCAATGTGCGAACTTGCACTGCCGTCAATAGCAAACAGCGTGTACGAAATGGTAAAAAGCTCCACTGGCGACCCTACACAGTTAAAATACAAAATCGCAAAAATCGGCTTGCTTATGCTGATTATGGCGGCTATCGGACTTGCAGGCGGCTTGATGACAATGAAAACATCGTCCGTTGTAAGCCAAAAATTTTCATACAGATTAAGAAAAGCGATGTACGACAAAATCTCGTCATTTTCATTCAAAAACATCGACACATTTTCAACATCATCGCTCACAACAAGACTTACAAATGATGTTACAATGCTTCAAAACACAGTTATGATGGGGCTTCGTATATTGGTAAGAGCACCCGCACTCCTCATTGTTTCGGCTGTATTTGCATTTTCAATCAATGCAAAGCTGTCAATGATTTTGCTCGTTCTTTTCCCTATTATGATTATCATAATTGCGGTTATCCTCAAATTCGGTTTTCCTATGTTCCAAAAAATGCAAAAGAAAATTGATAACATCAACCGAGTTGTGCAGGAAAACCTCATCGGTATCAGAGTTGTAAAAGCTTTTGTGCGTGAGGACAAAGAAAAGGACAAATTCCACAATGCGTCCGACGAGCTTGCAAAACAAGGCTCAAAGGCATCGGGTCTTATCATTACGGTTATGCCTATTATGATGCTTCTTATGAACTTTGTAATTATATACATCTACTACAAAGGTTCGGTTGACGCAAGCAAGGAACTTATGAATGTAGGTCAAATCTCAGTTTTGGCTAACTATATCATTCAGGTACTTATGAATATAATGATGGTGTCAATGCTTATGCTCCAAATCACAAGAGCAAAAGCTTGCGGCGACAGAGTTGTTGAAGTGCTTGACACGGATGTTGATATTGTAAATCCGAAAAACGCATTTAAGCCTACCGACCCTAAGGGCGAAATAGAATTAAAAAATGTTTCGTTCGGCTACAATGACGGAATCGACATTTTGTCAGACATCAGTTTTAAGGCAAAGCCGGGCAGTATTGTAGGCATAATAGGTTCAACAGGTTGCGGTAAATCAAGCCTTGTAAACCTCATTCCTCGACTTTACGATGTTACGGGCGGTGAAATTCTTGTTGACGGTGTCAATGTTAAAAATTACGACCTTGAAGCACTCCGTGAATTGACAGGCGTTGTGCTCCAAAAGAATGTACTTTTTACAGGCACAATCAAGGAAAACATCAAGTGGGGTAAGAAAGACGCAACAGATGAAGAAGTCATTGCGGCTTGCAAGGCGGCTCAGGCTCACGACTTCATTATGAGCCAACCGAACGGCTATGACACCGTGCTTGCACAAGGCGGTTTGAACCTTTCGGGCGGACAGAAGCAAAGACTTTGTATCGCAAGAGCAATCATCAAACAGCCTAAAATTCTTATCCTTGACGACTCAACATCTGCCGTTGACACGGCAACCGAAGCAAAAATAAGAGAATGTTTCTACAACGAGCTTAAGGACACAACCGTTTTGATTATCGCACAGAGAATTTCATCGGTTGCCGAAGCGGATGAAATCATCGTGCTTGACGATGGCAAAATCGACAGCATAGGCACTCACGACGAGCTTATACAAACAAGCGAAATCTATCAGGAGATCAATAAAACACAGCAGAAAGGAGTGACTGAATAATGCCGGGACCGGGCAGAAGAGGCGTACCGGGTCAAAAGCCTAAGGACGCAAAGAAAACATTAAAACGCATTTTGACATATATGGGCAAAAGCAAGCTGCTGTTATTCGTGGTATTTTTGTCACTCGTTATGGCAACGGTTTGCCAAATGGCTGCATCTTATTGGCTCAAGCCTATTTTGGACGATGTTGCATCATCGATTCAGGCAGGCAATTTTGCCACAGAAGGTATTAAGCAATTAATCAAAAACCTTGTGATTGTATCGGCATTTTACATCGGTGCTTCGCTGTTTATATTCATACAGTCAAAGATTATGGTAAAAATCGCATACAGAACATCAAACATTATCAGAAAAGATTTGTTTGACCATTTGCAAACATTGCCGCTCAGATACTTTGACAGTCAAACTCACGGCGAAATCATGAGCCGTTTTACAAACGATGTTGACAATATTCAAATGATGCTTGAACAATCTATCGTTCAGCTTGTTTCATCTGTATTCAGTTTTATAGGTATCATCATAATGATGATAGTACTTGAATGGCGACTTTTCATTGTTGCACTTGTATTTCTTATCATTATGATTGTAAACTCAATGAACATTGCAAAGCACACAAGAAAATACTTTAAGGCTCAGCAAAAAGCTCTCGGCGAGATGAACGGTAATATTGAAGAAACAATCGAGGGTATGAAGGTTGTTAAAGTGTTCAATCACGAGGAACAGGCGAAAGAAGACTTTGAAGAACTTAACAAAAACTTCCGTCAGGTTGCAACGAAGGCTAACTATTACAGCGGTATTATGGGTCCTTGCTCAACGGGTATCAACAACGCTTCTTACGCAAGCGTTACTCTTGCAGGCGGATTACTTGTACTCACAAAAGGGCTCAGCATCGGTACATTTTTCACTTTTTTGAGTTACTCAAAACAATTTACACAGCCAATCAACCAAATTATGAACCAAATGAACAATGTATTCTCTGCTCTTGCCGGTGCCGAAAGAGTATTTGCCGTTATGGATACCGAAAGTGAAGTTGACGACGGCACGGTTACGCTTGAAGAAACCTCAACGGAGAACGGCAAAGTTTGGAACTGGGTTGACGGCGACAAAAAAATTCCTGTTAAAGGCGAGGTTGTTTTCACCGATGTAACATTCGGATACACAGAAGACAAAGTTGTGCTTCACGACATCAATCTTTATGCAAAGCAGGCACAAAAAATTGCATTTGTAGGCTCAACAGGAGCAGGCAAAACCACAATCACAAATCTCATCAACAGATTTTACGATATTCAGGAAGGTACAATTACCTACGACGGAATAGACATCAAGCGAATTAAAAAGGCTGATTTACGCCGTTCGCTTGCTATGGTGCTTCAGGACACTCACCTGTTTACGGGTACAATTATGGATAACATTCGCTACGGCAGACTTGACGCAACAGACGAAGAGTGTATTGCGGCATCAAAGCTTGCAAGTGCACATTCATTCATCAAGCATCTTCCGGACGGATACAACACGATTATCACATCGGACGGTGCAAACCTCAGTCAGGGACAGCGACAGCTCCTTGCCATTGCAAGAGCCGCAGTTGCAGACCCTCCCGTTATGATTCTTGACGAAGCAACATCTTCAATCGACACAAGAACAGAAGCTCACATCGAGCACGGTATGGACCGCTTGATGATAGGCAGAACAGTATTTGTAATTGCTCACAGACTTTCAACAGTAAGAAATTCAAATGCGATTATGGTGCTTGAAAACGGCAAAATCATTGAAAGAGGCGACCACAGCGACCTGCTTGCACTTAAAGGCAGATACTATGAATTATGCACAGGAAAGGCTCAGCTGTCATAAAATATCGTTACAAATATTACAATTTATATTTTGTTAAAAAACCTCTTTACAAATAATAGACTATGTGATATAATCAAGTTAAATTATAGTGACAAAATATATTTAATTGATATTCTATTGAGGTGTTATCTATGAGAAAATTTATTTCAATCGCTCTTTCAGCAGTTATGTTGATTTCAGCAGGGGCAATCAGTGCAATGCCTGTTATGGCTGCAACAGTATCAAGCCCGGGTTCATCAGAGGTTACAACAAAACCTGCAGTTGATTCAGAACCTGTTGTTGTAACAGTTAACTCAGGAAAATCAAAGAAAGTTGGCTACACAAAGGACAATTACAAATACACTTTCTCTTATTCAGGTAAGGGTGAGGTTATTGATTGGGAATTCCCTGACATGGTTGAAGGCGTTGATTTTTCTGTTCTTTCAATGTCTAAAGACAACAGCAAGATTGTAATCGAACTTACCGAATCAGGTAAGCAAAAGCAACTTGTTGCCAACGCTGTTGTTAAAGACTCAACCGCTTCAAAAGAAGATGGCGAAGTTGACGACAGTGATGCAGCAAAAAAGGACAACAGCAACACTTCACCTGCAACAGGTGCTGCAATGGCAGGTATTGCAATGGCAGGCACAGGTGTAGCAATGCTCGCTGTTTCAAGAAAGAAAAAAGACTGATTAGTTAACTAAGGTAAAGGACCTGTAACAAATGTTATAGGTCCATTTTTTATAGGTGATAAAATGAAAAGCAGTAAAAATAGCGACAGTCGCTCAAGAAAAGCTTTTATAATATTAGCTGTTATATTAATTATTGCAGGTGTAGGAATAACGGTTTTTCAACTTATTTCAACTCAAAATGCAAAAAACAAGGATGAAAATCTTACATCAACAACTGCTCAATCAACCGAGGTATCATCAACCGCAATGGCAAAAAATCCAATTGATTTTAATTCACTCATTAAAAAGAACAGTGATATTTACGCATGGATTAAGGTTCCGGGAACAAAGGTTGACTACCCTATTGTCCAAAGCAAGATTGATGATGACTTTTATCTAAAACACAGTGCAACAGACAAAAGCTATTCATCAAGCGGTGCTGTTTATACACAAAGCATAAACAGAAAGGACTTTACCGACAGAGTAACCTTAGTATACGGTCACAACGGCTACGGCGACACTTACTTTACAACTCTTCACAGATTTGAAAAGCAGGATTTTTTTGAAAAGCACAGCAAATTTGTTATTTATACGCCTACTCAAAAGCTGACATACAGAATTGTATCGGCATTTAAATACGATGACAGGCATATAATGAACAGTTTTGATTTTCACAACGATGATATTTTCAAGCAATTTATCGATATGATACAAAACCCAACATCTGCCAACAAAAATGTGAGAAATTCACTTGACAAAGAAATTACAATAAACGATAATATAGTCGTGCTGTCCACCTGCTTTACAGGACAAAAAAGCAACAGATATTTAATATGCGGAGTATTAATAAAAAATGAAAAAACCAATTGACCCAAATTTGAATACCACGGAAAGTGAAGATATACTTTTTGGCGGAGGATATAAAGAACCTGATAAAATCGATGAAAAAAGCTCACAGGAAAGCAGCAATGTAAATGTACAAATGCCTGAAATAAAAGCACTTGTTGAAAAGGAAGTAACAAGCAAGGAACCTATTCACCACCATCATCACCACTCATCAAGCGGTGGGCATCATCACTCACATTCATCAGGTCATCATCATCATCATTCATCTCACCGTCATTCTTCCAAAAAAAGAAGAAAGAAAAAAATGAATAAAAGCCTTAAAGTATTCCTTATTATTCTTTTAATAATAACCCTTTTGATTTCATCACTCGGCGGAACATATGCTTACCTTAAAAATCAAGGTAAAACCGATTTTGCTTCTGCCGTAATCAGCGATAATAACCATGAAGAAATCATCACATACAAAGGGCACAAATACGCATTTAACGAAAATGTTGTGTCTATTGCCTTTATGGGTGTTGACCAAAGAGATTTGCAAAGCAAAAAGGATGCTGATTTTGTAGGCTGTGCCGATGCAGATGTTGTTGTAACAGTTGACACAAGCGACGGAACAGTTAAAATAATCAATATTCCTCGTGACACAATGGTTGACATTGATGTCTACAACGACACAGGCGTTTTCTTGAGCACAGACAATGTTCAGCTTTGCCTTGCCTATGCTTACGGCGACGGCAAAACAAAGAGCTGTGAAAATGTAACAAAGGCTATCAGCAGAATTTTATACAATGTACCAATCAACAAATATTTTGCCATTGACCTTGAAGGGGTTGCACCGATTAACGATGCAATCGGCGGAGTAACACTTGAGGCACAATACAGTGTTCCTGACAAAGGAATTGAAAAGGGCAAAAAGGTTACACTCAAAGGTGATATGGCTGAAGCCTATGTAAGAACAAGAGATATGGATTATCTTGAAGCTTCACTTAATCGTTCGGCAAGAATTGAACAATATGTAAAGGCATTTGCGCAACAGCTCATTCCTGCGGTTAAAAAAGATTTCGGTGTTGTCACAAAACTTTACAATACAGCGTCAAAATACAGCCAAACAAACATCACTCTAAACAACGCAACCTATCTTGCATCAACCGTGCTTGACAAAGGTATCGACTCATTTGAAGCCTATACTATCACCGGCTCAATGACCGAAACCAAACACACCAAATATCCTGATGCCGTTATCGCCGAATTCACTCCTGACGAGGACAGCGTTATGGAAGCTGTCCTGAACACATATTATGTTCAAATAGACTAAAAAAATGCTACTTCCTTGGGGCACCCTTCATAAGTAAGGTGTGTCCCGGGATTGCTTTTAAAATTTAATATGGTATTAAATTTTAACGGTGTAGCGTTGCTATACCGTTTTTTGCTTGCATTTTGACAGGTGGTGTTAAAACACATTTTCATTTCTTCGGGTGTAAGTTCTCTTAGTATGCATTTTTATTTACTTAAAATAATCATACAAAAAAATAACGATAGAATATATACCCTATCGTTATCCTTGAAAATACTTGAATATAATTATAACTAATGTTTAATAAGAGAATAGATGTAGGGTATTGCTTATAATTAAACCGCTTCTATATATCCTGAAACATTACTGCCTTTTGAAAATTGAAGATAATAATAACTACTCTTGCTAAGAGAATCCACTCTCCAAGATAAAGATTTGCCCGCTTCAATATTTCTGGTTGATTGAGACCAATCAACACTAGATTGCTGTTTTAATAATTTGACTGTAATTTTTTGATTTGAATTATTGTTTACCCAAATTCTTACAGAACTTGCGCTGGTAAATGTGTAATTTGTATACAAATAATTATCTATACACCAACCAGAAAAAGTATACTTGCCTTCTTTTGATAAGTCCCATTTTGAATTATATGGCTTATTAACCCCAAACATTTCAATTTCATTATATTCAAAATAAATTGGTTGTTCGCATAGCCCCATATTTTGATCATCAGCAAATACTGTGCTTGCAGAACCAAATAATGTTAATACACAAACGAAAAATATACCGAGAACTTTTAAAACCTTTTTCAAATTAATCTTCTTTCTTAAAAATTCAGCTTATTTCACTCAATAGATTGCTTTTTATACAAATATAAGATATAAAATATTAAAGAAATAACAATGGATAAATTACTAATATAAAAGTTGAAACATAGAAATTCAGAAAAACCTCCCCATTTTATTAATAATTTCAATGATAATATAATTAAAATGGTAAGTAAAAGTATATTAGTAATGTGAATATACAATTTATCTATTTTAATTATTGATATTACATTTAATACAATAAATAATATAACTGATACAATTCCTATTGGAAATAAAGTGGAAAATATTAATGTACCATCTATTGATTTCACTCCCGGTGAAGAAAACCAAGGAAAAAATGAACCAATAAAGTAGATTACAAAAAAAACTAATGAAACAAGTTGAAGTTTTATATCGTTAATCTTTTTCACGAATTATTATCTCCTAACTATTGCATAAGTAGCACCACTATTTGTTTCCCAAACATTAGTAAGGCAAGTTATTGCAATTACTGCCGATAAGATTATTGATAAATATTTTTTCATAGTTTTACCTTCCTTTATTTAATGGATTCTGCAACTTTAATTGCAGTTTCCGAATCGCAATCTAGACTTATATCATAAGTTGTATGATTGTCTTTATATTTAATTTTATAACTACCTTCTTGTTCAAATAATAAAATGTCCATGCCGTTAATATTTATCATTTGTCCTGATTTAATATCCATTACAGTGCTTACTCCGGATGTTTCAAACTCTTCAGACATCTGTTCAACACGCAGCCAACCCTTTTGATTATTATAGTAAAAATCAACACTTATTATTTTCCATGTTTCATCAACAGATACATCTTCAATTTGAATAACCTTACAATTCTCTTTTGTCATTTCTTCAGGTAATGTAACAGGAGTAATTCCATAATCAGCAATCTGTTTTGCCAAATCGGTATCCAGCAAAGCATATCCGTCCGCAGTAGTATCAGCGTTTTCTAAATTATAATCAATTTCAGCATTACCATTAATCAGCTGCACTATTTTCTCAGGTATATTTAAATTAAATTGTGCGGAAACCGTAATTGTTGAAATAAATACAACCATCAATGTTGCTGCAATTAATAAGACTTTAGCCGATTTAGTAAATTTAACTTTTTTCGCATTTGTACTATTGCTTTTTATTGATAATAATTCAAAGCAAAGATCAATGTAATCGGTATCTAGCTTATCAGGTCCTTTATCAACCTCCTTTTGTATAAGTGCTTTTATTTCTTCAGTTGATAAATCAGTAAAATCAGAAGCAATCATTTTTTTAAGTTTCTTTTTACTTATTTCGTTCTTCACGACTCTACCTCCTATCTTTATAGTGTCGGTTTTTCAAAAAATGTGACCAATTATTTTTAAAAATCTTCAAATTCTTTTATTTTTTTATTCAGCTTTTTCTTTAGTTTTTCATGCCGTTTTCGTATTGTATCGTATTTAACATTTAATTCAATAGCTATATCTTTTAGTTTTTTGTGTTTCCAATAATACAATATATATAATTCTTTTTCATCAGGATTAAGTTGTGAAATAATATGTAACGCTTGTTCTTCAATCATTTTATCAGTAGTCATTTGGTCTATATAATCAGGATTATACGGTTTTGAATTTTCAATCACTTCATCTTTTTCTTCATTATCAGAAAAATTAAATTCGTTGCGTTTAATTTTATCTTTAATTACTTTGTTTTTGTAATTGAGAACAACAGCGTATAACCAAGATTTATAATTTTTTATTTCAACACCGTTATTAAGGCTTTCCAATAATGCAACATATGCCTCCTGAACACAATCCTCTGCGTACTCATATTCATACTCAAAAAATTGATAACAATAACGAATTAAATCATTTCTGTATTGCTCGCAATCTTCCATTATTTTATCAATGGATTTTTCACTGCTGTTTTTTGGCTTAAATTTAATCAAAATATTCTCCCTGATTTTAACAATATATAGTATTATAAATACAATTTAACAATGATGATTTTTTGAAAAAATATCTAATCTAATTAAAGATTATCACAAATATTTTGTCAAGGGCTTTTACCAAAAAACATAATATTATGGCATAAATGCAAGATTTTAATTCATTTATCAATATTTGTACTAAAAAATATAAATGAGACATAAAAAATTCCGCCTCAATAGTTATTAATTATAAATTATTTCATTATATATTATCTCTGCAACTTGATTTTTGATATTATTAAATAGTACCGACCTAAGCCATCATATCATCAGCCTCTAATTTTTCCGTTGTTCAGTTCTCCAAAATAATAAATTATACCTACAATTCATCATTCCAACCGACTACAAAAGCCATAAGGGAGAGACTTACTTACGAAGTCTCTCCCTTGGATAGCATTTTTATTAATACATATAATTTGTGGCTTTTATAAATTTGCCGTCTTTATAATAAGTTCTCGGCACTCTGCGTGCAACTCGGCACGGGAGTTCATAGTTGAATGAGTAAGCGGCATTTGAAACTTCTTCCATAGAAAGCTCAGCGTCACCGTCTTTGCCGACCAATGTTACGGTGCTGTCAAGTTTTGCACCGTCAACATCTGTTACATCAACCATAAACTGATCCATACAAACTCTGCCGACAATCGGTGCATATTGACCGTTGATGATTACTCTGCCCTTGTTTGAAAGGCAACGAGGATAACCATCGGCATAACCGACAGGGATAGTCGCAATCACTCTCGGCTCGGTTGTTTTGAATGTTCCGCCATAAGACACTTCTCTGCCGGCTTCAAGAGTTTTGATGTGCGAAATATGAGTAAGCCACGACATAACAGGCTTGATGTCGAGAAGCGACTTGTCAACCTCCTCGCTCGGATAAAGTCCGTAAAGTATAATACCCATTCGGCACATATCGAAATATTCATCAAAATTCATAATACCTGCACTGTTATTAAGATGCTTAATCGGGATTTGAATTCCCCTGCTCTCAAGCATCTCAACAAAAGTCTTATACTTTTCTCGCTGTGCAAGTGCTTTTGTCAAGTCCGTCTCATCAGCCGTTGCGAAGTGAGAAAACAGTCCCTCGGCTTCAATGTTCGGCAAAGCACAAATCTCTTTGCAGATGTCGGCACTTTCCTCATTAACCTGAAAGCCGATACGGCTCATTCCCGTGTCAATACAAAAATGGAACGGCACAGTTTTACCCTGCTTAACCGCTTCATCTGACAAAGCCTTTGCCGTGTCGTATGAAAAAACAGGAATACGAATATCATATTTTACAACCAAATCATAAAACGCCGGAGCGACATAACCCAAAATTAAAATCGGGGTTTTTATGTCGGCTTTTTTTAATTCAACGGCTTCCTCGATGCAAGCAACACCGAAGAAATCACATTTATTTTCCAAAAATCTTGCAAGCTCAACGGCACCGTGACCGTAAGCATCGGCTTTAATAACTCCCAAAAGTTTGCAACCCTGCGGCAATTTGGCACGAGTGTTATTGTAATTATATTCAACGGCATCCAAATCAATTTTTGCCTGTGTTCTAAAGTACATTATCTAATCACCTCTGAAAGTGGCACAGTTTTTATATCATTTTCGGCAAAAGCCTTGTTGAGTGCACGAACAAAATCAAGTGCCTTTTCGCCGTCACCGTGAACGCAAACGCTGTGAGCCTCAATCGGCACTTCCTCGCCTGTGTAAGCAGTAACCTTGCCTTCTTTTATCATACGAATAACACGGGCAATAGCCTCGTTTTCATCAGTAATCATTGAACCTTCAAGTGTTCTTTTACGCAATGAACCGTCAGCCTCATACGCTCTGTCGGCAAAAACCTCGCTGGCATATTTTATACCGACCTGTTTTGCCGCTTCAATCATTTTTGAACCTGAAAGGGCAAGCAAAATAAGTGACGAATCAAAATCTTTGATTGCATTTGCAATGGCAAGCGACATTTCCATATCCTTTGCCGCCATATTGTACATTGCTCCGTGAGGCTTGATATGTTGCATCTTCACTCCTTGTGCCTTTGCAAAGGCTGAAAGTGAGCCAAGCTGGCAAAGCGTAATGTTGTATACCTCTTCAGGTGACAAGGTCATATTTGTTCTGCCAAAATTTTCCTTGTCCAAATAGCCCGGATGAGCACCAAACGCAACGGAATTCTCCTTACACAAAGCAACGGTTGTGTTCATAATATTGCTGTCACCTGCGTGAAATCCGCAAGCGATATTTGCCGAAGTAATCAAGGGAATAATCTGCGAATCAAAAGCAGCTCCCTCGCCTAAATCCGAGTTTAAATCTACAAAATACATCTATAAACTCCTTAATAAATTCTAATAAAACAGATATAAACGCTACGCAAATTAATATTTCAACGCAACATTTTTTACATCTGTGATAAACATATGCCCCGGTGCATGAGTAATTGCTATCGGTGGCTTTGTTTGCATAACAGCATTTTGAGGGGTTACACCGCACGGCCAAAATACCGGCACTTCGCCCTCGTTGATTGTAACGCTGTCACCGTAATCCGGATGATTGACATCCGAAATTCCGATTGCTTCCGGATTGCCGATTTGAATAGGTGCACCGTGAACCTTTGGCATTGCTGCCGTTACCTCAACCGCCTTGACAACCAAATCATTTGGTATCGGACGCATTGAAACGACCATATTCCCGTGGAATGCACCTGCCGAAGCAAGTTCAATATTTGTATTGAACATCGGCACATTAACATTTTCCTCTATATGACGAACAGGAATATCCGCCTCGAGCATTTCGCTCTCAAAACTGAAGCTGCAACCGATGAGAAAGTATACAAAATCATCCTGCCAATATTCGGAAATATCCGTTACTTCCTTTTCAAGCACACCATTTTTCCAAATTCTGTACTTTGGAAAATCCGTGCACACATTTCCCTCACTTGCCATAGCCTTAAACTCTCTTGAACCGACATCGCCGACCTCTAAAATCGGGCACGGCTTTGGGTTACGCATACAAAAAAGGAGAAAATCAAACGCATAGTCCTTTGGCAAAATACAAAGATTTGCCTGCGCATAACCTGCACACATACCTGATGTTTGAAAATCAATTTTGCCCTCACGGATAAGTTTTTTCACTTCCTGAGGGTGCATTGCTGAATAATCCATATTCACTCCTAAAATCAAAACATATATAAATTATCAAAAAATCGTTTTTGTTTTTTTGCTTCTTGCTCCGCTTCCTTAACGGTAACGCTCTTAAATCTGACGGTATTCCCTGCCGAAAGCTGTGACGCACGAGGCAAATCAACGCTGATAACAGTTGCAATTTTGGCATATCCGCCCGTGGTTTGATGGTCTGCCATAAGAATAATCGGCTCGCCCGAATTCGGCACTTGAACAGAACCGAAAACTATGCCGTCGGATATAATATCCATACCGTTTTTCGACTTGAGCGGTTCGCCTGAAAGCCTTATACCCATTCTGTCCGACTGAGCGGTAACTTCATACTTCTGCGACAAAAAGAGCCTTATGTCCTCGTCTGTGAACATATCATTTTGCGGACCTAAAACAACACGAAGTTCTGTATCGTTGCCGTATTCGGATTCGGGAATTTCCCACTTGTCAATATCGCCGAGGGGGAACGCACCCGTTCCTATTGCAAGAACATCTCCGCTTTGCAGTTTTCTGCCATTGTATCCGCCAAAAGCAAACTTCAAATTTGTTGAAGCACTGCCAAAAACATATTCGCCGACTATTCCGCCTGCAACGGCAAGATAAGCACGCAAACCGCTTTTTGCCGCACCCATAGAAAGAATGTCGCCGTTATTTATTTTGTAAGCCTTGTTTCTTTTTATCGGCTTGTCGTTTATTTTTGCATCAAAATCCGCACCGGAAACACAAATCACCGTATCCTGCGTAAATTTTGCCGTAATGCCGAGCACAGTCATTTCAAGAACAGGAGCACTGTCGCAATTACCGCACAAACGGTTGGCAACCCTCATACTGAATCTGTCCATAACACCGTTTTGGGTAAAGCCGTTTTTCATAACACCGACTCTGCCGAAATCCTGCACGGTAGTTAATAGTCCCGGAGTAATAATTTCAATCATCGCTCAACCTCCGTAACTTTAACCTCATATGTGCAATTTTTAATTCTCTTTTCTATTTGGTCATATTCGGCAAGGCTGACAGGCACAAATCGAATATAATCACCCGATGAATACAAAATCGAATTTTCTCTTTCCTTGTCATAAACTTTGACGGGAGTTTTGCCGATAAGCTGCCATCCGCCCGGTGAAGCAACGGGATAAATTCCTGTTTGCTCACCGCCGATACCGACAGCACCCTCAAAAATCTCCGACCTCGGTGAATCAAGGCGGGGCGTTGCAAGTGCTTCGTCCATACCTCCGAGATAAGCAAACCCCGGCAAAAATCCAAGCATATAAATGAGATAATCTCTGCCGCTGTGCCGAGCAATAACCTCCTCCCGTGTGAGGTGAGAATGCTCACAAACATTGCCCATATCAAGAGCAAAGCAATCATCATAGCACACAGGAATTTCATACAACTTAGCTTTGCGGCTTGATGTGATTTTTATATTTTTAATTATCTTTTCAAGCTTGCTTATAAGTTTTTTTGCACTGATTTCGGCACAATCATAAAGCACCGACACCGAACAAAATGTTGGGATATATTCGGTAACGCCCTTTATCCCTGCCTGCTCGATTTCGGCACAAAGAGAGGTCACATACGCATTGACCTCTCTGCTTATTTCATTTTTAAACTGTACGGTAACTGCACTGTCACCGTTTTGCAAAAATGAATGTATCATCCGAAATATCCTTTTTTAAGTGTAGTTTCAAACCAAGCGGCGGTTTTATCCTCGACAGTATGAGGATAATCAACAAGTCCGCGCATAAGCGAAATCATAGGCAAAATAATATTTTTGCCGATACCGTCAATATACGGTCTTGCTTCGCCATACATATCCAGCATACCTGCACCTGCCGCAGCGTCCATAACGGCTGACTCCTCCTCTTCCGTATGAAGAAGATTAACATCGCCCAAAAGAAATGCCGTGCACGCCATAAGTGCGTTCATTCCCCAATCGCTGACAGTTGCCGTAATGATATTATCGGCGGCTGTATCCGCCAAAATTCCAAATCCCGTACCTGCTTTGCAACCGCCTTTTTCAGCATACGGAATATACTTTCTTATATGTTCCTCGATAGTGCCCATACCAAGTTCATTGCCGAGGTCACCGATAGAAAGGTTGTACACTCCCCTGCTTTGACATTCTCTGAAAAGCACATCATACTTTGCCTCAACATCAGTTGTGTTTACGCCGACTGCGTTGTGATAGTAGCCGTTTTTGTTTCTGCCCGGTGCTTCGTTTGAAATAATAGCACAAGGAAGTCCGTGAGAAAGGATTTCTGCTGTTTGTTCGTCCTCTTTTGCCTTGTCCTTTGTAAAGGTGACAATGCAAACTGTGTTGTCGGGAATATTGTCTATATCATAAGTAACATCAAAACCGAGTACCTTGCTCATAGCTTTGATTGATTTTTCGCACTGATCGGGAACAATCATAACAGGCTTTGCACCAAAGGCACGCATAACAAATCGAGCAAATACGGTTGAAGAAATAATGCCATCCGTTTCAGCCTCGTTCCACGGAAGAAGAACAAAACCCGTAAGGATAAACACTTTTTCGCCCTTTTTGATATTCGCTACAAGTCCCTCAGCACCGTTGAGTGACAAAGGCTTGCCTGTGTATTTGATTGCACCGTCATAAAGAATACGGCACACACCGTAGCCTCTCGGGTCAAGATTCATCAGCCAATCAAGATTGTAGCCGACATTAAGTTTTGTAAGTTCTGTTCTGTTCATTATGCTTTACACTGCTCCTCAAAATCTTTAACCAAAGCGTCCTGAATTGTCTTGAGCATTTCAGGTGCTTTACCGCCTACCGGCTTGCCGTCAACTGTCTTTACAGGAATACAGAATGAACCTGTTGAATGAACAATAATTTCATCGGCATTCATAAGTTCATCAAGGGTATAATCTCTTTCTTCAACGCCATAGCCGAGTTTCTTTGCAAAAGCAAGAAGACGAATTCTTGCAGTGCCCGGAAGTACTTTGTCATCAAGCTGATGAGTGATAACCTTGCCGTCCTTAAAAATAGAAACATTTGAGTGTGCACATTCGGTTACTAAATCTTCTCTGTGGAAAATAGCCTCTTGACAACCTGCTCTGTCTGCCGCTGTTGCTGCAAGGCAAGACGGAATAAGGTTCAAGGTTTTGCAATTGCAATAATAAAATCTCTTGTCCTCATAAGTGATAACATCAATAGGCTTGTATGTATCTGCAACATGAGCCGGGGTGAGAGTAATCCACAAATTACCCTGCATATCCTCAGGATAAATATGACCTCTGAGTCCGTTGCCTCTTGTAACCTGCATATAAACGAACTGGTCACCGTCATCAACCTTCAAAACAAGTTCACGAAGAAGTTTGTCGAGTTCATCACGCTCAATAGGAATGTTCATACCAAGAAGTTTTGCGGAATTGTAAAATCTTGTAAGGTGATTATCCATGTCAAAAACAACATGGTTATGAGCATAAGTAGCATCGTAAACACCGTCACCAAACCAGCAAACTCTGTCAAGCATCGGAATTTGCATATTCTCGATTTCGTCATATTTACCGTTATAGTAACCTAAATTCTTCATAAAATTTCCCCCAAAATAGAATTTAATAAAAAAAAGCGCAAGAAAGCTCCCAATAAACGAAAAGACTTCCTTGCCCTCTTTTTTAATTTTAATACTATTAAATATAAAAGTAAATACTAAATTTTTACATTATATGTAGAAAATTTAAGTCGATTTTTGTGCAGATTACAATAAATGTAATATTTGCACAATTTGCCTTTTGTAATTCAAAAACTCATCTGTTAGATTGAACTCGGTTGTTCTCGGCTTTGGCGCATCGATTTTAATCTCATTTGCACACACACCGTCGGCAAGAATATAAATTCTGTCCGACAGCAAAATTGCCTCGTCAATGTCGTGAGTGATGAATACCGTTGACAAATCAATATTTTGCATAACATCAAGATACCACTTATGAATAATGGATTTTGTAATGGTATCAAGTGCACTGAACGGCTCATCAAGAAGTGCAACGCCGTTTGATGACAAATATGTGCGGAGCAAAGCCGCCCTCTGACGCATACCGCCCGAAAGCTGTGACGGATACCGGTACTGCGTGCCGTCAAGACCAAAGGTTTTGAAATAAGGCTCTGCCTGTGCTCTTGCGTCCTTTTTGCTCACACCCTTGATAACAAGAGGAAGCGAAACATTGTCTATCACCTTTCTGTAAGGCAAAAGCAAGTCTTTTTGGAGCATATAGCTGACATTACCCGGCTTGCCCGTAATATCCTCGCCGTTTAACCAAACCTTGCCGCTGTCGGGCATATGAATACCCGACAGGACATTAAACAACGTTGTTTTTCCGCCGCCGCTGACACCCAAAAGGCTGACAACCTCGCCCTTGTTGAGTGTAAGCGAAGCACCTTTTAAGACCTTATTATCGCCGAAGCTTTTATAAATATTTTCAGCCTTTAAAATTTCCATAAATTATGCCAAATAATCGTTTGTGAAACCTGTGTTTTCAGGAATTTTTTCTTTTACAATCTTTTCTTCGCCGAGCCAGTTATAAAATGCGTTCCATCTTGCAGGGTCGATATAGCCCCACTTCGGAGCGTCAGCAATATACTGGTCTACCATATACTTTTGGCTTGCCTTTACAAGTTCTTCACTGCCTTTGAGTGAGCCTGTGTCGTCACCGTCAATAAGGATTTGAGCTGCTTCGTCAGGATTTTCGATAGCATATTCATATCCCTTTTTGGTTGCAGAAAGGAATGCCTTAACTGTTTCAGGGTCGTTCTTGATAAGGTCGTTGTTTGCAATAAGAATAGGAGTGTAATAGTCAAATGTAGGGTTCAAATCCTTAAAGAAGAACCTATCAACTTCTACATTGTTTACCTGAGCGTTAACTCCGCCCCATCCGTCAAACACCCAAATTGCGTGATCCGGATTTTGCTTTACATCCTGTGCTTCGTCTGTTACAGTGTTTGGAATTCTCTTAACCTTGCTCCAATCACCGCCGTCTGCCTTAACAACATTTTCCAACATTGCAAGTTCGATAGGTGAATCCCAAGTGAGATATGTCTTGCCTTCAAGACCCTTTGGACTGTCGATGCCTGCACCTTTTTTAGACATAACGCAAGAAGTGTTGTGCTGAAGAAGAGCGGCAACAGCTGTAACCTGCATTGGAGTTGCAGATGTGAAAGCAGAAGCGATTGTATCCTGTGCGTCAATAGCAAACTGTGCCTGACCTGCGGAACAAGCCTCTGTTGCACCGTTTTCAGGCGGCTGAACGATTGATACATTAAGACCTGCGTCTTTGTAATAGCCTTTTTGCAATGCAACATAAAAACCTGTGTGATTTGTATTAGGTGTCCAATCAAGGCAGAGTGTAACATCCTTTAATTCTTTTGTTGTGTCGTCTGACGCATCATCCGAATTTGCCTTTGAGCAAGCGGCAAATGCACAAACAAGAGAAAGTGCAAGCAACAATGCGATTATTTTCTTAAACTTTTTCATTTTTTGTCTCCCAAATTTTCTGTTTTATGTACCCACGGCATAGAAATTCTTTCAAGCAAAATAACAATGCCCATAAGTACCAAGCTGATTGCCGAAATAAACACGATAACGGCAAACATTTTGTCAAAGGCATAAGCCTTTTTTACTCTTGTCATATAAACGCCGAGTCCCTCAAATCCGCCGAGCCATTCCGAAACAACGGCACCGACAACCGCATAGGCGGCAGAAATGCGAAGCCCCGAAAAGAACGAAGCGGTAGCATTCGGCAATTTGACTATCCTAAAAATTTGAAGTCGTGTTGCTCCCATAGAACGCATAAGATTTATCGCATCGGCATCAACGCTTTCAAATCCGTTGAGAAGTCCGATTGCAATAGGGAAAAATGTTGTGAGAACAACAAGTGTGATTTTAGGCGCCATACCAAAGCCCATCCAGAGCACCAAAAGAGGCGCAATTGCAATGGTCGGAATTGTTTGAGTAACAACCAAAACAGGATAAAGAGCCTTGTTGATTATGGTAAATCTGTCCATAAGGCTTGCAATGATAAAGGCTATTGCAATGCCGATGAGCAAACCGTAAAAAGTTTCCTGCAAAGTGACAGCCGCCTGTTTCATCATAATTGAAAAATTGTCAACAAACGCTTTGACAACATCAATCGGTGACGGCAACATATATGCAGGCACAAGTTCCATATCACAAGCCAAAAACCACAACAGCAATATGACAATTATCGCACCGAGTGGCGCAAGTTTATTGGTGATGTTTTGTAACTTTTTTGTCAATGGTCAATACCTCGCCCTCAGGATTGTAAACCACCTTGACATATGCGCTCACGCTTGGGCAACCTGCCTTGATTGCAACCTTTTGGCAGTTTGCAACAATTTCCATAAGCTCATCATAGCTTTCGCCCTCAATGGTAGTTTCGAACGGACCTACATAATAATTGAGCCCTGTTGACTTGATGTATGCAATAACCTCGTCAACAATGCGGATAAGTTCGTCCTCATCCTTTACGCTTGGCAAAACCTGAATAGCAACACTTGCTTTCATAATAAAATACTTCCTTTCATAATATTCTTGATAAGTCAAGAAAAAAAGCACCGAAAAAATCGGTGCTGAAATCCTAAATTTATATCGTCTTCCTACGCTCGCATTACCGAACAGGTTAGAAGGGTATAATCTCAGCCAAGATTGAAAAACAATCAGCACCCCTGACTTATTAAGTTAACGATATTTTACCACTTTTTGTTCATTGTGTCAAATGGATTAAGCGAAACAAATGTGGAAGTCGTGTTTAAATCATAATATTTGATCAATAATATCAATTATGTCCATTGCTTGAAATTCATTTATTTTTTAGGCATTTTAAATAATGAAAATAGCTTACTTATAAAATTCAACCTCTTTTTAATATTATTTTTCTACTTTTATGTTAATTTATTTTATGATATAGTAGTATTATAGGGGGTTTTAATATGAAAAAAGCAAAGAAAATAGTTAAATTCTTATTTATAATAATTTCTGCGTTGCTACTCGGTTTTGTAATACATATGATATATGTTCAAGCCCACAGAGGCGAGGCGGTTGAATACTTAGTTGAAAAATACAATACTAGTGCGCATGATTATAAAATAAAAAAGTATTACCCTCGAAAGTTGGTTAATAATAGTTCACATTCATCAAATATGTTTGAATTCTATTTTACTAATGAAACATGGAATATCATTTATAATGATAGAAGTTTTCAAGTGCAGAAAATCGGAGATAAAATTTATGATAATTATCAACTTGAAGATATTAGCAAATATGCAGCAATATATCTAAAAGAAAATATTGATAAAAATATTCTTGGTATGGAAATCAGTACAGAATTACTGTATGATTCAACGCTCAAAAATTTACCGACAAATACTAACAAACTAATTACCGAAACTTCAATAGAAAAACTAATCTTAAATAAAGATTCTGATTATTTAAGAACCATAACTATTTATTATCTAACAAATAATTGCGATTACTATAGAAACTCTGTAGGAAATGGTAACGAAAATTATAAAGAACTAAAAAACGAATTGCAATCAAAATTACTTTCTAAAAATGCAAATGTTAAAATCAATTTGGTGATATTTGAAAAAGAAATGAAATTTGAACGTTTTACAGTCAGAAAGCAAAAAGGAATTTCGTATCAGTCGTATGGAATTAACTATGAAACAATAAGAAAAGAGAATGCTTATTTTTAAGTTATGAAAGAAGTGATTATTATTAAAAAATATATTTGTATAATAGTAACCATATTGATTTTCGTTAACATTATTTATTTACCTGCTACATCTTTCGCTAAAGAAACCACCTGCATTACATATACAGGCTCAACAACAGCGAATTATGGCTATAAACCGAATTGCACTTTTACTATAAATAAATATGGTTGATTTTGGTAGCAATTTAAAAGAATTACGACTTAAACATAAAATGACACAAAAAGAACTTGCGGATAAAATCGGCGTTACTAAATCAGTTGTTTCGTATTATGAATTGCAAGAGCGTTCACCATCTCCCGAAATTCTTATTAAGCTGTCAAGAATATTTCATGTGACAACAGATTATCTACTTGGTATCGAACATACACACACGATTGATGTTTCAAATCTTTCTTCTGAGCAACTTACGGTAATAGAACAACTTATTAAACTTTTTGAAAGTGATGATAAATAAAGGAGTCCACCTCAGTTTCTGTGAGGCAGACTCCTTTATTCTTTAATTGTGTTATTAATGTAATTGCGGAATTAATGCGGTTGCGATGCCGAAATATACGAGAAGTGAAACGGCATCAACAACGGTTGTGATGAACGGTGACGACATAACCGCAGGGTCAAAGCCGACTTTTTTTGCAACCATAGGGAGTGTGCAACCGATGAATTTTGCAAAAACAATTTCAACAACCAAGGTGAGGCAAATTGCAAGGTCAACAATGAGGGTTATATCATCGTTGTGCATAATCAAATGGTCAACAAGCCAAATCTTTATAAAATTAGCTGCCGCAAGGCTCAAGCCACAAACCAAGCCTACACGAATTTCTTTCCATACAACCTTGAAGAAATCCCTGAATGTTACTTCGCCGAGGCTCATTGCACGAATAACCGTAACACTTGCCTGACCGCCGGAGTTACCGCCGGTGTCCATAAGCATAGGGATAAACGCCGTAAGAACAGTCATAGTTGCAAGCTTGTCCTCAAAGCCCGTAATAATCGAGCCTGTAAAGGTTGCCGAAATCATAAGAAGCAGCAACCACGGGAAGCGGGATTTCCATGTTTCAAAAACCGAGGTTTTAAGGTATGTTTTCTCCGTAGGGAGCATAGCGTTCATCTTTTGAATATCCTCGGTGTTTTCCTCTTGGATGACATCAATAGCATCATCGACCGTGATAATACCTACCAAACGGCCTTCCATATCAACAACTGGAAGAGCAAGAAAATTGTACTTGTCAAAAAGCTGAGTTGCAAGTTCCTGGTCATCAAGTGTGTTTAGGGAAATAATGTTTGTTTCCATAAAATCGCTGATAACATCGTCGTAATCGTGAAGCAAAAGTTCCTTAACGGTGGTAACGCCGATTAGTTTCCTTGAGCTGTCGCAAACATAACAGGTGTAAATGGTTTCCTTGTCGATACCTGTTCGTCTGATACGCTTAAAAGCATCTTCAACCGTCATATCCTTTTTAAGGTCTACAAATTCCGGGGTCATAATCGAACCTGCGGAATCCTCCGGATATTTAAGAAGAGCATTAATCGATTCTCTCATCTCGCTGTCGGCATTTTTGAGAATTCTCTTTACAACCGTTGCCGGCATTTCCTCAACGACATCAACGGCATCATCAAGGTAAAGTTCATCAAGCACTTCTTTAAGCTCGCTGTCCGAAAACGCATGAATAAGTGCCTGTTGGTTGTCGCTGTCAAGTTCAACAAAGGTTTCCGCGGCTTCTTCTTTGGCTAACAATCGGAACATAAGCAGTCGCTGGTTGGCAGACACTTCGTCAAGAACACTTGCTATATCGGCAGGGTTCATTTCCGACAGTAGGTTTTTAAGTTTTGAAAACTCTCTTTTTTCACATAATGATTGGATTTCTTCAATGATTTCCTGTTCATTCATTTCCTGAATATCCACTTTCATTATTATCACCGCCTTTGTTGTTTATTTTTTATATTAAATCATTCGGCATCTTCCTCTTTGAATTCATCCGAATAATCGAAAAACTCTGTTTCGTCCTCATCCTGTGCTTTTACGGCAACCCGTTTGAGAAGCATAACCGCAATTACAAGAACGATAATTCCGCCGATTATTCCGTAAATCAGCACCTTAAATCTCGGTGATTTATGGAACACTTCGCTTTTGATAATATCTTCATAAGAATTGCTTTTGAGTTCTTTTTTTAGTTCTTTTGAAGTTATACCAAGCCTTTTTACTTCAAAAGTATAAACCTTCATCGTACCGTCGGAAGCAATAACGCTTGCCTCAAATGTAGGATTTTGCTCGGTTGTCATTTTTACCGATTGCGGAACATTGCACGAAGCGCCCATATCTTCCGGCACAGCATTAAATTTAAGTTCTGTCATATCACTCGGAATATAAAGTTGATATGCGGTATCTTCATGGTTAAGTGCCGGATAAACACAACCGAGTTCACAATTAAGTTCTTTCAAATTGTTATTTGAATTAAGTTTTGCTTTAATATCATTATATTTATATTCAAAAAAATAGTTTGAAGACAAAGTATCGTTTTTTACTTCTACATTTATGCCGTTCATACCCTCGTTTTGATTATAGGTTACAAAAATTTCAGAGCCTTTACTAACCTTATATTTTTTAAGAGTAGGCGTTTCGCCGTCGGATTTGACATTGATTTTATAATAAAACTCTGTCGGCACAAATTTGCCGTCAATCTCGGCATCGTTAAACCCTATTGACTGCAATGTGGGAGCGTCAACTGTTTTTAATTGTCCGTTATCCTTTGCAAGCACACCAAACGGCATTACCAAAGCAAACAGCAGCGTGGCAAAAAAAATAAATTTGACTGATTTTCTCATACTTTCTCCTTTATATTATCACTGTGCAATAATAAATCTTTCTACCCCTGCGTTTGCAACATGATTGTAGACACGAGTGGTATCCAATGAGGTGGAAATATAATAAATTTGATTGTCACTTAATTTATCAAAATTTTTGATTTCTTTGTCTATTGCGGAATTTGTAATATTTCCGCTTTCGGCATCCCTGCCCGTAACCTTGACATCAACCTCTTTAAGAAGTTTTACATCTCCGCCGAGATCGGACTGAAGCCTTTTTGCCAATTTTTTAAATCCGTCGTTATATTTATCCGAAATATCACTCGGCAAATCACAGCCGTAAAGAACAAACACCTGAACGCCGTAACCTTTAAGTTCTCTGACAATATCGAGAATGTAGTTATACACCTGCTCGTTATTTGGATTCAGATAATTATTTCCGTTGCTGTCGGTATAAAGCTTTTTGCCCTTTGTAACGGCAAAATCTCTGTTCTGCGACGGCAAAACATTGTCCTTATAGCAACAAATTCTTGCAACAGGCAAAATATCATTGTCAATAAGCTGTTTGATTGAACCCACGCTGTCACTGCCTACATCGCTGACGGCACCGTAAGTATCAATGGTTGCAAGCGAAGAACGATAACCGATTGTGCCGTCCTCACGCTTTGCATCAAATGTGATGCTGTTTGCCGAAAAATTATGCACATCATTGATTACCGATGTGAGCATTGTGGAATTGTCAAGGCTTACGGATTCGGTCATAATCGACGAAACATTAATTGAAATTTGCGACAAAGCATTGCTGTCGGAACTGTTTTGACGGAGCAGTTTTTCGGCAGGTTCAGCCTGTCTTATCATATGCACATCCATAGCGGTGTATCCGCCGAAAAGGAGTGCAACCGCAACAAGCGACGACACAACGATTTTAATCGCTTTTTGTCGACTCTCTTTTTTTCTTTGAGCCTTATGCTGTGCGGCACGGCGTTTGTCATTATACACATCACCCGTTTCGCCGTCAACGGTATATTTATCGGCAAAATCAATCGGTCTGCCCTTTGGTTCTTCCGTCCAATGCTCGTTACGATGCTCGTTTGTATAAAATTTTCGTTTTTCCTGTTTTTTACTCATAACAAATTACTGTACATCTTGTGCATTTTTCTTTAAAAGAGCAATTGTTTCGGCAGGATTTTCGCTCTTAAACACAGCCGAACCCGCAACAAAAACATTTGCCCCTGCCTTTGCGGCAATTTTTACGGTGTCGGCATTGATTCCGCCGTCAACCTCAATATCAATATCAGGATTGATTTTGCGAATAGCCTCAATTTTAGGCATAGTTGATTCCATAAAACTTTGACCGCCGAAACCCGGTTCAACCGTCATAACAAGTACCATTGAAATTTTGTCAAGATACTTCACAACCTCGTCAATCGGAGTTGCCGGCTTAATAGCCAAAGCCGCCTTTTTGCCGAGTGACAAAATCTTGTCTATGGTTTGCTCGGTGTCGCTGTCGCACTCCGTGTGGAAGCAAATAATATCAGCACCCGCTTTGGCAAAATCCTCGGCATAATCAAGAGGATTGCTGATCATCAAATGCACATCAAACGGCACATTGCACACCTTTTTACAAGCGGCAACAACAGGTGCGCCGATTGAAATATTAGGCACAAAATGTCCGTCCATAACATCAATATGAATCATATCCGAGGTTGAAATTCTGTCAAGTTCGGACTGAAGATTTGCATAATCGCTCGCCAAAATTGACGGTGAAATTTTAAGAGTATTACTCATAGGTCACACTTCTCCATTTTTATAGTCTATATATTATAACATTATATACGCTATAATTCAAGAAAAAAGTGCCGAAACAAATCGACACTTTTAATAGCTTATTCAGTTTAATACGAGTATATGCTTCCGTCTGTTACACAAAATCCAAGTGTATGCGGTTCGCCGTTTTGAATATAATCAATAAACAGTTTGTCATTTGTTTCATTGATTGCTACGACTTTTGCATCATCATCTGCCAAAGTGTCGTTAAAAACAGCAAGCTGTTCATCATCATATTCATCAACATTGTCGCTCATAAAGAGGACAGAACCAAAGAGTTTAATGAATTTTGCAAGCACTTTTTGTTGCTCAAAAGTGAACTTAATGTTGCTTCTGCGAAGCAAGAATACATCAGGGTCACAAAGAAACGCTCTGCCGTTAAGGCATCTTCTGTACACGCTGTTGTGGATTGCGTTTGGAGTCGAAACATCTTCCCTGTGAGTGAGATTTCGGAAAAACTTATGCTTCCAACTAAGAGCCATATCCGCACCGATTCGCATATATTCAACCTTGCCGAAGCACGGCATTTGCTGAACACCGCAACCCAAAATCTGCTTGTTGCCGACACATTCACGAAGAAAATCAATGCTTTCATACGCAAGCTGTCCCCTTGTTTTGTTGTGAAGCGGAACAACCGCAGTTGCATACAAAAAGTCGAGCTTTACAAGGTCAAAGCCCCAGTCATTGAGCACGGTGTCAAACACATTTTTGATATATGCTCTTGCATCGGCATTGTCAATATCAATCGCATAAAAACCGCCCCAGTTTGCGCCTACCATAATCGGCTTGCCGTTTTTACCTTTCACAAGCCAATCGGAATGTTCACAAGCTAACTTTGAACCTTTTTGTGCACCGAACGGAGCAAGCCACAAACCCGCCTGCCAACCTTTTTCGTGGATTTTTTCAACAATCGGTTTCATACCGTTCGGGAACTTGGTTTTGTTGATTGAAAGCCAGTCGCCCACAGCGGTTTGATAGCCGTCATCAATCTGAAATGTGTTAACCTTATCAGTCTTTTTGCTGATTGCTTCAAGGTCACGAAGTATAATATCTTCACTGATGTTTTGATAATAATTATACCACGAAGTGTAGCCCTTTATCTTTTTATCGGTAAGCGGCTTAACATTCATCTTTGCAAAATATCTGTCGAAAACTTCGTCATATCCGCCATTGTCAAAATACAAATCAAGAACTTCATACGGCTCGGTTATTTTGATACCCTCAACATCTTTTGAAAAGCGAAGTGTATTTTTATTCATATCCGCATAGATAATTGTATATCCCGTGCGGTCATTAAGTGAGCCAAAAAGGTCAACATTTTTGTCATTTCTCACATAAGCAAACGAGAATGCGTGAAAATTGCCGTACTCCTTAGGCTGATCAACAAAGGTGTAATTGCCTACAAGATTAATGCCAAACGGACTTTTGCCGAAAATTCCTCTGCCGATAAGTCCCTCATCAGCCATCATTTCATTTCTTGTAAACTCCTTTGTATCCGTCCAAGACTGAAAGCCGTTTGCAAAAAACCTGCTGTCGGTTTGGTACTCATAGTTTCTTTCAAGATAAAAAGAAATGTCGCTGATTTGTTTTTTGGGAATAACGGTAAGTTTTAAGCCGTTTGCACTTTGACGCAAATCAAACGAAACATCATCGTTTGACATTTCGGTAGTCTTGATTTCTTTGCCCGTTTTATAGCTGAAATTCAATTTATAATTCATAATTTTCCCTCATCAAAACTTTTCAAGCGAATTTGCAAGAAACGCTTTTGTCTTTTCGCTCTGCGGATTTTCGTAAATCTGCTGAGGAGTGCCCATTTCTTCAACAACACCGTCTGCCATAAAGATAATTTTATCCGATACATTTTTGGCAAATTCCATCTCGTGAGTAACAACAATCATTGTACTGCCCTCGTCCTTGAGGTTCTTAATTACATTGAGGACTTCGCCCGTAAGTTCAGGGTCGAGTGCAGATGTAGGCTCGTCAAAGCACAAAATATCGGGATTGAGCATAAGTGCTCTTGCAATGGCAACCCTTTGCTTTTGACCGCCCGAAAGCTGGCAAGGATAAAAATCGATTTTATCCGAAAGTCCTACCCTTGCGATAATATTCTTTGCCTGCTTTTCAAGTTCTTCCTTTGAACCGAGATTCAAAAGCGACGGAGCAAGAGTCAAATTTTTAAGCACGCTGTACTGCGGAAAAAGATTAAAATCCTGAAAAACAAGACCGAAGTGCATACGCTTTGCCTTTAATTCCTTGTCTTTGATTTTTTTGTCTTTAACGCCGTCATAAATAACTTCACCGTTAACGGAAATCGTACCCTCATCGGCAAACTCCAAAAAGTTGATACAACGAAGAAGAGTTGTTTTTCCCGAACCCGAAGAACCGATGATAGAGAGAACTTCGCCCTTTTGCAAATCAAAATCTATACCTTTGAGAACCTTGGTTCTGCCAAAGGATTTTTTAATTCCTTTTACTTCCAACAAAGCCATAATGTTCCCTCCTTACGCTTCAAAATAGCTCATTTTCTTTTCTGCCCAATGGAAGAAAATTGTAAGAAGTCCACAGAACACAAGATAGAAAACGGCTGTGTAGAACAGCGGCCAAATAAGACCTGCCGATTTGATAAAGTTTTGACCCATAAAGATAATTTCGTACACTGCGATAATACGGGCAAGCGAAGTATCTTTTACAAGCGTAATAATCTCGTTACTCATAGGCGGCACAATACGCTTGATAACCTGCAAAAGAGTAACCTTGAAGAAAATTTGGCTTTTGCTCATACCGAGAACCAAACCCGCCTCGGTTTGTCCCTTTGGAACAGATTCGATACCGCCACGGTAAATCTCGCTGAAATAGCAAGAATAGTTGATAACAAATGCAACAATTACCGCATTAAAGCGTTCCATAAGGTTCCAGCCGAAAATCAGTCCGGGACCGAAATAAACGATAATAAGCTGAAGCATAAGCGGTGTACCGCGGATAATCCAAATAAAAATCTTTGTTAAATATTTAAGCGGCTTGAACTTTGACATTGAGAAAAAGCTGAGCACAAGCCCCAAAGGAAGTGAAAATACAAGGGTGAGAGCGAAAATTTTGAGTGTTTCCGCAAAGCCCTTGAGAAGTTCAAGTGTAACTGTCCAAAACATAAAATATTCTCCTAAACCGAATGATAGAGTTATGATTGTTTCGGGACAGGCAAGCCTGTCCCCTACGATGTTTTTTAAAGGTAAATCAAGCCTTTATAAGCCACCAAAAGGCAGCTACCCAAAATGAGTAACTGCCTCGCATAATTAAGTTTAAACTTATTCAGCAATCTGAACGCTGTACTTATCTGCAAGCTTTTGCAATGTACCGTCTGCCTTGAAGTCTGCGATGATTTTGTTAACCTTTTCGGTCATATCGCTTTCCTTACGGAAGCTGATACCGTACTGCTCGTCAACAAGAACAACAGATGATTTAAGGTCTGCATAGTCTGTGCCCTCGCCTGTCATAGCAGCTGCCATTGTAGAGTCGATAATGCAAGCGTCGGATGAACCCGAAGCAACTTCCAAAAGTGCATCTGACTGAGCGGTAACGGCTGTTGCATTGAGTCCGTTATCCTCTGCGGCACTCTGACCTGCCGAGCCGTTTTCTACTGCGAATGAAAGGTCTTTGAGGTCGTCAACCGTCTTAAGTTTGCCGGCAAGTTCCGACTTTGTAACAACGATTTGCTGATTCATTGCATAAGCGTTTGTAACAGATGAATTGTTCTTAACCTCATCTGTGATTGTCATACCGTTCCAGATACAGTCGATTGAACCTGTCTGGAGTTCAAGGAACTTGTTGTCCCAGTCAATCTCTACAAATTCAGCTTTAATGCCGAGCTTTTCAGCAACCATATTTGCAAGGTCTGCATCAAAGCCAATCCAATTACCGTTGTCGTCCTTGTAATCCATAGGAGCAAAGTCTGTAATACCTACAACAAGCTTACCGGATTCAATGATTTTTTCCGAATCGGTTTTGCTTGACTTATCGCTCTTATCAGAAGAACCGTTTGAGCAAGCCGCAAATGCAAAGCAAACTGTGAGCACAGCCAAAACGACTGCAATTACTTTTTTAAATGTTTTCATAACTTCTACCTCATTAAATTAATTTTGTTGATGTGTTCATTATACTTTATTTCTTTAGCGTTGTAAAGCGGTAATACGATAAATTCCCATTTTTGTGAAAATTGCATAAATATTTTTTCAATCGAGATGAATAGTTGTGCACTAAAATTGTATAAATATGCAATTAAAGTATAACTATTGCAAAAAGAACTTTAGTGTGCTATTGTGGAAACACTAAAAATGTATATAATATAAAGGAGAAAGATTATGAAAAAATTTTTAGCGGTTCTCCTTGCGGCATTGATGATTTGCATTAGCTTCGTTGCATGCTCAAGCGAGAAAAAATCAGATGACACAAACACAGACGCAAACACACAGGAAACATTGACAATGGCTACAAACGCCGAATTTCCTCCTTACGAATACAAAGAGGGCGACAAGGTTGTAGGTATCGATGCAGAGGTTGCACAGGCTATCGCTGACAAACTCGGCATGAAGCTTGAAATCGTTGACACAAAGTTTGACGCTATCATCCCCGGCGTACAAAGCGGTAAGTACGATATGGGTATGGCAGGTATGACTGTTACTCCTGAAAGAGAGCAGAGCGTTTCATTCTCTGATTCTTATGCAACAGGTATTCAGTCAATTATCGTTAAGCAGGGCAGCGACATCAAGTCGGTTGACGACCTCAGCGAAAAGACAAAGATCGGTGTTCAGCTCGGTACAACAGGCGACATCTATGCAAAGGATGACTTCGGTGACGAAGCTGTTCAGGAATACGACAAGGGCGCAGACGCTGTTCAGGCTCTTATCGCAGGCAAGATTGACTGTGTAATTATCGATAACGAGCCGGCAAAGTCATTTGTTGCAGCAAACGAAGGCTTGGAAATCCTTAAAACTTCATATGCAGAAGAGGATTACGCTATCTGCTTCAAGAAGGATAACACAGAGCTTCAGACAAAGGTTAACGATGCTCTTAAAGAACTCATTGCTGACGGCACACTTCAAAAGATTGTTAACAAGTACATTACAGCAGACTGATTCGGCTGAATTAACACAGATTAAGGCGAACAATTAAGTTCGCCTTTATTTATGGAGATATAAAATGTTAGATACAATATTAATGAAAGCTCCGGCTTTTGTTGAAAACTTTAAAAGTCAGTTTGACCTCAACTTTATACAAAAAGACAGATGGAAGTATATGGTTACGGGTTTGGGTCACACACTTGAAATTACGCTTGTTGCCGCAGTTATCGGCATAGTAATAGGTGTGCTCATTGCCGCAGTGCGTTCTTCATACGACAAAAACGAAGAAACTCTCAAGCTTCGCGGCGGCTTCACCTACTTCATTATGAGAATTCTCAATTTCATATGCAAACTTTACCTCACTGTTATCAGAGGTACACCGGTAGTTGTTCAGCTCCTTATCACATACTTTATCATTTTTGCCGCATCGTCAAACGGTATTGCGGTTGCGATTTTTGCATTCGGCATCAACTCGGGCGCATATGTTGCAGAGATTTTCCGCGGCGGCATTATGTCTATTGACGAAGGTCAGTTTGAAGCAGGCCGTTCAATCGGTTTCAACTACTTCCAAACTATGAGATACATTATTTTGCCGCAGATGTTTAAGGCTGTATTGCCTACACTTCTCAACGAATTCATTGCACTTCTCAAAGAAACATCCGTTGCCGGCTATGTTGCCGTAACCGACCTTACAAAGGCAGGTTCAAGCATCTCGGCTTCAACATATTCTTACTATATGCCTCTTTTGTCGGTAGCACTCATTTACCTTGTAATTGTTATGCTCCTTACAAAATTGGTAGGAATACTTGAAAGGAGACTTCGTAAAAATGAAAGATAATGCACTTATTTCCGTAAATGATGTAAAAAAATATTATCTCGGCGGCGAAGTTAAAGCTCTTGACGGAGTTAACCTTGAAATCAATCAAGGCGAAGTTGTTGTTATCATCGGTCCTTCCGGTTCGGGCAAATCAACAATGCTGCGTTCGCTCAATCTCCTTGAAATTCCGACGGCAGGTCACATCATTTTTGACGGCGAGGATTTAACAAATCCAAAGCTCAACATCAACAAGCACAGACAAAAGATGGGTATGGTGTTCCAGCACTTCAACCTATTCCCTAATATGACAATTCTGCGCAATATGACTATCGCACCGATGAAGTTGCTCAAAAAGTCGCAGGAAGAAGCGGAAGCAAAGGCACTTGAACTTCTTGAAACCGTTGGACTTCGTGACAGAGCGGATTCTTATCCGAGCCAACTTTCGGGCGGTCAAAAGCAAAGAGTTGCCATTGTAAGAGCACTTTGTATGGAGCCTGAAGTTATGCTTTTTGACGAGCCTACCTCTGCACTTGACCCTGAAATGGTAGGCGAAGTTTTGCAGGTAATGAAACAACTTGCAAACAAAGGCATGACAATGGTTATCGTAACTCACGAAATGGGCTTTGCAAAAGAGGTTGCCACAAGAGTTATCTTTATGGACGAGGGCAAAATCCTTGAACAAGGCACGCCGGATGACATTTTCAATCATCCGAAAGACCAAAGATTGGTTGACTTCCTTTCAAAGGTACTATAATCATATATTAATACATTATAAGGACATCGCTCGTGATGTCCTTTTTTTAGTCTAAAATATCAATTTGTACAAAATGTAAAATTCCTTTCTAAAACTTTGTGCACAATTTATACAAAAAACAGTTAATTTTTTGCTAAAAATATGTTATTATTTAATAAGCACAGCGCTTTAGGAGGAAATGAATGGGAAATAATGGTTCAAAGGTAAAAGGACTTTTTACCGAAATTAAAACGCATTGGAACAAGCCTGCAAAGGGCAAATATGTTCCATATAAAGAATATTTGGATATTCTGTTTGGCGTAGGTGCAAACTATGCCGGCAATAAAACGCTTGAATACATCAGCTTTGCCGCAGGCTGCTATTTGATGATGTATCACTACAAGCTGCCTTATCTTACATACGCAATTATCTCCCTCATCAATATGCCGCTCAACTATGTTTGGACGCTTATAGGATGGGTAATCAACGACAACCTCGGTTTTTTGCCAAAGAAAACCGAGCGTAACTTTTATGGACTATATTTCTTTTTGATAGCCGCCGGACTTGCAATGATATTCGGCGATTTTTCGGCATTTCTGCCCGAAACAAACAAGCTTGTTGCATATCTCAACGGGCTTGAGGGCGTTACCGCCGCATCGGTTATCAAAATTTTCGGCACCCACATTTTATGGAACGGCTGGTCCGGTGCCCGTAATATTTTTTACAGAAAAAAGCTTATACCGAAGTTCGGCAGATACAAGTACAGCCTTTACTGTGATGTTGTGCCGAAAATCATAATGGTTTGGCTCATCGGCTGGCTTCCGTTTTATTCAACAATCACAGATGTTACAACAAGAGTTTGGGTTGCAAACCTGCTGTTCTCAATTTATAACCTCTTTGGTTTTAACAACAATCTTGAAACCTGCACGCAAAACATCTCACCTAATATGCGTGAGCGTATCTTTGTAAGGTCTTATCCTATAAAGCTTTCTCACCTATTCCAATCAATTTTAGCAATCATTTTGCCGGCAATCATCGACAAGTGCCCAAACGACTGGGCTGACATTGCCGTGTTCAAATGGATTATTCCTGTTACATTTACGATTTTTGCCGTTATCACAATGATATTTGCGGGCAAAATTAAAGAAAGAATTCCACAACCGCCACTTGAAAAGAAGGTTAAAATCAATTTCTGGGACGGTATGTTCGGCGTTCTTCGCAACAAATACAGATGGATTCAAACAATCGTTAGCCTTTTGGATTCGCTCGGCAACGGTATGCTTGCGTTTACAACAATTTTGTATCTTTACACTTTCAGGCTGACGGGTCTTACATACAGTCTTATCGTTGCACTTGTCAGCTTTGCCGGCACACCGCCCGACTTGTTCACTCCGTATTTTATCAAGAGATTTACCTACAAGCAGGTTATGATATTCTATCAGCTTTCCCGTGCCGTATGCTACAGCATAATTGTTTGCTGTTACATCTTCTGCGGCGATAACCTCATTCTTTGCGGTACGCTTTCGGTAGTTATGCTGTTCATAACCGAAATGTTCCAAACCGTACCTAAGTCAATCTCGCACGATATGGACATTCGTGTAAACGACTATCAAATGTACCTTTCGGGTGAAAGACTTGAAAGTTTTGCCGGCGTGTTCGGCTGGTTCACAGGTCCTATCACATCATTTGTAGGACTTATCATTCCGTTATTGCTTCTCAAATTCGGCTTCAACACAAACTGGGATGTACTTTTCATCGACTCGTCAAGAGTAAAAATCATCGTTGTACCTATTATAATAGATATTATAGGCTATCTTCTTATGACGATACCGTATATCTTTTGGGATTACAACGATGACAAGCAAAACAAAGTTATGGAAGTTTTGCGTCGCCGTGAAGAAGTTACAAGAAAACAATATAACGAGGAACACGGCATAGTTGAAGTTGCCGAAGAAGAAAAAGAACTTGAGGAGGTTGTATCATGAGCAAAAAGAAAAAGCAAAAGCAAAATGACGACTTCCTTGCACAGGAGGCACTTGAAACTCAGGAAACAGCTCAGGCTTACACCCTCGATATTCCCGAAGATGAAATTTGGACATATCAAATCGAAGGACTGCAAAAGCCTCACATCAATCAACCGTATGACAACGCAAAAACCAAAAAGATTATCTTCATCGTTGTACTGTTAATTGCAATTTTTGCGGCAATGTTCTTTTCCGTAAAAGCCATACACAGCGACACATACAAATACAAACAGCTTGATGACGGCACATATGAACTTGTAAGATTTTCAAATCCGGGCGGAATAACCGACATCACCATTGACTATGTTGTTGACCTCGACACAGGCAAAAAAGATACATCAAAGCCTATCACATCCATCCACGAATATGCGTTTAACGGTGACGAAACACTGCACAACATCACATTCGGCAAGGATGTAAAGTACATAGACAGCAAGGCAATTTACAGCTGTTGGTATGTTCGCAATGTGTGGATTGACGACCAAAACCCTAACTACTGCGACCTTGACGGCGTTGTTTACAACAAAGATGTAACCGAAGCGGTGTTTTACCCTAACTATCACGATTTGCAGCTGATGATTGAAAACGGCTACGCAAATGAAAAAATCGACAAAAAGGGCAACCGCAAATTTATATCAAAAATTACCGATGAAAACGGCAATTTAGTTGATGAAAAAGGCAACAATCTTGTTGAAAGAATGTGGGGCACAAACAAGCTCTATGACGAGCAGTATTATCAAACATACAACAGGCTTTGCCGCACATATGTTATTCCGTCAACAGTTACAAAAATCAACGAGCTTGCATTTGCATACAGCAATATCGTTGACCTATACATACCTGAGGGCGTTACAAAAATGGACAATATGGCTGTATTCAAAAACACAGTCTTAACAAACATTTTCACCTACACAACCGACACGCCTATTACGGACACAACATACAAAGCCGTTGACTCGATGAAAACAATTTACAATTCCCTGCCGGAAAGTTTGGAATTTATCGGTTCGGACTGCCTTTATTACACAAGAGCACTCAACTATATGTACATTCCGAAAAATGTAAAGACCATCAAGCACCACGCTTTTTGGGACGCTGTTTACAAAGAGGACAAGGAACTGAAAGGCATTACCTACCTTGATGTTGAAGCCGACGAAGATACATTTAACAACACCGTGGAAACAGGTGACCAATGGCGACCGCAATACGACTATATGGCGTTTAAAAAATCAATCCCCGTAAACTATGGGGTTAAAGAACGCAAATCGCTTTACAGCGACAATGTTCACCGTCAATACTATTGGGCTGTTCAATGGGCAATCAACAACACAAGCGATAATGTCAAGGCGAAAATGCAATATTTAATCAAGGATTTGGATAACGACGGCACACCCGAATTAATTATCAAAAATTACAAAGGCAAAGGCGACAAAGTGCTTACTATGAAGCAAAACTACCTTGCCGATTACGAAGGCACAGCCGATTACCAAAACGACAAATTCAGTGCACTTGACGACAATGCACAACTTGATTCAATTTACAACATAACAAAGGCAGATAATGTAAATTATCAATAAATAACCAGGCTGTAGCACATCAAAAAACTTTTCAACACGCTAAAAAAACAACACAGGGACTGTCACATTTATAAGTGACAGTCCCTTAAACTGTTTAGTATTATACTTTTTATTTAGCCTTTGCTTTCGATAAGTTTGCACTTAACGTTAAAGGTTTTAATTTGATTATTTTCAATTCTTGCGATTGTGAGAGTGATTGTATCGCCTGGTGATGACTTGCTGAGAATGTTTGTAAGAACATCTGTTGATGTCATTGTCTTTCCGTTAACGGCAACAATCATATCATATTGTTTAACATCCTTGTTTGCAAGGTCCGATTCGGAATCAACTTCACCGATAATCATTGTGCCTTCGGCATCCTTAAATCCCTTTTGTTCCAAAGCGGCAAGAATTGCACTTGCATTTGATGCATTTGTGATGCTGTTATAGGTTATGCCAAGTTTTGCTCTGCCTGGCACATAGCCGTCTTTGATAAGGCTGTTTGATGTTTTAACCGCTGTATTACTCGGTACGGCAAAGCCCATACCCTCATAATCGGTTGAAGCAATCTTTGATGAATTGATGCCGATAACCTGACCGCTCATATTGAAAAGAGCACCGCCCGAGTTACCCGGATTAATAGCCGCATCTGTTTGGATACACTCGTTATCATAACCGATTGATGATGAAACGGGACGGTCAAGAGCAGATACAATACCTGTTGTAACGCTGTTCATAAACTTACTGCCGCCCGGGCAACCGATAACTACTGCCTGCTCACCGACAACGATGTCATCACTGTTAGCAAACTCGGCAACCTGAAGACCGCTTGCCTTGATTGAAAGCACGCCTATATCGGTTTGACTGTCAAATCCTACAATTTTTGCATCATAAGTTTTGCCGTCATTTGTTGTTACCTTAAAGGTTGAACCGTCCGATATAACATGAGCCGCAGTCATAATATATGTTGTGCCGTTGCTTTCACTCATAATAACGCCCGAACCTTCGCCCGATAAAATTTGTTCATCGGAACCGCTGTCTTGACTTTGACCGAAATTGTAGAAATCATAATATGAATTCTGCTCGGAATAAACCGAAATGAGAACGCAGGAATCAATTGTCTTTTTTGCAACGCCGGCAACGGTCAAATTGCCGTTGTTGTCCTTTGTTGCAACATCGCCCTTGCTGTCGTTAATCTTCGCTCCGCCCTTTGTGCTGTCGGATGATTCGCTTTGAGTTGTGCTTTCTTTAAAATTTTCATATGATTTGTTGCCGACAACAGAAGCGACAATACCAAAGATTGACACAGCTACAACAACGATTGCAACAATAATAACTGCCTTGAGTGCCTTATTCTTTTTCTTTGGCGGCTTTGGGGCAGGTGCAACAGGTCTGCCATACATATTTGCATTGTTGGTTGTGTAATATGTGCCGTTATTAGGGCGTGTATTGTTTTGGTAATACTGACCCTGATTTACGGGCTGTGAATATTGATTTGTATTATTTTGCGGTTGATTTTGTCTTGGCGGTACAAAATGATACTCGCCGTTCGGCATATCATTGCCGCCGCTTACATTATTTTGATTGTTGTTATATTCGTCCATGACGATTCTCCTTTTATTTTGATTTTGGAAGAGTAAACACAAATTCCGCTTCGGTCTTGCTGTCCGACCTTGCAAAAATTCTGCCGCCGTGCATCTCTACCATTGTTTTTACTATATAAAGTCCGAGACCTGCACCCTTTGCATCAAGTGAGCGTGATTTGTCAACCTTGTAAAATCTTTCAAACACACGAGAAAGCTCCGAAGCGTCAATACCATCACCGCTGTTTTTGATGCTGACCTGAACATTGTCGCCAACATCGGCAACATTAATCTCTATATATCCTCCCTCATTTGTAAACTTAACGGCATTGTCAAACAAGTTGTAAATAACCTGATAAATCATATCCGTATCGGCTACAATGTGATGAGGTTCAAGATTTTCAAGTCCTCGGATTTCTATATTTTTCTTTTCTATCTTTTGCTCAAAGGTCAAAAGAATATGAATAATTTGGTCGGAAAGATTATACGGCTTCAGCTTCATCTGGAAGTCACCCGATTCAATCTTGCTCATATTAAGCATTGCCACAACAAGACGGGAAAGTCGCCTTACTTCATCGGATACAATCTTTAAATAGTAATCTTCCTTTTCCTTTGGAATTGTTCCGTCAAGAATACCGTCAATAAATCCTGCAATGGAAGTCATCGGCGTTTTAAGTTCGTGCGAAACATTTGCAACAAACGACCGTCGTGAGCTTTCGAGTTTATCAAGAGCATCTGCCATTTCGTTAAAAGCATAGCCCAAATCCGCAAGTTCATCGTTTGTGTTGATGTTAACTCTGTATGAAAAGTCTCCTACCGCAAAACGCTTTGCCGCCGCACTCATTTGCTGAAGAGGAGTAACCATATGCTTTGTAACCTGCCAAATAACAATGCAGGCAATGCCGAGACAAATGATTGCAATAATCAAAAACGACTTCATAACAAGCGAAACAATGCCCTGTGAGCCTGTCGGTGTAACTGCAAAAACCGTACCTATAATTTGATTGTTGTCAGTTAAATTATTTGCATCAAACGAGGTTTTTATTGCCGTACCGACAACATAATACGATTCGCCGTTAATCATTGCCTTGCCGATTGAAGCACCCTCATACACACGCTGAAGCTGTTTGTCACCGATTACAAAATTTTTATGATTTTTGCACACCGTTTCTCCGGTAACAAATCCTTTAAGTCCGGTTTGGTCCTTACACATAATTATACTGCCGCCGGCATCACAAACAAACACATCGGCATCTATACAACCCGACACCATAGAAAGATTTTCACAAATACTTTCCTTATATGCGGAATAATCACTGTTCATATTATTTACAATCATATTCTGCGATATTGTATTTGCAAGTGTTTTTGTATTTTCACTCAAAAGGTCTGTCTTTTCGCTGAGAGAATAAGCGTTAACAATCGTTATGAGCACTGTACCCATAACAGTAAGCATAAAAAGAAAGATGGCAACAAATATCAAAAAGTATTTGGTAAACAGGTTTTTTCTTTTACCTTTTTGTAATGCCATAATTCAATTTAGTCCTTTGTTTCAAATTTGTAACCTACGCCCCAAACGGTTTTCAAGCACCACTTGTCCGATACGCCCTCAAGCTTTTCACGGAGTCTTTTTACATGCACATCGACTGTACGGGAGTCGCCGTAATAATCAAAGCCCCATACCTCATCAAGAAGCTGGTCACGGGTATAAACTCTGTTCGGATTTGAAGCAAAGTGATAAATGAGTTCAAGTTCTTTAGGCGGTGTGTCAACCGGCACGCCCTTTACCTTCATCTCATAATTTTGAATATTAATTTCAAGGTTGTCATAGATAACAACCTTTTTTTCGGTTTCTGTTGATTCGCTGTCGCCTGTTGTTCTGCGGAGAACAGCTTTAACTCTTGCCATAACCTCTTTTGCGTCAAACGGCTTTACAACATAATCGTCTGCACCAAGTTCCAAGCCAAGCACCTTATCAAAGGTTTCGCCCTTTGCGGTGAGCATAATAATCGGAGCAGATGAAGTCTTTCTGATTTCACGGCAAACCTGCCAGCCGTCCTTTTTAGGAAGCATAATGTCAAGGAGCACCAAATCGGGTGTCTTATTTTGGAACATATCAACAGCTTCCTGACCGTCGTTTGCGGTGAATACCACATAGCCGTCATTTTCAAGATAAAGTTTGAGAAGTTCGCAGATGTTTAAATCATCGTCAACTACAAGAATTTTATTTGCCATAATAGTTTTTCCTTTCTTTATTCTCTTTGCACCCATAATATCAAACGATTTTGTTCACAATTTGTATTTTGAGTAAACAAAGAGTTAATATTTTTAACAATTAATTAATTCATATTTATCAAATTTTTACCATTCGATATTTCGCTTTTCACAGCTTTCAACATAATCGATAAACTGACGGGCACATCTCGGAGAGCGACCGCCTCTGCGTCTTGCCCACTGTTCTGCGGTGAAAAGTATCTTTTCCATATCGGATTTAAGTCCTCTGTCGGTTGCAATCTTTTGAACAATATCTTCAAAATCCTTTTTGTCGGGATTGATAAATGTGATCGAAAGACCGAATCTGTCTGAAAGCGAAAGTTCTTCCTGCAAAGTATCGGAACGGTTAACATCATTTTCACGGTCGGAGAAATTCTCCTTAATGAGATGGCGTCTGTTTGATGTGGCATAAATGAGCGTGTTATTCTGTCTGCCCGAAAGTGAGCCCTCAAGTGCCGCCTTTAATTCGCCGAACGAATCATCGTGATTGTCAAAACTCAAATCATCAATAAAGATGATGAACTTCATAGGACTGTCAGAAATTTTTTCTCTAATCATAGTCAAATCGTTGATATCGCCCTTTGAAATTTCAATCATTCGCAAGCCTCTGTTCTTATATTCATTGAGAATTGCGTGAACGGTTGAACTTTTGCCAGTACCTCTGTCGCCGTAAAGCAAAACATTGTTTGCCGGCAAATCAGAAATAAACGCAACGGTATTATCAACAACCTTGCCACGCTGAACCTCATAATTTTTAAGGTCGGTCAAGCGAATGGAATCAATAGCCGTAATCGGAACAAACTCCTCATTTCTCCAAGTGAACGCAACAAATTTGGCAAACATACCGTAGCCGTTCGTTCTGTGGAATGACTTTAAGTCCTCGATATGTTCTGCCCAATCATCGGTGAGCGGAAGCATTGCCCTGCCGTTCGGATTCCACTTTGGCATAGTTTTGAGAACATCGGCAATATCGCTGTCCTCTTCTGCTTTATAAATATCCTCTGCCGAAATCGAAGCGATAACCTCAAGTTTTTCCAAATCGGCTTTTACGCCGTCAAGAATAGATGGGTCAAGTTCATCACATTTGCCTGCCGCAGCTGCCTTGGTAAACACATTGTCATCTGTCAAAATAAGTTTTGACACATAGTGCCTGAGCGAATGATGTGACGACAGCAAATTGAAAAATCTGCTCTGCTTTGTCAAAACAGTTTCGTCCTCAAGAGAATTAAGCAAATCATAAAGTGCGTTTATAATCTCGTCCTGTTTAAAATCATATACGCACAATGATTCAATATAATATCTTACCTTTACGGCTTTATTCATTATTACACCTTCTGCCTTTATATATTAGAATTAATTACATTCTATAACATTTGTTCACAATTTACAATAGCTATTGCAAAAATATTTAAAAAATATGATGTCTGACAACATATTGACTTGTATGATGTTTTGTGGTATTATCATACATAAAGGAGATGGTGCTATGTCAAATACAAGTAAGCTGTCCGATATTACAGCAAAAAAAATCAAATCCATGATAGAAAACGAGCATCGCTTTTCCGTAGGCGACAAGCTGCCTAACGAAAACGATTTCGCCGCAGAACTCGGTATCAGCCGTTCCACCCTGCGTGAAGCGGTGAGAATTTTAACGCTCGGCGGAATATTGGAAATCAAGCGTGGCAAAGGTACTTTTGTCACATCAAACACCACAATAGAAAGCAATGACCTCGGCGAAATCAGCAGCGGTCTTGACGACTTGTTTGAGATGAGGCTGATGTTCGAACCGGATTGTGCTTATTATGCCGCACAGCGTGCCACAGACGAGGAAATAGCGATTATTTGCAAGTACGGCGAAGCTGTTGAAGCAAAGATAAAATCGGGCGAAGACAGAACATACGAGGAGCAAAAGTTTCATGAAAGCATCGCAAACGCAACGCACAATGCGTTTGTAAAACAATTTATGCCGATTATCTTCAATGCAATCAAAAACGGCGTAATCGTTATGCAAAAAGACGAAAGCATCAATAAAAACAATTTGAACGATGACAGGCTGATTATGGACTTCCTCAAGGCACGAAACGCAGAGGGTGCAAGAACGGCAATGAGGCTCCACATTTTGCACGCAATGGAAGGATTATAAAAAAATTAAAAATTTCTATTGACATATGACATCATACGATATATAATGTGAATTAAGAAATAAATCAAACGGTTGTCGGTCAGCTTGTCCGACAGCCAAACAAAACAAAAAATTATTTTTTCGGAGGAAATAAAAATGGCAGAAGCTAGAATTTTTTACGAATCAGATTGTAATTTGAGCGTACTTGACGGCAAGACAGTTGCTATCATCGGCTTTGGTTCACAGGGTCACGCTCACGCACTCAACCTTCACGAAAGCGGCGTAAATGTAATCGTTGGTCTTTACGAAGGTTCAAAATCATGGAAGCATGTTGAAGACCTTGGTCTTAAGGTTATGACAACAGCAGAAGCAGTTAAGGCTGCAGACATCATCATGGTACTTACACCTGATGAAAAGCAAGCTGCAATCTACAAGAACGACATCGCTCCATACCTCACAGAAGGCAAAGCACTTGCATTTGCACACGGCTTTAACATTCACTTCAAGCAAATCGTACCACCTGCAAATGTAGATGTATTTATGATTGCTCCTAAGGCTCCTGGTCACACAGTAAGATCAGAGTATAAGGAAGGCAAAGGTACTCCTTGCCTTGTAGCAGTATATCAAGATGCTTCAGGTCACTGCCTTGACACAGCACTTGCTTACGGTGCAGGCATCGGCGGTGCAAGAGCTGCTATCCTTGAAACAACATTTAAGTGTGAAACAGAAACTGACCTCTTCGGTGAGCAGGCTGTTCTTTGCGGCGGTGTTACAGCTCTTATGAAGGCAGGTTTTGAAACACTTGTTGAAGCAGGTTATGACCCAAGAAATGCTTACTTTGAATGTATCCACGAAATGAAGCTTATCGTTGACCTTATTTATTCAGGCGGCTTCTCAAAGATGAGATACTCAATTTCAAATACCGCTGAATTCGGTGACTACGAAACAGGTAAGCGTCTTGTAACAGACGAAACAAAGAAGGAAATGAAGCAAATCCTTCGTGAAATCCAAGACGGTACATTTGCTTCTAAGTTCATCACAGAAGCAAACAACGGTTGGGCACACTTCAGAGCTACAAGAGAGCTTGAAGCTTCTCACCAACTTGAAGAAGTAGGTAAGGGCATCAGAGCTATGTACAGCTGGAACGGTGACGACAAATACGCTGAAAAATAATCAGTAAAAACTTCCCTAAAAATTATCGGTATCGCTAAATCAAGCGATACCGATTTTCTTATGTTTGCATAAGAGATAAAATTCAGCACGGGAAGATGATATCTTCCCCCCTACAAAATATTATACCACGATAAAAAAACAATCCTCTCTGCTTTGGAGAGGACTGTTTGCTTTATTTTATATTATTCTGAACGAAGTGCATCAATAGGGCTGAGCTGAGCAGCTTTCTTTGCAGGATAAATACCGAAGAATAATCCTACACCCGATGAGAACAGGAGTGCCAAAAGGATAAGCCAAATACTTATCTTAGGCGTTATATCTATTATCGAGCACGCGGCAAAAGCTCCCGCAACACCCAAGACGACGCCTATAAATCCGCCGATCAAGCACAATATGACCGATTCGGTCAGGAATTGCATTGTGATAACCCTTGTTTTTGCACCAAGCGATTTTCTGATACCGATTTCCCTCGTTCGTTCAGTTACCGATACAAGCATAATATTCATTACACCGATACCGCCGACGATAAGAGAAATTGCACCTACACCGGCAATAAAGATTGTAAGAACCTTCATAATAATATCAACAATCTCAATATATGTAGCCATATTTTGAGCCGTGTACATACCGTTTGAATAATTGCCGTGAACAGCCTTTAAATAGTTTACGGTTGCATTACCGATTGCGTCGTAGTCCTTGCCATCCTCTGCAATTACAAAAACATTGGAGAGGTTGGCACTTGCACCTGTAATCTGTGTAAGCGTTGTACAAGGCATAAAGAGTGCAATCATCGGCTTATCCGAGCCGTTTTGGAACATCGAGCTCATATTGCCGCTTCCGCCCAACGAATTAACCATTGCATCAATATTGGCAACACCGCAAACCTTGATTTTCATTGATTTGCCGGATGAAGAAACCGTTATGCTTTGACCTGTTACATCATCATAACCGAAGGCTGTTTTTGCCGATTCAAGGCCCATAACAGCTATTGGTGCATTTGCGGCATATTCCTCATCCGTAAAAAATCTGCCGTACTCACACGTATTTGTCATGGCAAACTGAACATCACTGTTTACGCCTACCATCATTACCGTTGCCTCGGTTGCTGTTGCATCGATAGTTGCGTTACCAAAACCCATAAGCATTGGCGAGCAACGCTCAACACCAGAAACTTTTGTTTTGATATTTTCTACATCGTCAAGTGTGATATAGTCATTATCGGTTGCCTGTGTTGTATCAACCGATACAAGCACGGCATTTGAGCCCATATCTTCAATAAGTCCAACGATATAGTCACGCACCCCCGTACCTGCACCGACAATCATAATTACAGAGGTGATACCGATAATAATTCCAAGCATGGTAAGAACGGAACGCATCCAGTTTGCTTTTATACACTTTACAGCGATTTTTAAGCTTTCTGTTATATTCACCTATATTACCTCTTATTAGATTTATTGGTTACAACTTTTACTTTGAATGTATCTTCCTCATAGTCTGTTTGAGGAGTTGCAACAATTCTATCGCCTACCGAAAGACCCGATGTTACCTCGTATGAAGTATCAGAGGTTGCGCCTGTTTCAATCTTTGTTTTTGTAACTGTTTCGTCCTTTTCATTGTAAAGATAAACATATGTGCCCTCTTTTTCAAGCACGATTGATTCAATCGGAACACTTGGAACATCAGTGTATGTACCTGTTACGATTTCAACATCTGCGTCAAAACCAACAATAATGTTTTCGTCAGGGTGGTCAACAACAACCTTACATTCAACGCCCGCACCTGAATTTGTGAGTGATGAAAGACCGCTGATGCCTGCCATTGAACCTACACTGTCAAGCATTGAGCCTTTTGAACCGCCTGTTGCGGTAGGTGCTATTGAAGCAACAACACCGTCATATGTACCGTATGCTGTTTTTACAGTTGCCGACATTCCCTCTTTAACCTTGTGAACATCGTATTCGCCGAGAGAAATTGTAACAACTCTCTTTTTCATATTTTCAAGAGTAATACCTGTTGAAAGAGCTGTTGTTTGTGAACCGGATTCAATATCACAGGTTGTGATAACACCGGAAAATTCAGCTGTCCAACCCTTTGCAAGGTCATCTCTTGCATTTTTAGTTGTGTCATATGCTTTCTTTGCGGCATCCTTTGCCTGCTTTTGAGCATTAACGGTTGATGCTGAAGCCGTAATTGTATAAACTTCCTTTTGAGCATAAAGTGCAGCAAGCTGAATTTGAGCCGAAGCTAAACCGAAATTATCAGACTCTGCAATACCCTTACCGATAGCTTTCCAATTAACAGATTTAACAGCAGTTTCAATCATTTTAACTGCCGCACCGCTGTCAATAAATTCAATCATACCCTGTTTGATAGCGGCTGTAACTGCTTTGCCGACAGCGTCAGCGATTTTTTCTGTGCTCCAATTGCCTGAAGAAATTTGATACATAATTACATTTGCAACTGTTGTGATTGCATTTGTCAAGGAATCAACATCCTTTGCAATTTGCGCAAGGTCTTTTGTAAGACCTGTAAGAAGCTCAACGATTTGCTTTGATGCGTCACCGAGTTGCTTCAAAGAATCAAATACAGGTTGAAGCTGTTCAAGAGCAAGCTCAACCATAGCCGATGTTTCATTAAAGCCTGAAGCCTTTGCTTCTCCGCAAACCTTACATGTTACTGTGCCCACACCACTTGGAAAATCGTGAACTTCTTTCTTTATATATCCACAATCGGCACATTTATAATAGTGATAATTTTCCTTGTCTTTTCCGCTTGCAAACTTTTGAACAGAACCATAACGGTGTTCTTCAAACACCTTTGCACCACATTTTTTACAAACTTTATAGTGTCCTGAATAGTTTGCATCTGCATACTTTTTATCTGAAAAGTCATGTTCGCATGGAGGGGCAGGTGTCACATTGTTTCCATTTCCATTTCCGTTTCCGTTTCCGCCACCCCAATACTTAGTTGTAGTTGTGGTTGTAGTCGTTGTTGTTGTGACTTTTTTTGTTGTTGCGGTAGTGCTTTGCTTTTTCTGCTCTGCCTTTTGAAGCTTTTTCAAAGTTTTTTCGGTCTTTGCAATATTCTTATTAATTGCACTGAGCTGCTTTGCCGCTTCAGCCTGATGCTGAACAGCCTCTTGATACGAAGCATTTGAGTTTGCATAAGCCGAATTAAGGCTTGCCACCTGTGAATCAAGACTGCTTGTGTCAAACGAAGCAAGCTTATCGCCTTTTTTAACCTTGTCACCAACCTCTACATACACCTTTTTAACAGTAGCAACGGTGCCCGGCTTATATTCTTTTTTAACGCCCGAACTTACCTGTCCTGTTGAAGATACGGTCTGAGTGATAGAGTTTGTAGATACTGTATTAAGCGTTACTTCCGTTCTTTTGCCGCGTTTAGCAAAGACAACACTTGTTATTACAATAGCAACAACAAGAATAACAGCTATAACTGCCCATACAATTTTCTTTGTATTACTTTTTTTGACAGTTGCCATAGTCAAACCCCCAAAATATATATTTATTTCTATTTATATATCATATTTTGCGTACAAAGTGACGCACTTATGGCGTAGTGATATTACGAAATTAGTATAATTCCATTTTGTATAATTGTCAATAACATTTTGTATTTTTAAACAAAATTGACAATTTGTTCATATTTACTGCAAAGCCTTAAGGGCTTTTGCACCGATATCTTTTCTGTAATGAGCACCGTCAAAGTGAATTTTTTCCACAGCGGCATAAGATTTAGCAAGTGCATCCTTTAAATCATTGCCGAGTGCGGTAACGCCGAGAACTCTGCCGCCGGCGGTTACGAGTTTGCCGTCTTGAAGTTTTGTGCCTGCGTGATAAACGGTTACACCGTCAAGCTGACCGTCGGTAAGACCGGTAATCTCAATTCCCTTTGGATAAGATTTTGGATAACCGCCCGAAGCCATAATTACGCAAGTGCAAGCTCTTTCATCCCACTCGATGTCCAAATCTGCAAGAGTGCCGTTGTTGATAGCTTCAAAAATGTCGATAATGTCAGTTTTAAGTCTTGGCAAAACAACCTGTGTTTCAGGGTCGCCGAAACGGCAGTTATACTCAATTACCTTTGGTCCCTTTGGAGTGAGCATCAATCCGAAGTAAAGGCAACCCTTAAAGGTTCTGCCCTCGCTGTTCATCGCCTCAATAGTAGGAACAAAGATTTTTTCCATACATTCCTTGGCAATTTTCTCTGTATAATAAGGGTTTGGAGAAACAGTACCCATACCGCCTGTGTTAAGGCCCTTATCGCCGTCAAGTGCACGCTTGTGGTCCATAGAAGTCACCATAGGTTTTACACACTTGCCGTCTGTGAACGCAAGAACCGAAACTTCGGGACCTGTGAGGAATTCCTCAACAACAACATTATTGCCAGAGTCGCCGAAAATCTTATCTTCCATAATTTCCTTTACACCCGCAACAGCTTCATCAAGTGTTTCCGGAATGATAACACCCTTACCGAGTGCAAGGCCGTCAGCCTTGATAACGGTAGGAAATTCGTTCTTTTCCTTTATATAATCAATTACATCCGCCGGGTCATTGAACACCTTGTATTCGGCAGTAGGAATATTGTACTTTTCCATAAGGTCCTTTGAGAAAACCTTTGAGCCTTCAATAATTGCGGCATTTGCCTTTGGACCGAAGGTTGCAAAGCCTGCCTCGTTGAGTGCATCTACCATACCGAGTACAAGCGGATCATCAGGAGCGACAACTACAAAATCAGCCTTTATCTTTTTTGCAAGTTCAACCACGCCGTCAATATCGGTTGCGCCGACATCAAAACATTCCGCATCATACGAAATGCCGCCGTTGCCCGGACAGCAAGCAATATAATCAACCTTGCTTGATTCTTTGATTTTTCTGATAAGAGCGTGTTCTCTGCCGCCCGAACCTACTACCAATACTCTCATAATATCCTCCGAATATAATCAGTTGTTTTTATTAATAATTCTTGTTTCCTCTGCACCTGTTTCAAGGTCGATATAACGAGTGAAAAGAGAAACTTTGTTGTCCTCGTTGAGGTTATCCCAAACCATTTTGGTGAAATCGTCAATGCTTTCATCACCGATTTCAACAGGAGTCGGCTCGCCCTCAAATGACGGAATCGGATCACCGTCACACTTATATGTGTGGATGAAGTGTCCGAGACCTGCTGTTGCCGGATATTCAAAGAAACATCTTACGCACTGCGGCTCGCCGTTGTTTGATTTGAGGATTGACAAATTGTAGTCGCCGTTTGGCTTAACAACACCTGAAATTCTTGGAGTATAATTCGGTGCGTCAGGCTCAAACTCACGAGTGCGAAGTGCGTGAATGTAGCACTTGCCGTTTGCAAAGCAATCATAAATCGTGTCTGTTTGGTCGCCGTTTGTAACAATTGTTTTGTCCTCAAATTTAAGAACAGGATTGTAAATGATAAGACTTGGGTCTTCCATCTTGCTTTCGTCAAAAGCCTTTGTGCGAATACCGCCTCTGTCGTTTTCTTCAAAAATTCTGTTGCGTGAGTTAACCGAACGGCCCATAATGAAATAAGCAATTACAGCCTTTTTGCCGTCCTTTGATTTGCCGAGAACAATTCCTCGTCCCGGATATGTATTTGTGTTAAGTTCCTTTGCAAGTGATTCTATATTCATATCTAACCTCAAATAATTTCTGTTTTGTTGCCGTTAATTTTTATTCTGCCCTCGCAGAAAAGTGATACTGCCTTTGGCAAAATTTCCCATTCAGCCTGACGCATAACACGATACTGAAGAATGTCCTCATTATCGCCCTGTTCAATCGGAACAGCCTTTTGCAAAATAATTGCACCGCCATCGGTGATTTCGTTGACAAAATGGGCAGTTGCACCCGTAACTTTCATACCGCTGTTGAGAACAGCCGTGTGAACCTTTTTGCCGTAAAAACCGTCACCGCAGAAAAGTGGGATAAGGCTTGGGTGAATGTTAATAATTCTGTTTTTGTATTCGTTAACCAAATCTTCGCCGAGGATTGACAAAAATCCGGCAAGAACAATCAAGTCGATATTTCTGCCATCAAGAGCTTTAAGCACAGCCTTGTCATAATCCGCCTTTGTATCATATGCTTTTCGATTGACGACCGTGCTTTCAATACCGGCTTTTTTTGCACGCTCAAGTGCATAAGCGTTTTCGTTTGAAGCAAGAACAAAAGTGATTTTTCCGTTTTTGATTTCGCCTCTGTCCTGTGCGTCAATAAGAGCCTGAAGATTTGTTCCGCCGCCGGACACAAACACCGCTATGTTCAGCATATTTCTACTCCCTTTTCGCCGTCCTTGATTTCGCCGATAATTGTTGCCTGCTCGCCGTTTTCATTAAGAATTCTTACAGCCTCGTCAGCCTTGTCGGAATCAACAGCAAGCATAAGACCTGTACCCATATTGAATGTGTTGTACATATCGTGTTCTGGAATGTTGCCTGTTTTTTGGATAAGGTCAAAGATAGGGAGCTTGAAGCACTTATCCTTTTCGATGACAGCAAGAGTGTTATCGTTGAGCATTCTCGGAACATTCTCGTAAAAGCCACCGCCTGTGATGTGAGAAATAGCGTTTACTCTCACATTGTCCATAAGAGCAAGGAGAGGCTTTACATAAATTCTTGTAGGAGTGAGGAGTGTTTCACCGAGAGTGGTGCCGAGTTCGTCATACTTAACGGCAATAGTTTCGCTGTTGATGTTGAACACCTTGCGAATAAGCGAAAAACCGTTTGAGTGAATACCCGATGATGCAACACCGATGATAGCGTCGCCTGCCTTGAGATGCTCGCCCGATACAAGCTTGTCCTTTTCACCGATACCAACGGTAAAACCTGCAAGGTCATATTCCTCATCCGGCATCATACCCGGATGTTCTGCGGTTTCGCCGCCTACAAGTGCACAACCCGACTGTACGCAACCGTCTGCAACACCCTTAACGATTTGCTCAATCTTTTCAGGATAGTTCTTGCCGCAAGCAATATAATCGAGGAAGAAAAGCGGCTTTGCACCTGAACAAGCAACATCGTTTACGCACATTGCAACGCAGTCAATGCCGATTGTGTCGTGCTTATCCATAAGGAATGCAAGTTTGATTTTTGTTCCTACACCGTCTGTACCCGAAACGAGAACGGGATTTTTGTATTCATTAGCCGCAAGTTCAAACATACCGCCGAAACCGCCAATGCCGCCGATTACACCCGGAATGTTGGTTCTCTTAACATGTGATTTAATGAGTTCCACAGATTTGTAACCTGCTGTTACATCTACGCCTGCTGCCGCATAGCTGTCGCTGAAACTTTTTTCCATAATATATTCTCCTTTACCTTACTGTTATATTTCTTTGATTTTTTCTTGAAGAGCCTTGTCTTTTTCAACAACCTGCTTTGCCATATCCTCACGCATTGCAATGAGTTTTTGCATAAGGTCATCATCACCGACAGCCAAAATTTCTGCCGCAAGTAGTGCCGCATTTTTAGCCGCATTTACACCAACTGTGGCAACAGGGATTCCCGGAGGCATCATAACGGTTGCAAGCATTGCGTCCATACCGTCAAGCACCTTTGCCGAACAAGGAATTCCGATAACAGGGAGAGTTGTTGAAGCCGCCAAAACTCCGCCCAAGTGTGCAGCCATACCTGCCGCAGCAATAATTACGCCGAAGCCGTTTGCAATGGCATTCTTTGAAAAGTCGTGTGCAACCTCAGGAGTGCGGTGAGCAGACATAACTCTGACCTCTGATTCAATACCCAAATCCTTAAGCTGTTTGATAGCCGGAGTAACGATAGGCAAATCACTGTCCGAGCCCATAATAATTGCAACTTTTTTCATAATATTCTGTCCTTTCCGTATGCCGAAAACACAAACGACATAATTTTCCATTTTAATATAAGTATTATACCTTGTAAGCAAATCTTTTTCAATAGTTATATATTATAATATATAAAAAAAGTAAAGGATATAATTGTGCATTATATCCTTTATAATAAAATATTCTATTGCCAAATCAAAAAATTATCACCAAATTGCCAGTAATTTTCACCGAGTTTTTCTCTCATTTCTTTGTAATAAATCGCATAGTCCTTTGCGTTAACATATCCGTCACCGTTAAGGTCATATCCCTCAAGTGCAATCGTGCCGACATTGTAGCTTCCGTTGTTTGTTACATCAACCTTTCTTACAGCATTACCCCCGTACAGATTGTTGAATGTAATATAACAATCCTCAAATGTTCTGACAGTAAATGTTCCGTCTGAATTAACACTGTATTTTCTTCCGTCAACAGTAATATACACATTGGAATAAGGAACATTGTGCGGATGTCCGCCAAAGTCGTCCTCGTCCATAACACAATTTCCCGTTATAACATACGAAGTTGTAGGCACAAAATTATCCTTGTAACTCACATCACAATTAATGCAATAATGAAGCGTATATCCGTCATCATCGGCCGTAGGCTCAACAACCTTTTCGGCATAGCTGTGCTCAATATACACACTATATTCCGCCGATTTATCACCAAATAAAAGTGTTGCCTTATTTTCGCCGCAAGAAAACGGATTTTCACGCTGATTATCAACAATCTTTACATGCTCGCCGGCAATATACTCATCAAGATACAAACTGTCGCTTGTACCGTCGGCAAAATCCAAATCAACCACAAAATTTGACAGCATATTCTTTGTTATATTAAATATTCTTGTATTTCCCACAAGCCTTCCGTCGGCAGCAGACATTGTTATCTTGCCATTGTAAATACTAAATGCGTTCACATTCAACGGATAAACACGAACGATGAAATTGCCTGTCATCTTCATCGAACCGACAAATAAATCATATGTTTTGCCTTTTTCCAATTTCTGTTTTATACCAAATCCGTTAAGACTTTTATCAATGTCATCATTTTCGGCTATAAGTTCACCGTCAAGATAAAGTTTTGCATAGGTATCACATCCGCCCATAGAATAAAGCACATACTCTTGTGTTTTATCGGGTGTAAATGTATAGTGAAAAGTGTCGTTTATATTATCATCTGTAAATGAAGCGGCATATTCCACACCGTACTTTACGGGAACACTGTCAATCAAGGTATAATCAAAGCCATTGCCGACAGCATAACTGTACGCAAGAGAATTTTTAAAAACGCCCATTGTAAAGCCGTCAACTTTTGTTAAACTGTTGGCATATCCGAATGATTGCGTGTTACAAGAGGTGTTCATTGGAATATCAACCGATTTCAAACTTGAGCATCCCAAAAAAGCCGAAAGCGAAACCGCAGTCGTCTGCGTAAGCGAAGCAAAGTTCACTTCTACGAGCGATGAACAACCGTAAAAAGATTTTCTGCCTACTGCTGTAACGCTCGACGGTATATTTACACTTTTGAGGCTTCGACAATTATAAAACGCACTGTCACCGATTGTTTTAACCGATGACGGCAAATTAAGTTTTTCCATATATATGCAGTTATAAAAAGCATAATCCGATATTGTCTGCACCCCAAACGGTAAGGTCCACTCCTTCATTCCTCTTGTACAGGACAAAGAATATCTGCCGATTTTTTTAAGGCTTCTCGGAAGTGAAAACGAAGTTGCTCCAACCTGATAAAATACATAATTGCCTATTGAAGTTATGCCCTCGGCAACCACAACATTTTGAATTTTATCATCAGCCCAATCAAACCACGGAATACTGCTTGAATTATTTGAAAGATTCGGAATATCACCGGTTCCGTTGATATAAAGTGTTTTGGTATCATTGTCATATTTATAAAAAGTATTGCTGTTTTTTAATCTGATACCCAAATCATCATCCGCTGCAAATGAAACCGACTCAAAAGAAAAAGAGGCAACAAATACCAAAGTTAAAGTAAGAAATATGCTTACTAATTTCTTCATTGTTACCACCTCCAACATAAACTAATCGTTTTCTTCTATATGTTCAAGTCCCATTGCGATGATTGTGCGCACATGGTTATCGGCAAGCGAATAGAACATCGACTTACCCTCTCGTCTGTTTTTAACAAGCTTGTTTTGTTTTAGAATTCTGAGCTGATGTGAAATCGCCGATTGTGTCATATTAAGCTGTTCTGCCAAATCACACACACAAACTTCTTCCTCAAACAAAACAAAAAGTATTCTTATTCTTGTTGAATCGCCAAATACTTTAAAAAGTTCCGACAAATCGTAAAGTTCCATTTCGTCCGGCATTTTTTCATTTACTCTTTCAAGCAAATTTTTGTGAATGCACGATGTTTCGCAACATTCTGCCATACATTCTTTTTTATCTGTCATTTTATCACTCCGCAATATGTTCTATTTTATATTATACATAAAAAATTCTTTTCAGTCAACTACGGCAAAAATAAAGCCGCAAAATGAAATCAATCAATTTGCGGCTTAAAATATGTTTTATTAATGTCTTGTGTCATCCGTAAAGCACTCACAAAAGCGAGCGGCAAACGCCGGTTCTTCGCCTCCTGCATAAAGATGACTTATATCACCGAATTGCTGAGTTCTGAAAACGGCAATGCCCTCTTCCCGTTCCTCCGTAATAAGAGTTGTAACCGAAGTAGGCAAAGCCACAAAATTATGCCACAGCACCATAGGAGAGCAACCGAAAATATGTGACAAAATCACACACTCCACACCAAAGTGGCAAAACAACACGATTGTATCATGATTTGGTCTTTTCACTTCAAAAACATTGCCCTTATGTACATATCCGTGCTTTGCAAGAAGCTCATCAACGCCTTTGCAAACCTTATTGTACTTCTTTTCCACATTGCCGCTTTGCATAATCGGAGTTTTTATCCAACCCTGCGGTGTGTAAAAATCCGGATTATCGGTCCACTCAACAGGCAGCCTGTCCCAAGCACTTTTGGTTTCACCGTTTATTTTAACCTTGCCTTCAAATTCCCTTGCCCATTTTAGAGTTTCGGCACTGCGATTAAGCTTTTCAAGCGTTTTGGAGGCAGTATCCTTTGCTCTGCCGAGCGGAGAGCAATAAAATGCTTTAACATCAAGCTTTGTAAGTCTTTCCGACAAAAGTTCCGCTTCTCTCCAACCCTTTGGAGTAAGTGAATCCACAGAATAATCAGGATCGCCGTGACGCACAATAACAAATCTCATACTCATCACCTCTGAGGTGATTATATAACAAATTCGGCATTATGTAAATATCAAATTACCTGTGCCCTGTGCATAGACAGCCTTATTCTGTCGGCAATCATAGCAATAAATTCACTGTTTGTAGGCTTTCCTCTGTCAGACTGGATGGTATAGCCGAAATATGACGACAACACCTCAACATCGCCTCTGTCCCAAGCAACCTCAATAGCATGACGAATTGCCCTCTCAACTCGTGACGATGTGGTTGAATACATCTTTGCTATTGTCGGATATAAAAGCTTTGTTACAGATTCAAGCATTTCCTCATCATTTATGCTCAAATCTATGGCCGTGCGTAAATACTGATAGCCTTTTATATGCGCAGGAACACCTATTTGACGCATAATATCCGATATTACAACCTCGGTATCACGCTCAATAATTCCTGTTTTCTTTAATCTTTCTCTTTTCCAATTCGCCAAACTTTGCACCCTCTTTGCAACGGATGACGGATTAACAGGTTTAAGAAAATAATAATCGGCACCTGCATCTATTATTTGCTGCTCAAAATCTGCACTGTCAACAGATGAGAACACAATTACAAGCGGCGGATTACTCAAGCTTTCACGGATATAGTCCAAAACCTCTATTCCGTCAAGTCCGCTCATAAAGACATCCATCATTACGGCATCAAAATGCTGACTTTGCAAAAGCTCAATTACTTTTCTTCCGTCCTTTTTCGTTAAAAACGAATCAAAGCCGAATTTCTTCAGTTCCCGTTGACACTCTTTACCGAACGACTCCGAGTCATCGGCAACGAGTACTTTCATTGTTTCATTCATTACTTTTTTACTCCCATTTAAAAAATTTTACAACGAAATGTGAATATTATTCACACCCGTTGTTTCCACATATTAGCATATTTTTAAGTAAAAATCAATAGTTTCTACGCAATTTATGTGAATTTTTTTCACATTTTTTACAATTCTTCGAGTTTTGACAAAAAAAGACACCGTTTGAAAGTTTTCGCAAATAAAAACTCACAAATAGCGTCTTATTTATATTTATTTTTCAGTCTGTTCGTTTTTGATTTTCTCCACAATATGTTTTTCCGTATTGAAGGATTGTGCTTTATGCAAATAATACCTGTAATTTTTAACAACCAAAAATACGCCGAGCACGAAAGCAAGCACTCCGAAAACCATAATAATTTTAAGGATATCATTCAGCGTATCGGCAAGAGCCATATTATACACATCAACATCGGTGAAATGTAAATCATTTGCATACTTCATAATAATGGCAAAAAACGGCAACACAAACATTACCTCACCCGAAATTATAAAGCTGATACCCATATATTCATACTTTTTATGTCGGCGTGCAGAAATAAAATCAATAAGGAATATGCACAGTATAAATGCTATAAGGGAGAAAAGCATTGCAAAAGCAGGTTTGTTTGTATATGTAAGAGCGATAATAATGATGTTGTTTGTGCTTTCGTCCCCTACGACTTTATTGAAAGCATCCACCGCAAAACAAGCATATTTATTTATTTGCCGATTTGTTATCGGAATATCATTTTTTTTGCAATATTTTGTGATTGAGTTTTTGCAATAATCATATAAAAATCCGGATTCCGAATAATCGGTTTTATAACCTTTAACAACATTGTTTGAAGCAATATGCAAAGCACTTTGCATATGTTTGCTTGAAAATGCCGAGGTGTATGCCTTTTTAGGTATTCCTGTTTTTTCGGCAACCTCACCGAGTTCGTTATAAACCTCCTTAAGCAACTGACTGTTGTATGCCTCAAATCGTTTTTGAACAAAGGTATTTGTACGCAAAAGCGAAGCGGTTATGCCGACTGATATAAAGATGGTTGCCGATGCCGCCATAACAACCGCAAGAATATAGCATATAAATCTTTTAAAGCCAAAAGTGGCGTTTTTAGGTTTTCCGTTCATTTTCAGCACCTCATTTCTTAATCAAATCTGCTGTATAAACAGTATAAAAGAAATCATTATCCTTTTCAAAATTTTTATACGGCAGGCACATAATAAGTTTGTTTTTGTCGCTGAAATTCTTTATTTCATCACGGGAAACTATATATTCAATACTATTAATTTGATAATGATATGTTCCGTTTTTATAAAACTCAATGTCAATTTCGTCACCGATTTTTGCCTTATGCAAATTTCTGAATTCCGCATCGGAGTTTTTGCCGATAATCATAACACAACCGTTATTCCACGGCTCGGTTGAACCTTTCAAAAGAGAAGCGGCGTTGGAATTTTCATTTTCCGAATCAAAGGTAACAGCACATCCGAGTGCAACATCTTCCGAGCTGAGCCAACCTATAAATCTGTTGTGATTAAGCTCGGAAAATTCATTGTACTTTGTTGGGAACATATCATAATCTTTAACATTATATTGTGTGACCGCATGTACCTTATCTGTGGCAACGGGGAGCGAGTCTATAAATTTAGGCACAACAAATGTAGCCGTTATAATTAAAACTGCCAAAACCAAAAGCGGATAAACAACCGCTCTCATTATATATGATGACTTCAATCTGTTCATAGCATTCTCCAAAATAAATTATACTAAATTAATTATATATTATTAATGGACAAAAAACAAGAAAAAAGTGCTCTCGATGGAGAGCACTTTTATATTTACCGATTATTCTGCGTCAGGAGCGTAGAAATCAACAAGCTTTGCAAGTTTGTTGTACTTTTCAATAGAATTATCGGCAGCGATTGAGAAGAGCTGTTCTGCCTTGCCGGGGAAGGATCTCTTAAGAGCAGAATATCTTGTTTCGCCTTCGATAAATTCTACATAGTCGGCTGTAGGAGCCTTAGAGTCAAGGCTGAACGGATTCTTGCCTTCAGGAATGAGAGAAGGATTGTAACGGAAGAGGTTCCAATAACCTGCTGCAACAGCCTTCTTTTGTTCCATCTGGTTAAACGGCATCTTGATACCGTGATTGATACAAGGTGCATAACAGATAACAAGTGAAGGACCATGGTAAGAGGCAGCTTCCTGGAATGCCTTTAAGCATTGGTTTGCATTTGCACCCATAGCAACCTGTGCTACATATACATAGCCGTAAGACATAGCGATTTGAGCCAAATCCTTTTTCTTAACAACCTTACCCGAAGCGGCAAACTTGGCAACAGCACCCGTAGGTGTTGACTTTGAAGCCTGACCGCCTGTGTTAGAATAAACTTCTGTATCGAATACAACAATGTTTACATCTTCGTTAGAAGCGATTACATGGTCAAGACCGCCGAAACCGATATCGTATGCCCAGCCGTCACCGCCGAAGATGAACTGATACTTCTTAGCGGCATAATCAGAATCCTTAAGGAAGTCTGCTGCGGCATCTGCTGCTTCGCCCGAAAGGTTTGCACCCTTGAGAGCTGCAATAAGAGCATCTGCGTCAACATCGTTCTTTGCGGCGTCATCATAAGTTGAAAGCCATGCGTCTGCTTCCTTAACGCCTGCCTTAGAAAGAACTTCTGCGTCTGCGGCAAGTCTTTCTCTGATTTGCTTTTGAGCAAGGTACATACCGTAACCAAACTCTGCGTTATCCTCAAAGAGTGAGTTTGACCAAGCAGGACCGTGACCGTTCTTGTCAACTGTATAAGGAGTTGAAGGTGCTGAACCGCCCCAAATTGATGAGCAACCTGTTGCGTTTGCGATGTACATTTTGTCACCGTAAAGCTGTGTAACAAGCTTTGCATAAGGTGTTTCACCGCAGCCTGCACAAGCACCCGAGAATTCAAGATAAGGCTTTCTGAACTGAACGCCGATTGTATTAGGAGTAAGAACTTCCGGCTTTGCAGGAGTATCTACAAGAGCATCGAAAGATTTTTGTACATGGAGTTGAGAAGCAATAGGCTTCATTGTGAGCGACTTTGTAGGGCAAACATTTGCACAAGAGCCGCAGCCTGTACAGTCAAGAGCAGAAACAATAAGTGCATATTGATAATCTGTTCTCTTATGTTTAATCATTGCTGTGCCTTCAGGAGCTGCCTTTGCCTCTTCTTCGTTCATAACGATAGGTCTGATAACAGCGTGAGGGCAAACCATTGAACAAAGGTTACATTGTGCACACTTTGTAGGGTCCCATTCAGGAACAGAGATAGCGATACCTCTCTTCTCGAATGCGGCAGAACCTTGAGGATATACACCGTCGGCACTGTCAACAAATGCAGATACAGGAAGGTCATCACCGTGAAGTCTGCCTACTGGGTCAAGAATATCCTTAACAAACTTCTTCATTTCAGGTCTGTCTGTGTCAACATGCATTTCTGCCTTTTCATCAACAGCATCCTTCCAAGAAGCAGGAACATCAATCTTAACAACTTCCTTTGAACCTCTGTCGATACCGTTGCAGTTAGCGTTTACAACAGCTTCGCCCTTCTTTGAAAACTTTGCAACAACCTTTTCTTTCATATATCCGATTGCTTCGTCAACAGGGAGAATACCGCTGATTGTGAAGAATGCAGACTGAAGAATTGTTGATGCTCTGCCCGGAAGACCGACTTCTTCGGCAATCTTGATACCGTTGATTGTGTAGAAATTGATATTGTTTTGTGCAATATATCTCTTCATAGATGCAGGAAGTTCTTTATCAAGTTCTTCCGGAGTCCAAATACAGTTGAGGAGGAATGTACCGCCCGGTACAAGGTCCTGAACCATATCATATTTTGTTACATATGAAGGGTTGTGGCAAGCAACAAAGTTTGCCTTGTTAATCAAATATGTTGATGTAATCGGTGATGAACCGAAACGAAGGTGAGATACAGTGATACCGCCTGACTTCTTTGAGTCATAGAAGAAGTAACCCTGAGCATACATATCCGTATGGTCACCGATAATCTTAATGGAGTCTTTGTTTGCACCTACTGTACCGTCTGAACCAAGACCCCAGAACTTACAAGATGTTGTTCCGGCAGGAGTTGTATCAGGAGTTTCTGTGATAGGCAACGAAAGATTTGTAACATCATCATCAATAGAAAGAACAAATTGATGCTTTGGTTCAGGTGCAGACATATTTGCAAATACTGCAATAACATGAGCAGGAAGTGTATCCTTTGAACCCAAGCCGTAACGACCGCCGTAAACAGGAACTGCATCGAACTTTGAGCCTTTAAGAGCGGCAACAACGTCAAGATAAAGAGGTTCGCCGAGTGAGCCCGGTTCCTTAGTTCTGTCGATAACCGAAATGTGCTTTACGGTTTCAGGCAATACACCGATAAGGTGCTTTGCGGAGAATGGTCTGTAAAGGTGAACACATACCATACCAACCTTTTCGCCTCTTGCGTTGAGGAAGTCAACTGTTTCCTTAATAGTGTCGCAAACAGAACCCATAGCGATGATAACACGCTCTGCGTCAGGTGCGCCGTAATAGTTGAAGAGTTGATAATTTGTACCGATTTTTTCATTAACCTTGTTCATATATGCTTCTGTTGCGGCAACAGCATCTGCATAATACTTGTTACAAGCTTCTCTGTGCTGGAAGAAAATATCTGAATTTTCTGCCGAGCCACGAAGAACAGGGTGCTCAGGATTTAATGCTCTTGCTCTGAAATCAGCAACATCCTGCGGGTCAAGCATATCTCTGAGGTCTTCATAATCCCAAGTTTCAATCTTCTGAACTTCGTGAGAAGTACGGAAACCGTCAAAGAAATGAAGATAAGGTACACGGCTCTTGAGAGTTGCGAGGTGAGCAACCGCACCAAGGTCCATAACCTCTTGAACATTTGCCGAGCAAAGCATAGCGTAACCTGTTTGACGGCACGCCATAACGTCGGAATGATCGCCGAAAATGTTAAGTGCGTGAGTTGATACGCAACGAGCAGAAACATGAATTACGCTCGGAATAAGTTCGCCGGCAATCTTGTACATATTAGGGATCATCAAAAGAAGACCCTGTGATGCTGTGTAAGTAGTGGTCAATGCGCCTGCCGAAAGTGAGCCGTGAACAGCACCTGCTGCACCTGCCTCAGATTCAAGCTCGGCAACCTTTACGGTTTGACCGAATAAATTCTTTACACCCTTTGCTGCCATAGCATCGGTTTCTTCTGCCATTGGTGAAGAAGGTGTAATAGGATAGATGGCTGCAACTTCAGTAAACGCATAGCTTACATGAGCGGCTGCACTGTTACCATCCATGGTTTTTTTAGCTCTTGCCATTGGAAATTCCCTCCATATAAAAAATTCAAATTAGCAATTGGGCATAATTTACCCAAGTTATCAATGTAATTATAGCACTCTGTGTCATCAAATTCAACATAATAAAATAAAAAATTCAACATATTAATTATTTTTTTGTAAATTTTTAACAAATATAAAAAAGTCCTCCTGAAATCATGGAGGACTTTATTCACTTAATTCGAGCCTTGAATTCGTCATCAATGGCTTTGAGCGTGTGCTTTGTGGTAAGACCGAGTTCAATCGTCACCACGCTGTCGTCATCAAGAAAAATAATAATATGCGAATAGCGGTCAACAAAATTCTTTTTTAGGCTTGCTTTGGTATCTCTGCCGGTTTGCACCTTGACAATATGGGAATATTCAAACACATTGTTTTCGTCAACGCCTGTAAACTCCACCTTGTCGGAGGTGAAGCGAACACCTGTTTTGAGCACTTCTTTAGCCATAAGCACAACAATAACGGCGGCAACGATTTCTACAAGAACATAAACGCCGACTTTCCAATCGAAACCCTCAACAACCTTTGTGCCGCAAAAATACGCATTAACTGCCACGGCAACAGCCATGGCAAGTGTCACCGCCGCCGTAATCGGCGACAAACACATAATAAATTTATCTTTCATCAATAAACCCTTTTCCTGAATTTTTCCAAAATCGGACAATTAGAAGATTCAAATTCTCTGCCGTTGAGATATTCCAAAATTCCTGCATCAGTAGTGAAATTAAACTTCAACTTATATGAATAAAGTTCCTGCTTAAATCTGCCGTGATGTGAGCCGTACTTGCCGTCATTAAGGAGCGGATGACCGATTGAAGCAAGATGTGCCCTGATTTGATGAGTTCTGCCCGTTAGCAGTTCCACCTCAACAAGCGACAAATCATTGTAGCTGTCAAGCACGGTGTATTTCGTTCTGCAAAGCTTTGCGCCGTCTGTTTCGGCTTGAGTAACCTTAACCATATTTTTCTTGGTATCCTTAATGAGCCAGCCAACCAAAACATCGCTTTTTTTATCAAAAACGCCCTCTGTAACGGTTAAATAAAGCTTATCAATTTCCCTGTCCTTAATCTTTTGATTGAGGATTTTGAGGGATTGATAATTTTTTGCACCGATAACAATGCCACCCGTGTTTCGGTCAATTCTGTTGGCAAGTGACGGAGTGAAGCTGTTTTCTTCTTCAGGCTTATACTCACCCTTGTCATAAAGATAGCGTTTCATCGAGGCAACAAGGGTGTTGACATATTCCTTGCCGTCGGGATGACAAAGTTCGCCCTGCTTTTTATCCATAAGAATAATATTTTCGTCCTCATAGATAATCGACAAATCCTTTGGAGCAGAAAGAAAATCATAATGCTTTTTCTTTTCCGCAAGCATATCATCGGGCAGATAAAGGTCAATCACATCGCCGTTAAGAAGCACCTGTTCGGGTGTGCAACGCTTGCGATTAACCTTGATATTCTTTTTTCTGATTTGCTTAAACATCATCGACTTGGGTAGAGTTACAAAGTGCTTTTGCAAAAACTTATCCACTCTCTGCCCCGCATCGTTTGAATTAACTGTTACACTTTTCATAGGTGTATTATATTCTATTTGCAAACCATAGTCAAATACGAATTTAGCTATGGCTGTCGATAAAGCCCCTGAACCACGCCAAAATTATATTAACACACATGTAGAATTTAGGTTTGAATTACTCCAACTCTATTTTAAAACAAAGCGGCATTGAATAATCCGAGTTGCCGTTTGGCATAAATTCCATATACTTTTTGCCTCTGACAAAAGAAAGTTCTTCGCCAAAATCAAGTTGTGTAACACGCTTAACAATCAAGTCTTGGTTAACCTTTTTGAATGTTTTTATTCTAACAGGCTTTGACGAATTTGGTTTCATCCAAAAAGCATAAACAGAGCCGTTTTTGTATGTAAAGCGAAAATCTCTGCTTTTGTACGGCTTTGTTTTATTGTCTTGGAAAAATCCGTCCTTAGCATTAACCTTGCCCTCGCCAAACATTTTCCAAGCGACTGTGTCATAAATTCCGTCACCGTTTTTCTGCAACCATTTGCCGATTGAACGGAGAATTTGAGTTTCTTCCTTTGTAATCGTTCCGTCAGATTTTGGACCGACATTAAGAAGCACATTGCCGTTTTTGCTGACAATATCTATAAGGTCGGTAACAATATGATACGGAGTTTTGAAGTTATTTGTTTTTGTATAGCCCCACGAATTTTTGCCGATTGCCGTGCAGGTTTGCCAATGCTCCGGAGAAATATCGGTGAGTGCTCCACGCTCAACATCTCGAGTTGCAATTCCCGGTGCAAATGCGTTGCACTTGTAATTAATAGAAACATCTTTGCCCCACTCCAAAGCACGATTGTAATAATAAGCGGCAAACTTTTTGAGGTACGGCTTGAACGCCTTGTTATGAATCCACCAATCAAAATATACAACCGACGGTTGATATTTATCCACAAATTCACAGTTTCGCACCAACCAATCCTGCAAAAATTCTTCAGTAGGTGCAGTGCCCCTTACATCATTTGTGGTTTGACCCATTTTTAACGCACCGAGTTCATCACAATAATAAGCCGGACCGTAAAAATCGGCATAATTTTCATCGTTTACATCGCTGTCAATCGTTCTGCCCATATTCATAAAAAAGAAATGTTCAGCCCTGTGATTTGAAGCACAGAAAGTTAAGCCCTGATGTTCGCAAGACGATTTAATCTCGGCAATGACATCTCGTTTTGGACCCATATCAACAGCGTTCCATCTGTTGAATTCGGTGCCGTACATAGCAAAACCGTCATGATGTTCCGCAACGGGCATAACATATTTTGCTCCGCTTTCTTTAAACAATTTCACCCATTCGTCGGCAGAAAAGTTTTCGCCCTTAAACATCGGAATAAAATCCTTATATCCAAAATCCTTTTGATAGCCGTATGTTTTGATATGGTGGCGGTATGACGGCTTTGTTTTGTCATACATTTCCCTGCTGTACCATTCGTTTGAATATCCCGGAACGCTGTAAACACCCCAATGAATAAAGATACCGAACTTTGCATTTTTGTACCATTCGGGCGGTGTGTGAGTACAGAGAGAAGCATTATTATCCTTAAATTTTCCGTTTGCAATAACAGAATCAATTTGAAGCAAATAATCTTTTTGAGTCATCATTATCTCCTAAAAAAACAAGCCGCGGAATTAACCACGGCTTATTGATTTTATTTAAAGCAATTATGCCATAAAGCTGCGAATAACAGCCTCGCAATCCTTTGCGTCCATAATCTTTGGAACAGGATAAAGCGGATTACCTTCCTTAAGCGCACGCTTAACGAGAGTAGGCATATCCTCCTCCTTAATCATATCGAACTTTTCAGGGATGTTCATGGCAGCATTCATTCTGCGGATTTCGGCAATAAATGCCTTGCCCTTTTCCTCAACCGACATAGACGGAGTTGTAATTCCGATAATATCGGCAAGCTTTGCAAGCTGAGGATATGCAGAATCTGCATAATAATCAAGAACATAAGGCAAGATAACAGCGTTTGCCAAACCGTGAGGTGTGCCGTACAAACCGCCGAGGTTGTGTGCAATAGCGTGAACATAACCTACATAAGCGTGAGTGAATGCACGACCTGCATAATAAGAGCCCTTGAGCATATTTTGTCTTGCTTCAAGATTCTTACCGTCGTTGTAAGCTTTTTCAAGATTTTCATGAATAAGCTTTGTAGCAACCTCTGCCTCTCTGATAGTGTCCTTTGTGTTGCTGTGGCCGATATATGCCTCAACAGCATGAGTCATTGCATCCATACCTGTTGTCGAAGTGATGTGTGGTGGCAGACCTACGGTAAGTTCCGGGTCAAGCACAGCATACTTAGGACGAAGACAAGTATCGTTGATGGCATTTTTCTCATGAGTTTCGGGATCGGTTACAACAGCAGCAACTGTTGTTTCTGAGCCTGTACCTGCTGTGGTAGGTACTGCGAAAAATGGTGGAAGCTTTTTATGTACTTTAAGCTGGCCGCGCATATCTCTGACAGATTGATTAGGCTTTACAACTCTTGCGCCGGCAGCCTTTGCACAGTCCATTGATGAACCGCCGCCGAATGCGATAATGCCTTGGCAACCGTTTTGGATATACATATCCTTGCAGTCCTCAATGTTAGGGATTGTAGGGTTTGGCTGAACGCCGTCATAAACGACATAATCAACGCCGACTTCTTCAAGCTTTGCAAAAAGCGGGTCAAGAAGATGAAGTCCCATAAGGCCCTTATCAGTTACAACAAGAACTTTGCTGAGTCCCTTGTTCTTGATGAATTCAGGCAATCTGAGAACAGAACCCGCACCCTCAAGAAGCTCCGGCTCGGACCAATCCATAAAGCACATAGCAACCTTAAATACATTTTGGTAAATTCTGTACCAAATTTTCTTTAAAGTCCAGAGCATTTTCTTTCCTCCTTAAAATATTATCAAATATATTTTACAAAAACTTTTGAAAAATTGCAATAGTAAATGTTAATTTTATCCAAATAAATTAGTCAATTTCAATGCCTCTGCGTTTTCTTTGCTCGGCAAGCTCTTTTTCCATATTATCACGATACTCACCCGTGAGGTTGTAGAAAAACATAGGAATAATACAAACAAAAAGCGAAATCGCCGGGATAATCGAAATAATACTGAAAATACCGTTGCGTACGCCGTGTGTCATTTCAAGCGGATTTGCCGTGATTGAAGCGGAAATGCTTGAAACATCAAGGTCGGCAATGATGTACATAAGAATAATAAACGAAGTTGCAATGGCATTGCCGAACTTTGTAACAAAGCTTTGAATTGCAGAGCCCATACCCGTAAGACGAACGCCTGTTTTGAGTTCCATATAATCAAGACAGTCGCCCACCATTGCAAATGCGCAAACATTGATTGTTCCGCAAGGAATTGCACTGATAACAAGAAGCGGAACACACGCCCAGAAATGCTCATAGCCTATGAACCACATGGCAAGCGAGGATGCCGCACCCAAAAGTGCAGACACAATGACAATCTGCTTGTAGCTGAATTTTTTGATAAGCGGAGTTACGGCTATCATGGCACCGAACATACCGATTGCCGAAGCCGCCGCCATAACGGTTGACACCTTTGAAATATTAGCCTGAAGTGCACTTTCAAGTTCGGCACCTGTAAGGCCCGTTAAATCTTTGCCGATATAAAACGAATATCTTGCAACATGCACCGCACCTGCCTGAAACATATATCTTGCGGCAGACAAAATACCCATAGCGGCAGTGAGCATAAGCGGTTTACAGGTGAAAATAAGTTTTAACGAATTAGGCTGTGACTTGTCTTTTTTCGGCGGAATAGGAATGTTTACACGCTCTTTTGTTTTAAAATACACTCTTACAAACAAAACATTGCCGATAATCGAACAAACAAGTGCCATAACAACATACTTTGTTTTTTCAAGTTCCGTGCCCGAAAGATTAAACTTAGGAAGCACAAAGCCCAAAATCATAAACAGAGCCATAGGCACGGCAGAGCCGACGCCGTTGAAAGTTCTTGCCTTTGAGATAATTGAGCCACGCTCATCCGCATTAGGCGTGAGGGCGTTAGGCAGGCTCCAAAACGGAACATCACTGCTGGTATAAATCATACCCCACGCAACATAAGTAATTGCGGCATAAATCATTTTTTGACTGTCTGCCAAATTCGGTGCGTAAAAAAGAAGCATTGTGAGAATCGCCACCGGAACAGGCGTGTAAAGAAGATACGGTCTCATTTTACCTTTTTTTAGATGTGTATGGTCAACAATATAACCCATAATCGGGTCGTTGATTGCATCCCAAATCCTGGCAAAAAGCATCAAAAGAAGCACGAAAATCGGCGTAACCTTTAATACATTAAGATAAAAATCAGAGATGTACGAACTCATAATAGCGTACACCATACCCTGACCGAGTGCACCTACGCAGTAGGCAAGCCATTCCTTTTTAGAAACATAAGTTTTTGCGTCCATAATATTTACCCCTTTTATCCGCAAAAATTTTAACCTATCCTATAAACATAAAATAACATAGAGATATGGCAAAAGTCAAACATTTATGTTATAATTATGTCATCAAATAAAAGTTGGTGAAATTGTGAAAACAAAAATTCTCGTGTCCGCCTGCCTGCTCGGTGAAAACTGCAAGTACAGCGGCGGCAACAACAAAAACGAAAAAGTCATTGCTTTATCGGACAAATTTGAGATTATCCCTGTCTGCCCGGAATGTTTTGGCGGTTTGCCCATTCCGAGAGTACCGAGTGAAATCAAAGACGGCAAAGTTTATTCAAAAAACGGTGAAGATTTGACAGAAGCGTTTATGTCCGGTGCCGAGCAAACACTTTACATCGCAAAAGAAGCAAACGCACCGTGTGCCGTACTCAAAGAGAATTCGCCGTCTTGCGGTTTCGGAAAAATATACGACGGCACATTTTCGGGCAACAAAATTGACGGCAACGGCATAACGGCACAACTCCTTTTTGACAACGAAATACAGATTTTCGGCGAGAGCCAAACAGACAAATTGAGGTACCTATATGAATAAAAAAGCAATATCAATCATATTATGTGCATTTATAATTATCTGCTCGGTTGCTTTTGCATCTTGCTCAAAACAGGAAAGCAAGGCAGGAACGGCATCAGCCGTGGCAACGGAAAAAGCAAAAATCAAAGATGCAGACGCAATCAACTATATTGAAAGTTATTCAAGCAAACAACTCGGATTGACAGAAGATGACAGAGCAAAATGTTCATTTATGGTGGCATCCGACGGCGAAGAAATAAACGGCCAAAGCTACATTCAGGTTATCGCCGCAATTAAAAAAGAGCACAAAAGCGATGACGGTCAGGCAACATACACCTTTGACACAAAGGGCGAATATTACATTTCGTTTGACGGTGACGAAGTGCTGAGAAAAGACGGAAATTCATACACAAAATTGGAACTGATAACCACAACGGCAAGGGAGAACAAATAATGACGGAAACCGAAAGAATGAATGCAGGTCTGCTTTACGACTGCTCAAAAGAAGAAATTATGGGAACGCAAACGCAATATGTTCAGCATATGCAGGAATACAACACGCTCGGCTTGGGTCACGAAAAGCGAATGGAAGAGTTGCTCAAAATTATGTTTGCCGAGGTAGGCGAGGGCACATACATTCAGCCGCCGTTTTATGCAAACTGGGGCGGTCACAATGTACATCTGGGCAAATTTGTTTTTGCCAACTTCGGCACAACCTTTGTTGACGACGGCAACATCTACATCGGCGACTATGTTATGATTGCACCCAATGTTACAATTGCAACGGCCGGTCATCCGATTTATCCGCCGCTTCGTGAGCAAAGTCTCCAATACAATGCAGATGTGCATATCGGCAAAAATGTTTGGATAGGTGCGGGCTCGGTAATCTGCCCGGGCGTTACAATCGGCGACAATACGGTTATCGGAGCAGGCTCGATTGTTGTAAACAATATTCCGGCAAATGTTGTTGCAGTCGGCAATCCGTGCAAAGTTATGCGAAAAATTGATGAGCGTGACAAGGAAGTTTACTTCAAGGGCAAAAAAATAGATTTTGACCCCAACGGAAAATACGATGAAGTGAGAAAGTAAAAAAACGAGCTTGAACAATTTTTGTTCAGGCTCATTTTAATTCAAACCGTATTTTTTATTAATTCTGTCAATTTTGGTAATGAACGGCATACCGAAAAGGAAAAGGAACACCGCCGTTGCCGCACCGAAAACAAGGCTGAACACAGCACCGCTTGCATAAATTGACAACGCACCGGCAAAAGTCACCCTATTGCCGTATGCCGACAAAATCGTTGACATATCAACAATTACGCCGTAAACAACCGTTGCAAGCACAAAGCCTACAACCGACAAAGTGTATCTGTTAACTTTAAGTTTTTGAAATATCAAGCCTGCAAGCAATCCGACTGTGCCGAGTGCCACCATTTGGAACGGGGTCCACATTCCCTGACCGAAAATAAAATTTGACACAAAAGCGGAAAACGCACCCACAATATATCCCCTGTGTGCTCCGAGACACACAGCCGACACTATAACAACAGCCGCAATCGGTTTTACCTGCGGAATAAGGTAAAACGCCGCACGACTGACAACAGCAAGTGCAATCAAAGTTGCCGTGAGAGTTATATCTCTTGCGGTGACTTTTTTCTTTTCGTATGACGCAAAAAACGGCAGCATTGAGATAATCAATATCACAACCGACACAATGTAATAATTTACGCTGTCGGCAAACAAAAATTGCCAAAGCAAAATAAATGCAAGACTTATAATAATCACAAGAGGCAAAACGACTTTTTTCATAATATGCCTCCGTCATTCAAATCTTTTTCGCCCACATAGCCTGTTGCGATACCGTTTGTTATTTTTGCCGTGCATGTGGTGTAGAAATTGAGAGAAGTGAAAAACTCTCTCCTCGGCATAGTTGTAACAATTTCGCCGTTTGACAAAAACGAGATATAATCACCGTATTCACCGGCAAAATCTATATCGTGAGTGGCAATAACAACGGTTTTACCCTCATCGCAAAGGCGGTACAAAATATCGGCAAGTCGAACTTTAAGTTCGTAATCAAGTGCCTTTGTAGGCTCATCAAGGAGGACAATATCGGCGTTTTTTTCAAGCACCTTTGCAAGTGCGAGTCTTTGAGCCTGACCTCCGGAAATATCATACGGATGTTGCTTCCTTATATCGTCAATTTGCAAAAAATCGGTTGTTTTTCCGAATTCAACTTCATCCTCGCAACGCTCTTTTGTAAACAAATCAAACGGATTTTGGCACAGCATAGACACCTTACCGTCGGTTTTAACCTTGCCGTGATGTGCCTTTAAAACTCCTGCCGCAACCTTGAGTGCAGTGGTTTTACCGCTGGAATTGGCACCCAAAAGCACATTGATTTTGCCCTTGTAAACTCGCAAATCAAGACTTTTGAGCACATCGTGATTTTTGATATAAGCAAAAGAAATATTCTTGAGTCGCAAAGCGGTTTTAACATCTTCAGACTCCGTACGAAGCAAAGGGAGATTTTTATTCTTCAAAACCTCACGACATTGCGACACGCTGTTTGCATCGTCAAAAAGTCGCATAAAAAGAGGAATTTCACCCAAAAGAGAATTGTGGTTTTGCTTCAAAAACGAAACCGCATTTTGAGGTGTATCTTTCAGTATAACCTCGCCGTTTTCGATAATCATCACGCTGTCGGCATACGGCAAAAGTTCCTCGGTTAAGTGTTCGGAAATAACGACGGTGGTACCGAAGTCACGGTTGAGCCTTTTAACCACGGCAACAAATCTTTGTGCCGACACGGGGTCAAGTTGGCAAGTCGGCTCATCAAGCACTAAAATTTCGGGTTTTGTTATCATTACCGAAGCAAGGTTCAACAGTTGTTTTTCACCGCCCGAAAGGGTTGAAATATCATTATCGAGCTTGTCCGAAAGATTGAAGTAGCTCGCCGTTTCGGCAACCGAAAGTTCGATAGTTTCCCTGCTCAAGCCCATATTTGTAAGCCCAAACGAAAGTTCGCTCCTCACCTTATCAGTGACAATATTTTCTTCAACATTTTGTGCAACATAACCGACATTGCCGTTGATTTTTATGCTTCCCGTAAGTGTACCGTGAGGTGCAATTTCTTTTTTCATCAACTTCAAAAGAGTGGATTTACCTGCACCCGAACAACCGATAACAAGGCAAAATTCACCGCCCGAAACTGTAAAATCAACATCATTAAGCACGGAATGAGTTGATGTGGGGTAAGAAAAATTCAATTTTTCGCATATGATATTTTCCATAAAAACTCCTCCGTCAAATCTGTTATAAGCGGCAAAAACGACAACAGCAAAAACAACAAAAATGCCGAAACATCAAAGGTTTTTGAATATATCCTCGGGTCAATAACAAAGGTTATCCTGTCGCTTGCTTTTGCAAAAATCACATAAAAAAGGCAAACTGCCGACAAAACAATAAGCACACCGTCGGCAAACTTAAACTTATATCTCGAATACCTAACCGCTTTGGGATTGTATCCCCTCGCCGTCATGGAATCGGCAGTAATTATACTGCTTTCAAGGCTGTAAGTCACAAGTGCAGACAGATTATTCAGTGCCGCTTTCAACTTATTTTTAGGTTTTTTGCCTCCGTCAAGAGCAAGGGCGGCAGTTTCTATATCACCGAGTTTTTTTGTAAATCTCGGAATGAAGCCGAGCACCATGGAAAAAAGCAATGCAATTTTTGGTGCAAAGCGAAAAGCATATATAACTTTTTCGCTGTCAACAACTCTGCCGAAAATACCAAACCACAGCACCATAGCCGCCACGACAAAGCCTTGATTTATGCCGTAAAACAATGCTTCAAGCGTAAATTCGGTATCGCCGATTGTAAAAAGCACGGTTAAGCCGTAATGTGCAAAAAGCATATTAAAAAGCCCGATAACCAATATCATCACCACGGAAAACTTGAGTGATGACAAAGCTTCCTTACCTCTGATTTTTACCTCATAAAGCAGAGCACCTACAAGGGACGGCAAAACAAAAAAAGGATTATACACCGACACAACCAACACAAACATCCCGATAAAATACAAAAAATGAAATATCGGATGAAATTTGCTGAATCTGTCCATATATAATCCTCTCTAATATTCTATGCCTCGCCGTGCGGCAACGCCCTTATCATAAGGGTGCTTTTCTTTTTGAAAAAATGTTGCATAATCCGCAAAGTCATATAATTCGCTCACCTTGTTATGCCCGGTTATGATATATTCTCTATCCGATGAAAGCACTTTTTTCATACCGTCAACCGTCAAAAACTTTGGTATCAAATCCGAAAATTCATCAAGCACCACAACATCGGCAGATGAATTTTTTATATAATCAAGTGCATCGTCAACCCACACCTTATATTCATCACCCGGATTAAATCCCAAATTATGGGGCGACGGATAAACCTCAAACGGCAAAGCCGACAATTCGCTGCTTTGGTCATTCTTAAAAAACTGAACAAACAACACACTCATTTCCGCACCGTAAGCACGCATTGCCGCACCGACGGCTGAACAGGTTTTGCCCTTGCCGTAACCGTAATAATAATGAATCATTTTATTCTTACTTCTTCTTTTGTCTTGTATCTGTAACCGTAATTATCAAGAATGTGCATATTGTTAAGTGCAACGGTTGCACCCTTGCCCACGCACAAATCAGGCATAGGATAAACCTCAACATCAAGCCCGAGTGCTCTTTTAAACAGCTCATCCATACCGTAAAGCTGTGCCGAACCGCCTGTCAAAATAACCTTGGACACCGTAATGTCCGCAATAAGCTGAGGTGATGTGCGTTCAAACATAATCTGCGCCGCCGCAGTAATTTCCGCAAGAAGCGGCTTCAGGCAATCATAGATTTCCTCACTTGTAACCTCAACGGTTCTCGGCAATCCGGTAACGGAACTTCTGCCGTTTACATTCATAGTAACCTGAGTTTCTCGAGGAACGGCACCGCCGATTTGCTTTTTGATTTCTTCCGCCGTGCGTACACCGATTAATACGGAATGGTTGTCCTTCAAGTGCCTTACAATTTCATCATCAAAAGCGTTGCCGGCAACCTTAACGGTTTCGCATTGGCTCATTGAGCCTTGGCTGACAACCGCCATATCTGTTGTACCGCCGCCGATATTGATAACAAATGCACCGTTTGGCTGTTGAGGGTCAACCCCTGCGCCGAAAGCGGCACAAAGCGGTTCTTCTACAAGGCACACGGAGCGTGCACCCGCAGAAATAATTACTGAGATAATCGTTCTTTTTTCAACATCGGTTGCAAGTGCCGGCATAGACGCAACAACTCTCGGTTTGAATATACTCTTTTTTATAACTCTGCCGATAAAATATTTTATCATCTGAGCAGTCATATTGTATGAGCCGATAACGCCGTTTTTCAGCGGCTGTAAAACGGTAATTCCGTTTGGCTCTCTGCCCTCGAGATGATAAGCTCTTCTGCCCGCATATAAAATTTTCTCTGTTTCGGTATCATAGGCAACATAACTCGGTTCGTTGATAACAACGCCTTTACCCGGCACGGTTATAACGACATTGCTTGTGCCCATATCTATTCCAAGGTCATAACCAAACATAATTTACACCATTTATATAACTTATTTTTTTAATACTATTGAATATTTTACAATAGCATAACTAAAAAGTCAACAAATCATCATTATCATTGCTCTCAATAAAATATTTGAGTGCACTGAATCGGCGTGACTTTTTGTCATTTTGCACCATCTGCCTTACGCCCTGCTCGTTGCCGACAAGAACAAGAAGCTTTTTCGCCCTTGTAAGTGCGGTATAAAACAAATTTCTGTAAGCAAGTTTTGGCGGAACGGACAGCACAGGCATAACCACGGCGTTAAACTCACTGCCCTGCGATTTATGCACCGTCATTGCGTACGCAAGCTCAAGTTCCTTAACATTTTCAACGCTGTACATAGCCTCTTTGTCATCGTATCGAACATTGATAATGTCATTTGCTTTGTCAATTCTCGTCAAAATTCCTATATCGCCGTTAAAAACACCCGTTCCCGTTTCTCCGATTTTAAACCACGGAACATCATAATTGTTCTTAATCTGCATAACACGGTCGCCCTCACGAAGAGTGTAACCTTTATAGCGGATTTCGTGCTTATCCTTTGACGGAGGGTTAATTTTCGCCTGCAAAATTGCATTGATATTTTGCGTGCCCACCTCGCCCATTCTGCTCGGACAAAGCACCTGAATGTCACCCATAGGGTCAAATCCGTATCCTGCCGGAAGTCTTTGAGTTACAAGGTCAAGGATTTTTTTCTGTGCATTATATCGTGAGTTTTCCCTAAGCAAAAAGAAATCGCTTTCTGCCGAATTGTCAAACTCCGGCATTTCACCCCTTACAACTCGGTGAGCATTTGTAACAATTTTGCTTTTCATAGCCTGACGGAAAACCTTATCAAGCGTTACCACAGGCAAAACTCCGCTGTCTATCATATCTCGAAGAACATTGCCGGCACCGACAGGCGGAAGCTGATCTTGGTCACCCACCATAATCAATCGGCAATGAAGCGGCAAAGCGTCAAGAAGTGCCGCAAAAAGAGTAACATCCACCATGGAAAGTTCATCGATAATCACCGCATCATAGTCAAGCGGATTTTTCAAATCATGAACAAAGCTTTGGGTGTTTTCGCCCTCTTTGTATTCCACTTCAAGAAGTCTATGGATAGTTTTTGCTTCGCTTCCCGTAAGTTCTTCCATTCGCTGTGCGGCTCTGCCGGTCGGAGCGGCAAGTGCAACCTTGAGATTGCGGTTTTTCATAAGTTGAATTATGCCTTTAACCGTAGTGGTTTTACCCGTACCCGGACCGCCCGTAAGTATAAGAAGTCCCTTTGATACGGCATATTCGATAGCCGTTCTCTGCTTTTCGTCAAATTTTATCTTACTGCTTTCTTCAAAAGCATAAATCTCGCTCGGATGAATTTCATTTTCGCTCGGCGGATATTCCACCATAATTTTTATACGGTCGGCAATTCCTCTTTCTGCGTGATAAATTTCGGGCAAAAAGAGAAAATCTCTGTCATAAACTTTACGCTGAATAACAGCTTTAGACTCAATGGCATTGTCAATCGAAACCTCTACGGCGTCATCATCACAGCAGAGCAATTCCTTTGCCGGTTCTATTATTTTGTCACGGGGTATACAGGTGTGACCGTTGCCGAGATTATGATGAAGAATATAACAAACAGCGGCTTGAGCACGGTAGATAAACGGCGGTTTATCCTGCAAATTATCGGCAATTTGTTCCGCCTTATCAAAGGTTATTCCCGTTTCGGCACCTATCAGTGCATACGGATTTGCCGTGATGAAGTCCATCGCCTCACCTTTCAGCAAATTATAAGTTTTGATGGCTTCGTTTTGGGAAAGTCCGAGGTTTGTAAGTCCCATAAGTGTTTCTCTTGCGGCAAACTGAGATTTAAAGTTTTTGCAAATTTCTCTTGCTTTTGCATTTGAAATTCCTTTGATTGTTGCAAGTCTGGCCGGGTCGTTTTCAAGCACATCAAAGGTTTGTGTGCCAAATTTTTCAACAATTTTGGTTGCCGTTGCGGGCCCGATTCCCCTAATAATTCCCGACGAAAGATACTTCAATATTCCGCCTGCATCCGCAGGTAGAGTTTGAACAGCCGTTTCAGCCTTAAATTGCCTGCCAAAAGACGGGTGAAAAGACCACACGCCTCTGCATTCAATCTCAGCGCCTATGGCGAGCTCTCCGACTGTGCCGACAACCGTAACACCTTCTTCACCGGTGTTTACTTCGGCAACGCAAAAGCCTGTGGTATCATTGTAAAACGAGATGTCCTCAACCGTTCCTATTAAAATGTCCTGAACTTCGTTTTCCATATCCGTACCTCAAAATCTGCTTCTATTATAGCAACAAAAAGTGGTATAGGCAAGCCTATACCAAACAAATTTGAAAATATAAAAAAAGAGCAAAGCCGAAGCTTTGCTCTCAGACTGTCGATAAAGTTCCTGAACCACGCCAATAAAATAAACTAACCGCTTAATGCCTCCCTTGTGTAAAGGGAGGTGGGTGCGATTTATCGCACTC